>Ga0315322_10000019_pt1 | contig 99409 bp, 82 predicted proteins | sample M110021515metaG_FD_203461 | JGI IMG/M metagenome (GOLD analysis project Ga0315322, IMG submission 203461) | Ammonia-oxidizing marine archaeal communities from Monterey Bay, California, United States - M1 100m 21515 | ecosystem: Environmental > Aquatic > Marine > Intertidal zone | place: USA... | reverse complement strand
AGGGTTTTGGGCTTATGGGCAATGAGCCTGGCGTCGGCAGGCATATATTCTGCCAATGTGCCTTGCAGGTCTGCTAAACCCCCAGCACAGCCATACACTTCATCGCCCTCCTCAAAACCAGTAACCCCTTCCCCAACAGCATCAATCGTACCCGCGAAGTCCATCCCCAGCACTGCAGGCAGCTCAGGGGAAAGCGGCAATTCAGCCCCCATCTGGCGAATCATCGTATCGACCGTATTGACACTGGTTGCGGCGACCTTCACTAGCACCTGACCTGCTTCCACGACTGGCTTTTCAATATCAGCCGTTTCAAATACATCACTATTGCCATAGGCATTAACAACCATTGCTTTCATCATCAAACTCCCGAATCAATTTGTGCATAGATTGTATTTGCTACACGACTTATTGATAATGTAGTCTCAACTTTAATCAGTTTCTATTTTTTATTGATAATTGCTTATGAATATAGAGCACATTAGGTTATTTGCGCGAATCGCAGCGACCACTAATATCAGTTTGGCAGGTAAAGAGCTTGGTCTCTCACCTGCGGTTGCAAGCTCACACATGAACAAACTTGAAGCAAACCTGGGTGTGAGATTGCTTCACCGAACAACCCGAAAAGTATCACTTACCGAAGAAGGTGAAGCTTTTCTGCCTCATGCAGTAGATTTGCTCGAGGGTTTCGAAACAGCCCGAGCATCTGTTGGGGTGGGCAGCGTCAGTCCCCAAGGAAAATTGCGAGTTGCCGCTCCCGCATCATTTGGTCGCATGCACTTATTGCCAGCACTGGGGGTTTTTATGGAGCGCTACCCGAAACTGAAAATTGAAATGCACCTCAGTGATAGTGTCATGGACATGGTTGAGGGAGGATTTGATATTGCTATTCGCGATACAGCATTACAGGACTCCACACTTATCGCGCGTAAGTTAGCTCCAGTCAGTCGCGTTGTGTGTGCATCGCCCGCATACTTAGCAAAGAATGGTGAACCGCTTACACCTAGCGACTTAATCAATCACCAATGCGTCAATCTTATTGGCTTGGAAACCTGGACATTTGACACAGCCGACGGCCCCCTGCGCGTAAAAACAGAGAACTGTTTTCGTAGCGACAACGGCGAAGCAGTACGAGATGCATGTGCTAACGGTCTAGGCATCACACTCAGCTCAACCTGGTGTTGTTATCAGCAATTGCAACGTGGGGAATTGGTGGAGGTTTTGAAAGACTACCCGCTAGTATCCAATACAGCGATCTGGGCGGTTTACCCAAGTTCTCGCCTGCTGGCACCCAAAGTGCGAGTGTTTATTGATTACTTCACCGACTGCTTCGGCGACTCACCCTATTGGGAGCATCATCTTGAGCCAAGGCTGGACCTCTAGAACAATAGCAGTGGTTGTACAGAGTTTTATACTTCCTACCCATATCACAGACTATTGTAATTTCAATCCGATTCCGTTCATTTTTATTCTGACCCTATTTTTAGTTGTCTCTCAACCTCTCCTCAACACTATCAATCTTATCCTGCATACTCTGCTTACGATCAATGCGAGTACCAATCTTAAGGCTGGTTGAGATGCGCGGTGCGCCTATTTCATGGACTTTTTCGTGGCATTTTTTCACAGCGGCAAACACTTCATCCCACTCGCCTTCAATATTAGTACCGTAGGCGTGTAGTTGATGGGAGAGGCCCGCTTCTTCCAAGATACGCTGGCAGGCGGCAATATGTTCGGATACGGAAACACCCACTCCCAAGGGAATGACGCATAGGTCGATCATGACTTGCATAAAAGTTCTCTTTGCTTATAAGAAAAAGAAAAGGTATCCCCGAAGCAGAATATTGTCCAGTTTTGTGGGCAGCGGCAATGAAAATGATTTAGCTTAACGACTCAGACACATTCATCGATCAACATATTGACATTGTGTGCGTCAAGGGAACGTGATTCTTGATGCCGTCGAGCTCAGTCAGCACGGTAAAGGTATTAGTGACCAGCGAGACATCGATAGACTTTAAACTACGTGAAATTCCCCTGCTTCAGTTAAGGGGGAACCCGCCCTTGCCCCAAAGTATCAAAGGAATAAAGAGCACTTTGATTAGTTTGCCCCTTTTCAAAAGTCACCGCGGAGTCAGGGCTACTGTTTTAATTGAGCGCTCACAGCACAAATAATAATGATTTGCATTTGAGATTTGATCTCAATTGAAAGAGAGAAAAAGATGCACTATCATCGCCACCCTACTCTCACTATAACCAACGGATACCAAGCACCTGATGCGCAATTTAATGGCTCTGCTCATAGTTTCTCTGTTTGTTTCAATGCCCATTTACGCAGATGTTAATATCTACTCGGCTCGGCAAGAAAACCTGATAAAACCGATTCTTGACCGCTTTACTGAAGAAACAGACATACAGGTAAATTTGGTCACCGGGGGTGCAGACGCCCTGATCACCCGCATGGCCCGTGAAGGCGTGAATTCTCCAGCAGATTTACTGTTAACCGTGGACGTAGGTCGCCTGCATCGAGCTAAGGAACAAGACCTACTCAGCCCAGTTTCCTCGGAAACCCTTGATAATCACGTACCCAGCCAATATCGCGACTCACAAGGTTACTGGTATGCCATGTCGCTGCGTTCCCGGATCATTGTTTACAGTAAAGAACGCGTCGATCCAGCGGCATTAAACAGCTACGAAAACCTGGCTGATACAAACTGGAAGGGACGAATTTGTATCCGTTCCTCTTCAAATATCTACAACCAATCCCTGACTGCTTCCCTGATAAGGCACCAGGGTGTTGAAGAAACTGAGCAATGGGCCAGAGGGCTGGTTGCCAATATGGCCCGGCCGCCCCAAGGTGGAGACCGGGATCAAATTAGAGCGGTTGTTGCCGGCCAATGTGATATCGCAGTGGTAAACAGCTATTACCTGGCGGGGATGTTGTCCTCTGCTGAGGCTGAACAACGGGAAGTGGCTAATCAGGTGGCTGTTTTCTGGCCCAATCAGGACGGACGGGGCACACACATTAATATCAGCGGTGCCGGTGTTGCTCGCCATGCACCAAATCGCGACGCAGCAATCCAGCTGATGGAGTTCCTGGTGAATGATGCATCCCAGCAATGGTATGGAAAAGCCAACGGTGAATTTCCGATACGAGCCGATGTGCCTGTGAGTAAGGTCTTGCAAAGCTGGGGATCTTTCAAGGCTGATGAGATTGCCCTTGAACAGCTGGGTATCCATAACGCAGAAGCCGTGCGCCTGATGGATCGTGCTGGCTGGAGATAAACCAGGCCGCAATGAATCAAACCACCAATGGAACACAGGCTGGAACTATTACCGCTTTTTTAGCGCGCTTGTCACCCTGGCCATGGATACCTGTAGCAGTAGTTTTTCTTTGCCTACTGTTTGGCATTCCTGCACTGACTATTGTTTTATCTGTAGGAAGTCCAAGCGATGGTGTATGGCAACATCTGGTTGACACTCTGCTGCTGGAGTATATCGCCCAATCTCTTCTGCTAATGGTGGGTGTCGGGTTTCTGGTGCTAATGCTGGGTGTGTTACCAGCTTGGCTGGTAACCATGACAAGATTTCCAGGCAGAGGCATACTGGAATGGGCTCTTGTATTACCACTTGCTATGCCTGCCTATATTATCGCTTACACCTATACCGGTATGCTTGATGTTGCTGGCCCCCTACAAACCCTGATTCGGGAAGTATGGGACTTGAACTATGGGGAATACTGGTTTCCACCAATCCGCTCTATGGCCGGCGCCATCACCATGTTGGCACTGGTCCTTTATCCTTATGTTTATCTTCTGGCCAGGAACGCTTTTCTGGAACAATCAGTTTGCGTGCTGGAAGTTTCCCGCACACTGGGTGCTACACCTGGACAAACTTTTACCCGCGTTGCCTTACCACTTGCACGCCCGGCAATTATCGCCGGCCTTTCTCTGGTGCTGATGGAAACCCTGGCTGATTACGGCACTGTTCAATACTTTGGTATCTCGGTCTTTACCACTGGTATCTTTCGCACCTGGTTCGGCATGGGAAGCGAAGCTGCAGCAGCACAACTCTCACTGGTGTTAATGTTATTTGTGTTTACTCTGATCATTTTAGAACAGTGGTCACGCAATCAGGCCAAGTACCACCATACCAGTAACCGCTACAGTGCCCTGCCTCGGGCTCGTCTACGGGGCTGGCGAAGTGCCGGTGCGCTTTTTTATTGCTTACTGCCCTTACTGGCAGGCTTCATTATTCCGGTATCACAGTTGTGCCTATGGGCACTGGAAACCTGGCCTCTAATTGATAAAGCTGCTTTTCTTGGTTTGTTGTGGAACAGCCTTCGTCTGGCGGCGGTTACCGCAGCTTTAGGAGTCAGTCTGGCCTTATTCGTTACTTATGGAAAGCGACTGTTCCCCACTCTGGTAGTACGCGGCGGGTTTCGTATACTTGGGCTTGGCTATGCCATACCTGGCACTGTCATCGCAGTGGGAGTACTAATTCCCTTTGCCTGGTTCGACAACACCCTGGATGGCTTTATGCGTGACAAGTTCAATATTGCCACCGGCTTGCTGCTCAGCGGCACACTATTCGCGGTGGTGTTTGCCTACCTGGTACGCTTCCTGCCCGTTGCTCTCAATACAATTGACTCGGGACTCGGAAAGATTAAAACATCTATGGACGATGCAGGCCGCAGCATGGGCCTGAAGCCATTACAGATATTACGTCGTGTCCATATACCCATGTTAAGAGGTAGTCTTTTAACGGCTGCCTTACTGTTGTTTGTGGACGTACTCAAAGAACTGCCTGCCACGCTAATTCTGCGGCCGTTCAATTTTAATACCCTGGCAATCCGAACCTATGAGTTGGCCAACCAGGAACGCCTGGCGGAAGCTTCCAGTTCCGCGCTTATGATCGTACTGGTGGGCATTTTGCCTGTTATTATCCTCAGTTTATCCATTTCCCGTTCACGACCTGGCCATGACTAACTTACTCGAACTTAAAAATCTCTCTGTCAGCCTAGACAACACGCCAATCGTTCAGGAAGTAAGCCTCAGTCTTGCAGAAGGCCAGATCGGCTGCCTGTTAGGCCCCAGCGGCTGTGGCAAAACCACTTTGCTGCGCACCATAGCGGGGTTCCTCAAGCCTAATGAAGGCCAAGTTTATATTGGTAACAAAGTGGTCAGTGATGCCAATTCCATGGAGCCAGTAGAGCGTCGTCAGGTTGGCATGGTATTCCAAGACTATGCTTTGTTTCCGCACCTGAGCATTGCCGAAAATATCGCCTTTGGCCTCAACAAAAGCAGCTCTAAAGAACAGAAAATACGTGTAAATCAACTGGCTGAACTGCTGGATATAGCACCTTTCCTGAAAACTTACCCACACAAATTATCCGGTGGGCAGCAACAGCGTGTGGCTCTGGCCAGAGCTATCGCACCAAGCCCTCGCTTATTGCTTTTGGATGAGCCGTTTGCCAGCTTGGACGTAGTACTCAGAGAGCAGATTGCACGCGAAATACGTCAGGTACTGCAACATGAAGGCATTACCACTATGCTGGTCAGCCACAATCAGCACGAGGCCTTCGCCATGGCTGATATTATTGGCGTAATGGGAGGCGGCAGGCTACTGCAGTGGGGTGAGGCTTTCAATCTTTACCATAACCCTAACAGCCCTTACGTGGCTGATTTTGTTGGTGAAGGCGTTATGCTGAAAGGAACTGTTATTAATGAAAACTCGGTAGAAACCAATGCTGGAACATTATCCAATGGCAGCAATCATGGATTAGCGCCAGGTGAAACAGTTAGAATATTGGTGCGACCGGAAGATGTTATCGTTGATGAATCCAGCACACTGAAGGCCAAAGTTGTGGAACGGGTATTTCGCGGCGCCAACTTCCTTTATGTATTATCTTTGGAAGGGTCCGACCAGCTTTTAAGTTTGGAAACGAGCAACTGCCCCCAACCTTTAGGAAGCCACATTCCCATCAGTGTTCAACCTTCACGCTTAATCGTATTTCCATCGACCTAAGCAAGAAAACCCCGAAGCGTTAGCCCCAGGGTTTTATAAACAGCAAACAATCATGCTGTTGGCAAATTCACGCTATTACTAGCGCTTCATTTTCGTCATTAGAATCTACTACTAATGGTAAAACGCGCATTAAGCGGTCTTCCAACAGTGGCCTGATGTGTACTGTGTGAATTTGGAAAGTACAACTCATCCGTTGCATTTTCAATATTCAGCTGAACTCGAGTATTTGGAGAAATATCGTAGAACACTGCTGCATCTACCCGCGTGTAACTTGGCAGGAGCGCACTGTTACTATTGTTGATAAAACTCTCATCCTGATATGTCACACCGAGCCCCAGCCCAAGCTTTTCTGATACTTGATAACTGTTCCAGAGTGAGAACATATTCTCAGGCAATTCCCGCGGCTTTAAACCCGTTGACCCCGACCGATTAACCTGCTCACCGTCTAGGTTGCTGTAACTGACTGAAATGTACCAGCTATCGCTCAACTGGCCTTGAAGCTGTGCCTCGAAGCCTGTGATTTCAGAGTCGATAACATCCAATGTAGCTGGGTCGTTGTCCGCAACCTGCGGTGAACTTTGTTCAATTTCAAAATAAGCTGCAGTCAAGCTAAGACTCTGCGCAAAGTCCCACTTCACACCACTTTCAAGGTTAGTGAATGTATTTGGGTCAAGTTGATTATTACTGCCATTAATATTCGCGAATTGCTCACCACTTCGCGGTAGGAAAGATTCACTATAGCTTGCGTAAAAAGAGATATCTTCCTGCGGTTTGAAAACCAGTCCGCCGCGAGGAGACACTTCTTGGTCTCTGCGAGATCTGGACTCATTCGCAACAGCATTAAAGACATCAATATCAAAGCTGTCGTAACGTGCACCTATGATTAAATGGATAAATTCAGTGAGTTCGACCTCATCCTGGATATAAAAAGAATTCACATCGATATCCACTCGCGTATCATCATTAATGTCTGTCGAAAAAGTGTTGATTGTCGCGAGACCGGAAGCATTGACACCAACACCACCTCGCAAAGCAAGACGATCCGCAATCGCGAAAGTCTCATTGTCATCTAATGTTGTATTCCAAAATGAATTATATCGATCTTGATCTGAAGAAGTGTTGATATATTCACCACCCATGACAATAGTGTGGTTGATATCACCTGTAGCCGCTTCCCAGATAAGATTCCCCGACAAGATGAGATTCTCTCTCTCAGTCGTGTCCAAATACCCATCAAGTGTTACTTCATCGGGAGTAGCTAATCCATTGTAACTGGATGCGTAGAAGTTCTGATACAGTTTGTCGTAATTGCCGTAAAACGCACTCAAGTTTCCTTTTAGGTTATCCGTAAAATCATGCTGCAACCCTGCGCGAAACAAATGGGCCTGCAACTCGGTAGTATTCAAATTTGGATCCCCAAAGACTATATCTTCAAAGTCTTCAACCGGCTTACCATTCGCACCCGTCGGAATTCCACGATCAATAAAGCGCTGGTGATCTGCATATTCATAAGACAAGTCTAATATTGTAGACGGGCTGAGCTTGAATTTAGCTGTTGGATTGATTCCGTAGCGTTCACCGTCATAGAAATCCCGATGGTTGTCCAGACTCTCGTGGAATGCGTTAATACGAAATGCTGAGTTGTTACCGGTGGAGAAATTGCTATCCACTTGAAATCCAAGTTCTCCAAAGCTATTTCCCCCGGCCTGATAATTGGTGAAATTAGCACCAATAACCCCTTTCTTAGTGACCCGGTTCAGGATGCCTCCCGTACCCCCTCGACCGAAGAGAAGCGCATTGGGCCCACGTAGAATTTCCACTTGCTCCAAATTGTATAACGGTCGGTAATACTGAACATCATCTCGTGCGCCATCGATGAAGAAATCAGCCGTTGAGCGGACGCCCCGAAATACAATGGAGTCACGGTGACCCTCACCTTGGGAAGTACTCACACCTGGTGCGTAATTTATTATGTCCCCAATACTTGTAAAGCCCTGCTGTAATATCTGATCAGCAGTAACAATGGAAAGGCTTTGCGGTACATCGATTATCGGTGTTGGCGTTTTCAGCGCATTAACACGATTGTTATAGAGAACTCTCCCTTGGACAACAATTTCTGAAATCCCTTCTTCATTAGGGGACTGTGCAACGGCTAGTGGCACAGCCATGGTCAGGGAAAGTGCAGAAACACCAATTAAGTTGAAAGAAAAGCGGTTCATCGTTCGCAAGCTCCTAGGCATGTTGTTAAATAATTGCGCGCAGCTTAGCATTGATGCAAATGAGATTCAATATCATTTGCATTATCAAGATCAAAAAGATCAGAGCGCCAAACTAAAAAGCCATCCTGTGGAGAAAAGTGATGCAACCAATGGTCTTGAAGACAGGAGTGATTCGGTATTTGGCTTACTGCTATCGTGATTAGTTCACGTCATCTAAAAGCCATGGAACTAACAAGAACCTTCACATTTCGCATCCCCTTCGGGGCAGCCTTTGGCTGTCTGCGGAGCTACGCTCCTTTCGAACCGCAAGCTCTCCTCCACGACCAGAATACCAAACTAAAAAGCCCTCCATAGGAGGGCTTTTTAGTTTGGTGCCCCGGACAGGAGTCGAACCTGTGACCTGCCCCTTAGGAGGGGGCCGCGCTATCCAGCTGTGCCACCGGGGCTACGCGCGGCGCGCAGTATAGCATGGGAGTTGTGGTTTGCTTAAACCCTGTCTATCTCTCCTACAGGCAAAGCAAGTAGTACAAGGTTTTCACCGTACCGGGGTCTGGAATGAACTCGGCTTAACGGTGAGCACTGAACTATCAACAGAGTGAAGAATTTTCTCTGCGGTATTGCCAATAAAAAAACCAGCAATGCCTGTGCGTGCTACTGTTCCCATCACCACCAGGTCAGCCTCTACCTTGGCAACTAATTTCGGAATTTCACTGCCCGGCTCACCTTTGATTAAATGCACCTTAGTCGTCAGGTCAGTCAAATCATACTCCGACAACAACTCATCTAACCATTTCTCGTGCTCCACTCTCGTCTCTTCTACCAACTCATCCACTTCAGTTGATTCAAGCCCCATTCCGATGCTGCGGAGCAAGTCTTCATTCTGCAAGAACCAAACATGCACTATGTGAAGTTCGCTGCACTCTTCTCGCGCCAAAGAACTCGCAAGCTCAAGAATCAATTTATTAAGTTCAGCGTTTGCCTCCATGTTAGGGTCGGGGTCTACGGCCGCAACTATACATTTATGCTCCTCTTGCTTTTCCGGCTTAAATATCCACACCGGACAAGGACATTTGCGCATTAAGTGCATATCCGTCACGCCAAACAGGTTATCCAGCGTTCCGGTACTTCCTTCAGCAGATTTAATGACTAAATCATGCTTGCCTCGCTGCACTTCACGAATAACTTCAATGAAAGGTGTTCCCGTGAGCAAGATGGTATTACTGTCCACCCCCTCCATGTCAGCATTCTCAAACGATTGCATTAACTGCTGCTTATGTATTTGGTCATAAGTGTCTTGGAGGGTTACCAAAGTTCGCGGTAACTCAGGGTTTGCATCGCAAACAGATAGCGACGCATTATTACTGCGCGCCAATTGAACTGCTCGCCGGGGCGCAGACTTATCAGCCACGCTGGGTTCGTTTACATAGAGAATTTTTTTAAATCGTTTCATCTGACACCTGCCTCAATTAGCTAAAGATTATGTCTTGCTTCAAAAATTCGTCGAAAAAACCAGTCTTCTCCCGAATAGACAACCCCTCTTTCATACATCTTATACGTCAGCGGTGAGCATGAGCATTTGACTAAGATCAATTTAGATTCCGGTATCAGTTCGATAATTGACCACTCACAATAACGCCTCGCTTCTCACTAGCCAGAAAATTGAAGCTATTAACAACAGACCTACCAAAGCCCGGCCTTTAGGCTATGAGAGGCATAGGATAGAATGCAGAAAATCACATACAGGTATAGGCTGAATTAAGCACTAGAGGTAAAAGTGACAACAAGTTCCAGAATAATTTGGCAGTGCTGCGAATTTGATGAGCTTAGCTCGTATGATTTGTATCGGATTTTACAACTGAGGGCCGAGGTTTTTGTGGTGGAACAAAACTGTGTCTATCAAGATGTAGATGAACTCGATCTACAGGCCCTGCATGTCGCTGGGTATTTGCAAGCTGAAGACAGCAAACTTTCGCTCACTTGTTATGTCCGTTTATTACCGCCAGGAGTAAAATATGAAACGGCGAGCATCGGTCGCGTTGCCACTAAAAAGTCACTGCGCGGGGGCGGACTAGGTAAAGCTCTCATGCAGCAATCAATCGCCTACTGCCACAATGAATGGCCAGGAACAGTCATCACTATTTCGGCACAGCAACACCTGCAGAAATTCTATACTGAACTGGGATTTACAGCGGAATCTGAGCCTTACGATGAAGATGGTATTCCTCATATCGAAATGAAGCTTACTCCTTGAGCATTAACTCCACTTCTTCAAAACTGGCAGCTACCTGGGGGCTGGTTTCAGGTCTTAACAAACTGAAAGCCACTATTGTTAATGACGCCAGCAGGAAACCAGGGGCAATTTCATAAAGGTCGAATAGCCCACCACTTAAATTAGACCATATAATAACTGTAACGGCCCCAACAATCATGCCGGCGATAGCAGATAAGGCAGTCATCTTGCGCCAGAAAAGCGAGAACACAATAACCGGCCCAAAGGATGCTCCAAATCCTGCCCAGGCATAACTAACCAGATCCAGCACTCTGCTTTCTCGATCACTGGCAATAAGCAATGCCAGCAGGGCTATTATTAGAACAGCACTCCGACTCACTATTAACAGTTCTTTTTCTGTCGCTTCGGGCCTGACAAAGACTTTATAAAAGTCTTCACTGATCACTGAGGATGAAACCAATAACTGCGAGTCTATGGTGGACATAATCGCGGACAGAATTGCTGCGGTGATCGCGCCTGCCACCCAAGGGTTAAACAATTGCTGACTTAGGGCAATAAAAACTGTTTCTGGATTATCCAATGGCTGCTCGGCAAAATAGGCAATACCGGCAAGGCCTGTTGCCACTGAACCGATTAACACCAGCAACATCCAGGACATAGCGATACGTCTCGCCGAGACCAGTTTCTCTGCATTCTCAGCCGCCATAAATCGAACTAGAATATGAGGCTGACCAACATAACCAAAACCCCAGGCTATCAGTGAAACAAACCCTAGAATGGTCACATTACTAAACAACCTTGCGCTTTCGGGGTTTACTGCCTGCATTTTCTGAATCACTGCTTCACCACCCCCACTCCCCATGATTACCGTCAGAGGTGCAATGATTAAGGCAAGCAGCATAAGCACAGCCTGCATAGCGTCGGTCCAGGCCACCGCCAGGAAACCGCCGATAAAAGTATAGGCGACTATGATCAGAGTTCCGCAGAAGAGCGCAGTAGAATAGGAAAGATCAAAACTATTTTCGAAAAGTATTGCACCCCCTACCAAACCCGACGCAGTGTAGAAGGTAAAGAACAGCAAAATGACAAAAGCTGATAGCAAGCGCAAAATTCTGCTCTTATCATTAAAACGATTCTCAAGATAGTCAGGCAATGTCAGCGAATTATTGGCGTGTTGGCTATAAATACGTAAACGGCGAGAGACAAACAGCCAGTTACAATATGCCCCTATCACTAAACCTACACCTACCCAGATCTCGCTAAGACCAGACAGATAAATAGCGCCAGGTAACCCTAATAATAGCCACCCACTCATGTCTGACGCACCCACACTCAACGCGGTTATTACCGGACCAAGCTTGCGGCCACCCAGAATATAGTCATCAAGACTATGTGTACGTTGGTAGGCCTTAATACCAAGCAGCAAAATAAACAAAAGATAGGCAATAAAAGTGATTAGAAGCGGTGCATCGAAATTCATAAGTACCTTACCGTGAACACTTTGCTCGGATAGCATTAAGTAACTATGCAGGGCTAAAGGCTGGGAGTGCGTCAATGTCGATTCATGCTACCCAATGGGGTCGTCAATGGGAATAGTGAGCACAAGAGCAATATATTAAATATTTTACTTTACTATTAAAATTCTCCGACTTTCTTTATTTAAATATTTAGCAAATAAAATACTTTAATAAATTTTTAAATAAGCAAAATATTTATAACAAAGTAAATACTTTATTATAAATGCCGAAGTAACAATAAAGCCTCGCTGCAACAACCAGGTCTTATGTCATGGAATTATCTAAAAGCCAGAATCAAATCATATACTGCCTCAAAACCCGGGGGCCACAGTCCGTAAAAATTCTTTCAAAACAATTAGATATGACAACTATGGGGGTGCGCCAGCACCTCATAAGCTTGGAATCTAGAGGGCTCATATCGCAAACACGAGAAGAGAAACAAACCCGAGGCCGCCCAGTGCACCTATGGAAGTTAAACCGCGAAGGACACGCTCTCTTCCCTGACTCCCATGCCCAAACCACATTAGAGCTGATCGATACCATTCGCTCCTCCTTCGGTGAAGATAGCCTGGAACAGCTTATTAACAAGCAAACGGAGAAGACAGAGGCACAATACCAAGCGGCCCTGAATATGGCAGAGCCTGAGTTACAAAGCCAGATTGAGCGCCTGGCACAGCTGCGCAACGACGAAGGGTATATGGCCGAAGTGAGATTGCTACCAGATGGCTGGATGCTTATTGAGAACCACTGTCCTATTTGTACAGCAGCCAAAAACTGTCAGCAATTCTGTCAGTCAGAACTGGAACTCTTTCAACGATTATTCACAGGGAGGGCATCAGTGGCTCGCACAGATCATCTATTACAAGGTGCCAGACGTTGCGCTTACAAAATCACCACTAACTAGCGCAAAGCCAAAATGCTAGGCAAAACTCTGCTATAGTGTGGCCTTTCCAGCAACTAGCTTGATAACGCAATCACGAGCTCAAAATGAAATCCCATTCACTTAAGATTATATTCATTGTCATTGTTATCACCGTCGTAACACTGCTAGTCAGCCCAAAGATTATTGGCTCCAGCATTGAACAGGCTACAGTTGAAAATCTCATCACTCTCATCCCGCCAGAAGCCGAAAGCCAGGTAGAAATTCGTCGCAGTGAATTCAACAACAACTGGTTTGAAAGCTCAGCCCTTATCGAGCTTATCTATACCCCCCTGGGAGCTGAAAGCATTTCAGTGTTAATGGACTTTGAAATTGATCATGGTCCCCTGTTGTTCACACCCAGCGGCCCTAAATTTGGGCTGGCCTTTGCTCACATAAAACCCAGAGTAAACAATGACTGGTTTGATCTGGCCGTCGGCGATTTTCCTTTCCCATTGCCGGAAATCACTCTGGATCTTCTAGCTCGCTTTAACCAATCACTACAACTAGCCATGAATGTCGCCCCTATCGAGCATGCCAGTATCGAAGGCGAAGTAAGCTTTGCAGGCCTGGATGCCAGCCTCAATACAAATAGTGACCTATCTGCAAACTTCGAGATGAATATGGGCAGACTCAGCGCAACAGAGGTTAACACTGGTTCCAATCTGTTAATTTCCGGCATCTTCGCACACAGCACAACCGCACAGGTAAATGACATCCTGGCTGCAAGCAGCGCTGAGCTATCCATTCCCGAGATCAGCAGCACCGCACCCGTGCCTTTTTCTATTAGTGGTACTCTAATAGAGTACGGACTACTAACATCACCTTCCTCTACTGAAGAAGTAGAGATTTATCAGAACCTAAGCATGCCTAATATCAACAGCAACCTGCCACTGCAGTCGATATATTGGAGCAGCGAAGTAAAACAGCTCAATGGCGAATTAGCACGCCACTACTACCAACTGCTGAGTGACCTACAAGGTCAGATGAGCTCCACTCCCAATACGGCCACCACGGATATTAACGCGCTGGGACAGAAACTATCACTGCTGCTTATACAGAACCCGCTGGAATTCAATAATTTTCTAAAGGGTAATGCCTTTGAAGGTGATCACAGCGCTGACCTTCGCCTTGAATGGGGTGGACTAGAGGACCTAGATAATTTTGCCTCGCTGGACATCAATACGGCACTTGAAGCACTCGGCGCGACATTGGATATCTCTCTTGATTTTGAAGCAGTAATGCGTAGCCCATTCGCCGGGCTAGTTGACCCCTACGTTCAGCAAGGGTATTTGGTGGTGAACAATGGCAGAATACTTATTCAGGCCAATTTTCAGAACGGCGTGCTTCATGTTAACGGCAATGAACTACCACTGAATCAGTTCTTCTAGCAGAGAAGCTAAACTAGAAGCTTTCCTCATACAGCAATCCACAATAATTCGACGCACAGATCAGCCATGGCAGAAAAACGAAATAAGAAACAGCGCTTCGGCGACCCAAATACTACGCCTCGAAAACTCTTTGACTACCCCAAATACTGGGCTGAGTGTTTTGATACTGCGCCCTATCTGCCCATGTCTCGCGAAGAGATGGATCAATTGGGGTGGGACAGCTGCGATATCATTATCGTCACAGCAGATGCCTATGTTGATCACCCAAGTTTCGGCATGGCTGTTATTGGACGATTACTAGAAGCACAGGGGTTTAGAGTAGGCATAATCTCCCAACCCGCCTGGGACAGTGCAGATCCTTTTAAGATTCTTGGCAAACCGAATCTCTTCTTTGGCGTCACTGCTGGCAACATGGACTCCTTAATCAATCGCTACACCGCTGATCTTCGAATACGCAGTGATGATGCCTACACACCTAACGGGGAAGCAGGCAAGCGCCCAGACCGTTCGGTTATTGTTTATAGCCAGCGTTGCAGAGAAGCCTATTACGACACTCCTATAGTTATCGGCGGTATCGAGGCCAGTCTACGCCGTATCGCGCAATACGACTATTGGAGCGATAGTGTAAGGCGCTCAATTTTGATCGACTCAAATGCGAATATTCTGCTCTATGGTAATGCCGAAAGAGCTTTGGTGGAGGTCGCACACCAACTTGCTGCCGGTAAGACTACAGAAGAACTTGAATATCTGCGCGGCACAGCCAGGGTATGTGCCAAGCTACCAGAGGGCTGGACCGAAATTGATTCTACTCGCATTGATTGGCCGTCCAAGATCGACAAGATACCTAACCCTTACGATTTTCACGACAAAGCCAAACAGAAAGCGGATGAAGGCATAACCAACCCTGCCGAACAAACGCAACAAGCAGTACGCATCATTCCTCTACCATTACAGAGGAAAGAAAAGTTCGACTCTGAAACCTGCTATATCCGCCTACCCTCATTCAATAAAGTGACAAATGACCCCGCTTTGTATGCTCATGCCTCGCGCGTTCTGCATCAGGAAGCTAATCCTTATAATGCCAAGGTACTGGTACAAAAGCATGGCACTCAGGATGTCTGGGTCAATCCACCGCCCATTCCTCTGGAAACCGACGAAATGGACTGGGTGTTTGATCTGCCCTATCAGCGCAGACCGCACCCTTCATACGGTGATGCCCGAATTCCAGCCTATGACATGATTAAAACCTCGGTGAATATCATGCGGGGCTGTTTTGGCGGCTGCACGTTTTGCTCTATTACCGAACACGAGGGGCGGATTATCCAGAGCCGATCCGAGGAATCCATACTTCGTGAGGTAGAAAAGATTAGAGATCAGGTCCCTGGGTTTACTGGCACTATTTCTGATCTTGGCGGCCCCACCGCCAACATGTATAAACTGAACTGCAAATCGCCCAAGATTCAGAAAAACTGCAAACGATTATCTTGCGTTTACCCGAGCATCTGCAAACACCTCAACACGGATCATAGCCCAACCACGCAACTGTACCGAAAAGCCAGGGCCATTCCCGGTGTAAAACGCGTTGCCGTAGCATCCGGCCTGCGCTACGACCTTGCACTGAAAGATCCTGAATACATCGAGGAGCTCGTCACTCACCATGTCGGCGGATACCTCAAAATCGCACCCGAACATAGCGAAGACAAAACACTTTCAAAAATGATGAAGCCGGGCATATCGGCTTATGATGAATTTAAAAAGTTATTTGATAAATTTTCCAAGAAAGCCGGGAAGGAACAGTATTTAATTCCCTACTTTATCGCTGCTCATCCGGGCAGTGATGCCGAAGACATGCTAAACCTAAGCCTATGGTTGAAAAAGCGAAAATTCAAACCGGACCAGGTGCAAACTTTTTATCCTTCTCCGATGGCGCTGGCAACTGCCATGTATTATTCCGAACGTAACCCATTGGAAAAGGTTCGTTATAAAAGCGAAAAACTCAGCATCTGCAAAGATATCGATGAACGCAGACTCCAGAAAGCCTTCTTACGTTATCACGACGAGAAAAACTGGCCTATGTTGAGAGAAGCACTGCAGGAGATGGGCCGGACCGATTTAATTGGCGATGGTGACAAACAGCTAATACCAAGAGCAAAACCAGCAAAACGCTCGAAGCACAATCAGCGCAGACGTTAGCATTACACATGCAAGAGGAAAGGCTAAATCCTAAGCTTCACATTCATTTCCAATGGCATTGAAAATGCACAAGCTCTTAGCCAGCAACTAATCCAATTTATCAACGACGAATGGCGATGGCTGACTCTCATTGCCGGCAGCCCGAACCTGCTGCTCAATGGGCAAATCAGCGTCTACATTCGACGCCTCATCATCCTCTGGCGCAGCCAACTGCTTCAACAGCAATGCCAAAGACATAATAACAAGCACTGCTGCTAAAGGCCCCATGAGCAACCAACGGTTAGCTTCCTGATATCCGCTACTTGGCATGGGTTTCTCGTTGTTGGCACCTTTTATCAAGGCCAATAGCTCTTCTTTGCTTAATGGATGCAACTCTTCCACACTCTCTCTTGAAGAAAGAAGCAATTGGCACAAAGAATAAGCTGGCCCCGGAAAACCCTTACATACCTTATAAAATTGAGACAGAGCAGCAGGCTCCAACTGCAAACCTTCCCGTTGCATTTCTTGCATGCAGGCATGAAAAAAACGCGCGGTGATCTCCGAATCCATAGGCCCAAGCACAAAGTTGTGAGACACATTGTGCAACAATGATTTGAATTCACGCTTGCCGCTTAAACGTTTTTCTAATTCAGGCTCACCGCACAAGGCAATATTAATAATACGCTTCTGCGCAACTTGTACTTCCGCAAGCCGGTATATCTCGACCAGAGTTATGTCGCTAAGTAAATGTGCATCATCGAAGATGATGATTATTGGCTTGTCTGTCTCTGTCCGGCAAACATCTTCCAACTGCCGATGAAAGTTAAAGGTATCTGGAACACCCAGCTCCTTTGCCAGCATGGCGCGCAACATATCTGGCGATTCAATTGCATAATCAAAATAAATCACACGGTAGTCTTTATGTCGCAAAAACTGACTCAGTTTTTCGCAAACACTGCTCTTACCGGTGTGCGCCTTGCCAATAAATTTAACGAAAGCCTCTGAACCACAGAGCGCAGCATGCAAACCATGCATTGCCTGCAAATAAGGGCCATCACTAAAATAAAATGTCTGTTCTGCCACTCTCTGCTATCCACGAACCAAAAATTAATTTCCACCTGACATCAGATCTTCTGCCTTCTACACAGTCACTACTGAGACTCTGGCTCATCCATCGCTCCGATTTTGCGCAACTTATCTTCCAGCTTCTTCTCATTCTCTAATCGAAACTCAATGTTAGATAAAATTCCACGCAGAATATTCATCTCCATCACATCTATTCTGATACGGCTAAACAACCGGCGCATTCGCTGCATAAGAAGCCTGGGATTAGCCGGATCATGAAATTTAATCGCTGTCATGACTCTTTCAAGGTGAACATAGAAATGCTCCACCTGCTCACCGTTCGCCTTCTCCTGATCCCAAAACTCGTCCTCTTCGACGACTGCGTGATCTTCTAGCGCCAACGCTGCCTTGCGCAGCTCATAACAAACCACCATCACAGCCGCTGACAAATTCAGGGAGCTGTAGTTCTGGTCTGTTGGTATCTGCACATGAAAATGGCATTGCTGTAACTCCTCATTGTTCAAACCGGCATCTTCACGCCCAAATACCAGAGCAACCTTGTTTACGGCCGCTTCATTTACGGCTTTCTGTGCACATTGCTCCGGATTTACCATTGGCCAGGGTATTTTTCTGGAGCGCGCGCTGGCACCAATCACCAAGCCGCAATCTTCAACAGCTTCCTGCAAGCTTGAAACCACTCTGGCATTATCCAGAATATCAACAGCCGACACGGCTCTTCCCACAGCTACGCCGCTAGGAAAATCCTCTGGCTGCACCAAAACCAGCTTGCTCAAACCCATGTTTTTCATGGCCCTGGCCGTCGCACCTATATTGCCTGGATGCGAGGTATTAACCAGAACAACCGACACCTGACTATAATCGAACATTTCAATCACGCTATTCAAATTTAACAGAGCCGCGGAGTATAACAGGATCAGGGAGTTACGGCGGGCTAACAGCGGGTAAATACAGGCCAGATATCTAACGACTGCAATTGTTTAGGTATGATTTCCTTTGTTTGCTATCATAGCGCCTGATTTCGGAGGCTGTGACGCAGATAAGCGCCTCAATTTATTGTAAGAAAATAAATTCACAGAACCGAGCCAACTGCCAGCCCATTCAAATTCACCAAATGAGGGGCGGCAATTAACTAGTTTTCAATAGCCTCTGGCTTGTTCAGGAATTCAGAAATGCACCCCTTGGTAAATATTGCACTGCAAGCTGCGCGAGATGCAGCTGAGGCCCTCGCGCACAGCAGTGAACGACTCGACAGAATTAAGATTATCAACGACGAACCCTCAACGTTTCTAACTTCAATGGATCTAGAGGCAGAAAAGACCATTCTCTACAATATAGAGAAGTCTTATCCTGATCACAGTTTCCATTCACGCGCTTCAGGGTTTCAAGAGGGCAAAAACAAAGAGACTGTCTGGCTCATCGACCCCTTGTTAGGCAATCGAAACTTTGCAACCGGGTACACACAGTTTGGTGTTTCCCTCGCCTGCCAAATTGAAGGTGTAGTTCAACACGCAGTCATTATTTGCCCAATGCTGCGCGAAGAATTCATTGCCAGCCGAGGTGCAGGTGCTCGCATGAACTCACATCGCATTCGCGTAGGAAAGCGTACTGAAGCCAAGGGCAGTCTTGTCAGCCTTAATGTCGATGGCATTGCAGAAGAACTCTCCCTGGGCATGCAAAAGGAAATAATGAATGCTGGTGCGAGTCCGCGCATTTCTGGCTGTACTGCATTAGATTTGGTGCAAGTAGCCTCTGATCGTATGCAAGGAGGATGGGCTGCTAACACCGACAAATTAACACTGGCTGCTGCCAAGTTGATTCTACAGGAAGCTGGCGGGCTATTAGGCAGTGAGTCAGGAAACCCGGATCTGAATACAGCCAATGAGCTTCTTTTCGGAAACCCAAAGGTGTTCAAGCAACTAAATCAACTACGACAAAGCCTAAAAGATTAAACTCTGTAGCTTTCCATACTGACTGAAATACATGAATGAAATTACGATATAGCAAAAAACACAGCATGCACTAGATAAAAAGCAGAACCAAACTGTTCTGCTTGACCTAAGAGAGTGATTAAATTTTATGCCTTCGAGTAACGACAAGCACAGTTTCAAGCTGTCAGAAGGCTCTATTCAACAATCCCTAATCCGCATGACCACGCCGATGATAATCGGCATGTTTATGCTTTTTACTTTTAGCCTGATAGACACCCTGTTTATAAGCTTCCTCGGGACTAAAGCTCTAACCGCTATCAGTTTCACTTTCCCTGTTACCTTCACCATCATGAGCTTGGCTATAGGCCTGGGCATAGGCGCTTCTGCAGTCGTAGGAAAATACCTGGGCCGCCTGGAATACGAAAAAGCAAAAGAAGCATCAACTGTTAGCAGCTATATCTCATTATTGTTGGCGACTATCCTTGTCTGTATATGCTGGTTTTTCATGGACAACATTTTCCGGCTGATGGGCGCCAGCGAAATGCTTATGCCCTCTATCAGAGAATATATGGTGATCTGGCTTCCAGGCAGCATCCTGATTGTTTGCATCATGACCGGCAATAGTCTGCTACGAGCCTGTGGCGACACTAAAACTCCCAGCATATTGATGGCGATGGCAGGGTTTCTCAATGCCGTACTGGACCCTGTTCTCATTTTTGGCTTTGGGCCTATTCCTGCCCTGGGGATTCAAGGTGCTGCCTGGGCAACAGTAATAGCCTGGGGCATCGGTTATTTTTATTTAATCTATCTGCTAGTCATCAAAAGAGAACTAATCAGCCGCTCTTTGCCTAGTCGCCCGGTAATGCTTTCCTCTGGCAAGGAAATGTTACGTATCGGGGTACCTGCCGCTGGCGCTAACATGATGACCCCTCTAGCCGCTGGAATCATGACAGCAATTGCCGCAAGCTTTGGTGATTCCACAGTAGCCGCATTCGGTGTTGGAGCGAGACTAGAACCCATTGCCACACTGATTGTTTTGGCCATGTCATCGTCACTGCCACCACTCATCAGTCAGAATTTTGGTGCTGGCAAAGTAGATCGCGTTGCAGAAGCCTATCGAATTTCAATTAAATTTATTCTAGGCTGGCAGCTGCTGGTTTACGGCGGGCTAGCTTTCGGGGCAGAGATAATTGCAACTACATTTTCAAATGACCCCGAAGTGATACAGGCAATCAAACTGTTCCTATGGATACTGCCTCTTAGCTACGGCCTGCAGGGCATTATCATACTCACTAACTCATCCCTAAACGCGATGCATCGACCAATGTCAGCGCTTTATCTCAGCGCCATGCGCTTCTTTGTGTTCTATGTTCCCCTTGCCTACTTTGGTAGCCAGCTGTTTGGCTTGATTGGTTTCTTTGCCGGAGCTTTCTGCGGCAACCTGCTGATGGCTGCGATTTCCTGGCGAGCTTTTAACAAGGCTCTCTCTGCAGAAGAACAGCAACAAACTGGATATTAAAGCAATTAATCGCCCTCCTTGGTTTATAAAAGCTCTCGCCCTATAACTTTGCACTAACAATTTTTTTGAAGCTCACATAAACATCCGGCACAAAACCTTTCTATTGTTATGGTTAATGCATATCGATAGCATAATGGTTTCCTGCGTATGCCGATTGTTTTATGCTTAGTCTTATCCGGAGGATATAGAGAAAGATCCTCCCATTGACCGCAACTTTTATTCGGATACCCCAATTCCATGGATGCTTTAAACGCCCTACACTCAAGAAGCTCAACCCCCAAGCTAAGTGGCCCGGCACCTTCTGAAGAAATGCTGAACAATATATACAAGGCAGCCTTCAGGGCGGCAGATCACGCCGTCCTGCGCCCCTGGCGCTTCCTTATAGTAAAGAACGAAGCCAGACAGCGCTTAGGGGAGTTATTTGTGAAAGCCGGACTGGACATGAACAGTGATTTGGATGTTGGTGCAATAGAGAAGTTACGCCATAAACCCCTTCGCGCACCTCTCATTCTGGTTTGTATTTCCAGCTTCAAGCCACATCCTAAAGTACCAGAGATCGAACAGGATCTGTCTGCAGGCGCCGCAACGCAGAATATGTTACTCGCTGCTTATGCACAGGGTTTAGGGGCAATGTGGCGAACGGGGTCATTAGCTTACAACCCCATAGTAAAGACTGGTCTAGGCTTGAGCCAAAAAGAAAAAATTATAGGCTTTCTCTATATAGGCACAATTGATGGTGGTACAAAAAAACTAAACAACCCGGATTTACCAGCCTATTTTCAAGAATGGTGACTGTATGTTTGCAACAGGTAATAAAATTCTATGGCAAGCCGCAATATAACCATTCAATGCTGGAAATGCGGAAGCACCCTGCGCAACCTACTACTGCCCTTTTCTCGTTATGAGGAATGCAGCATTTGCAACGCTGACTTGCATGCTTGTATTTCCTGCAAGAATTATGCGCCTAGCATTTCAGATGGATGCTCCGAGGATCGTGCAGATTTTGTGCTAGACAAGGAAAAAGCAAATTTTTGCGACTTCTTCAAAGTAAACCCCAAAGCTTATCGCACGAAAGACGACACAGCCGCTAAAGCAGCAAAGGCCAGTCTGGCCGAGCTATTTGGCGAAGAACCTGAATCTGCGGAAGAACCAGAAAACTCTCCCAGCGCAGAAGCTGACAAGGCTCTAGCTGAGCTAAAACGCCTCTTCGGTGACGATGATTCAAACTAGAAAAATTCTATCTCTATATAGGACAGAGTAAGATACTTAATATGTGAACACTTTGTGCTGCCCACAGGTAACTATCTGGATTCTGGGAGCACTGCTATACTCATGATCGAACAATGAGAATGAATGACGATGCGAAGAACTACGGTATTTTCTACCCCAATAATCACTCCCTTACTACGCCTCATAGCAATTCTCATATTGAAATTGACTGGGTGGAAGGCCGTGGGCAATACGATTTCCCAACCTAAGTATGTGCTGATCGGAGCACCGCATACAAGCAACTGGGATTTCCCTCTCATGTTACTCGTAGTTTTAAAACTAAGGCTACAGCTCTACTGGATGGGTAAACATACTCTGTTCCCTTTTCCATTCTCTGGGTTTATGAAATGGTTAGGCGGCATTCCTATTAACCGCAGCAAATCACACAACGTGGTCAACGATATTGTGCTTCAGTTCAATGACAACGAAAAATTTGTTGTACTGGTTCCACCCGAGGGCACTAGAAGCAAAGTAACAAGCTGGAAAACTGGCTTTTATCATATTGCAAATAATGCCAACGTACCCATACTCATGGGTTATATTAATGCGGAAAAGAAAGAAGGCGGGTTGGCGGACTTCTTTTACCCTACTGGAGATCTTGAAAAAGACATGAAAGCAATTCGCGCTTTCTATGCTGACAAAAAAGGTTTGTGCCCGGAAAACGGTTAAAACAACAATAATCGAGCACAAAAAAGGCCTCTATGTCTGCACATGGAAGCCTTTCTGTTTAAAGCTTAACACTCTGTTCTAAGCTTATTGCATTGCCTTCAAAGCGGCCTTAGCATCGTCGTTTGGCACGTGACTAATTCCAGCAGCAATTTACGACTAACCACATAAGCAAATCCATCACAGACTGCGTTTCTACTAAAACCAATAAGAAGCGATGGCCGCCGCGCCCGCGATCGCAGATAAAGCCAGCGAGAAGCGGCGCAAAGTTTGATGAGAAATACGGTGCATAGTCCGCATGGCCAACCAATAGCCCGCCAATGTTGCAGGTATCAGGGGCAGTGAAATTACAATATGTTCCAGGCCAAATCGCCCCACAACGAAAAGCATCATGATAGACATCAGGCAACTGACTACAAAAAAACCAGCCAGGTTTGCACGAATGTAATCATTCTCCTGATGCTGCATAACTAAAGCGATAGGAGGGCCACCAACGGAAGTACTAGTACCCATGAAGCCAGACAAAAAGCCTGCAATAAATAAAGACCTAGAATTCGCTTTAAAAACAGTATTGGCCATACTCAAACCTACGGCAAGCAATACAGAAACACCGATCCAAAGAGCCAACACACGCGGACTAATCCATAGCAACAAAAAACCACCGAAAACAGTCCCTGGCACCCGACCTATAACTGCAAACTTCAACCCATGAAAAGATATCGAGCGCCAGTGACTGTAGGAATTTGCAACTGACAAAACTAGTGCTGAAATCATAATCGCCGCAGGGACATAAACAGGATCAAGGAAGAACAGTATCGGCGCTGCAACAACGGCCAAACCGAAGCCTATAGAACTCTGAATGAATGAGCCGATAAAAACGACCAGTACGGCAATTGCAATTTCCATAAGCGAAAAATCATACGGTGCTTTCTAAAGCAAAAAATTACACAACAAAAATAGGAAGGAAGGTTGGGGATGCTCAGTCAAAAACCTTGCTCTTCACCAAAATCATTTGTCATGATACTGAAAGCTCATTTGCGCTTTCAGTATCATGACCACAAAACATAAAACCACCATCACAAGCATATTCTGCTGCGAAGAAGCTAACAGCCTAGAGGCCTAAATATATTAGCCTACACCGACAACAACAGGGATCAGCGACAACTGTGAAAACACCCGCAAATAAGAAGCAAAAGCATCTTCTTATTGCAATAGCCTAGCTTAGAATTGAAGCAATAATAACCGCTTCAGCCTACAAGCTCCAGCACGCTAGCAAGAGGTGAAACTACTAATGTTAATCACCACAGGTTGCTGCTAAGGCAACAGGTCTTTTACAATGTCTTATCCAATTAGGGTACACAGGAAAAACGATATGAAGTCACGCGCAGCCGTTGCATTTGAAGCGGGCAAGCCCTTAGAAATCGTTGAAGTAGATTTAGAAGGCCCAAAAGCAGGCGAAGTTCTCATTGAGATCAAGGCAACAGGTGTCTGTCACACGGATGCATTTACACTCTCAGGAGATGACCCGGAAGGTGCGTTCCCTGCCATATTAGGACACGAAGGTGCAGGCGTGGTGGTTGAGATCGGTGCTGGCGTCAGTTCCGTGGCTGTTGGAGATACAGTCATCCCACTCTACACTCCGGAGTGCCGCCAATGTAATTTCTGCCTACACCCAAAAACAAATCTGTGTCAGTCGATTCGTACGACACAGGGTCAAGGACTAATGCCAGACGGTAGCAGCCGTTTCTCTCTCGATGGAAAACCCTTGCTCCATTACATGGGGTGCTCTACCTTTTCTAATTACACAGTACTTCCAGAAATAGCAGTTGCCAAAATTCGTGCAGACGCCCCTTTCGATAAAGTTTGCTACATCGGCTGTGGTGTGACTACCGGTGTTGGAGCCGTAGCTTTCGACGCCAAAGTGGAACCAGGCAGTACCGTAGCCGTTTTTGGGCTAGGCGGTATTGGCCTGAATGTTATTCAGGGAGCACGAATGGTCGCGGCAGACAAAATAATTGGTGTCGATATCAACCCTGACCGGGAAGCACTAGGCCGCGACTTTGGCATGACCGACTTCATTAATCCCAGAGAAGTAGATAATGTCACCGAAGCTATTATTGATCTAACCGGAGGCGGTGTTGACTACAGCTTTGAATGTATCGGAAACACAAATACCATGCGCCAGGCATTGGAGTGCTGCCACAAAGGTTGGGGAGAATCTTTTATTATCGGTGTAGCTGGCGCAGGACAAGAAATCTCAACACGCCCTTTCCAGTTAGTCACTGGCCGCTCCTGGAAAGGAACGGCCTTCGGTGGGGCAAGAGGTCGTACCGATGTGCCTAAAATTGTCGATTGGTATATGAACGGTAAAATTCAAATCGATCCACTGATTACTCACACAATGCCGCTGGAAGACATCAACAAAGCTTTTGACTTGATGCACGAAGGCACCAGCATTCGATCTGTCGTACTATTTTAGAACTTACTTATTTTAAATATTAAAGTGCCTATAAAATGAAATATCTTCACACAATGGTCAGAGTAAGTGATTTAGACAAATCACTTGAGTTTTATTGCAAGCACCTTGGACTCAAGCAAGTGCAGCGCCGTGATAACAAGGAAGCACGGTTTAGTCTGGTGTTTCTCGCAGCGGAGGGAGACGATGAAGCTCAACTTGAGTTAACGTACAACTGGGATCCTGAAGAATACGGTGAGGGGCGCAACTTTGGCCACCTTGCCTATGCCGTAAGCAATATATATGAGTTCTGTCAGAAACTGATGGATGCTGGCATCACTATTAACAGGCCTCCCCGTGATGGACGTATGGCATTTATTCGGTCACCGGACAATATCTCTATTGAGCTGCTTCAGAGGGGCGAACCATTACCCCCTCAAGAGCCTTGGAAGAGTATGCAAAATACCGGCAAGTGGTAGCCACAAGCCTAAACAAACTTGAGCTAAGCTAGTGGCTCGTTTATCATACGGCGGCTCCTGAGCACGCAATTCCCAGCGCTGCAGACAACATATACACCAGAGCATTTAAACCTCAAACACTGGAAAAAAATATTATGCAACTACTTGATGGCAAGCTCTGCTCTGAGCAAATTCGTCAGGAAATAGCCCAAAAGGTAACTGAGATCAAGGCAAGCGGAGCGCGTGCACCCCATCTCGCAGCTGTATTGGTCGGCAACGATGGTGCCTCGGAAAATTACGTTGCATTTAAGATCAAAGATTGCGCTGAGGTCGGTTTTGAATCCACCACTATCCGCCTTGATGCTGACATCAGCGAACAGGAATTGCTCGATAAAGTTGATGAACTAAACCGCGACGATGAGATCGATGGCTTTATTGTGCAACTACCCTTGCCTGATCACATCAACGAAACCAAAGTCATATTAGCCATCGACCCCGGCAAAGATGTCGATGGCTTCTGCCCTGAAAACGTTGGCAGATTGAATTTGGGCCTACCTACATTTATATCTGCAACACCCAACGGGATCATGGAGCTATTACGCCGCTATGAAATCGAGACAGAGGGCAAGCATTGTGTAATTCTTGGTCGCAGCAACATAGTCGGCACACCAATGGCTGTACTCATGTCTCGCAATACGAACCCCGGCAATGCAACAGTAACTATTGCCCATAGCCGCACCAAGAACCTCACAGAACTTTGCGCTTCCGCCGATATCCTTATTGTTGCCATTGGCAAAACCGAATTCGTCACCGCCGATATGGTTAAGGAAGGTGCCATCGTAATCGATGTTGGTCAAACCCGCGTTCCCGACAGCAGCAAAAAGTCAGGGTTCAGAAATGTTGGTGATGTAGACTTTGAAAATGTAAAAGACAAGTGTTCTTATATTACCTATGTTACCGGTGGTGTTGGTCCTATGACCCGCGCCTCATTGCTACAAAATACACTTAAAGCCCAGCAGAGAAGATAGGGAGAATAACATGTTTCAGTCACTTCAAGCCCTGCCAGCAGACCCTATTCTGGGGCTTATGGCCAGCTACCGCGCCGATACTAACCCACGCAAAATTGACTTGGGTATTGGTGTCTACAAGAACGAAAGTGGCGACACACCGGTCATGACTGCGGTGAAAAAAGCAGAAGAATTGATTCTCAAAGCGCAAGCCACAAAAAGCTATGTTGGGCCAACCGGTGCTGCAGACTACAATGCAATTGTTGCAGAATTAATTCTGGGCAAGTCATTGGTCGACAGCCTTGGCAAACGACGCGTTACTGTACAATCCCCAGGAGGCTGTGGTGGTTTACGCCTTGCTGCTGAATTCATTAAATCTGCAAACCCTGATGCTACCGTTTGGGTAAGCAACCCAACCTGGGCTAACCATGTCCCTCTATTAGGTTCAGCCGGCCTTAAGATCGAACAGTACCCTTATTACGATTACAACAGTCATAGCGTACAGTTTGATGAAATGATTGATTGCCTAAGCAAGGTCGGTAGCGGAGATGTCGTTTTATTACACGGCTGCTGTCACAACCCTTGCGGTGCCGACCTGAATCAGGAACAGTGGCAAAAAGTGCGCGATATCGCTCTGCAACAAGGCTTTACCGTATTTATTGACCTTGCCTATCAGGGACTTGGGGACGGCCTGGAAGAGGATGTCTATGGAGTACGATTATTGGCCGACTCGCTGCCGGAGTTGATTGTTGTCAGCTCCTGCTCCAAGAATTTCGGTCTATATCGTGAACGTACTGGAGCCATGACTCTAATCTGCGAAAATAGTGAAACCGCCGCTATTGCTACGACTCAAATCGCGGCGGCAGCACGAGCCATGTATTCCATGCCACCCGATCATGGTGCTGCTATTGTGCAGCTGATTCTGAGCGACGATAAACTCCGTCAGGAATGGGATACTGAATTGACCGAGATGCGTAACCGCATCAACGGCCTACGTGCGCAGCTCGTAAAACAAATTGAAACCATCGGCATAGACCAGGACTTTAGTTTTATCGAACGGGAGAAAGGCATGTTTTCTTTTCTTGGCGTAAACGTTGATCAGGTGCAATCACTAGTCAATGATTACAGCATTTATCTGGTCAACTCCAGTCGCATCAATGTTGCAGGTATCAATGATGCCAACATCAAGTACCTGGCGGAAAGTCTAGCCACAGTTCTTAAGGCCTAATCACGCCTTAAGACCTAAGTCTCTTGTCTGTGCAATTACTGACCGTAGCAGCACAAGGCAAGAGGCTATACCTTCAGATTCTAACCGCCATCACATCTGCAGCCATACCCTGCATCACACAATTGGTTGTTGTTCCCGGGAGTTGTAAAAGGTCATCTTCTTTGCAGTGGCTTCCTACAATCAATAAATCAGCATTTATCATTCCCGCCAAACGCTTAATCTGAAAAGCAGGCTCGCCTTGCAAAAGAAAAATATTCTCAGTGGGCAAATGCAGACCGTTACTCTGCAGCAGGCTCTTTAGCTGCACCTCAGCACGATCTAACAAACCCTGAACATCGCTATCAAGAATCGAGGCGTAATCGGAGAGAGAGGCGTCATACATACCTTCGCGTACTACATGAACCACATGAAGGTGGTCCAACTCTTCACGATACATTTGCAATACTCTGCTGATTAACAAACCCGCGGAAGGGCTCAGGTCTAGCGCTAGCAGGAGCTTTTTGAATTGCGTCAAAGATAGCCTCCCTAATTCTGCAAGCTTTTATTCCGTTGGCACGTTTGCGAACATCTTGGCCAACACCATGCAGAGACTTAGCCAGTTATGAGAGGCTATCTTAAAGAACTTAGTATATTTTACGGTTGATCTACATCAAGCCGTACGAGATTTGAGAGATTCTAAAATCGTAGCAGCAAAATCTCTGAGCAGAGTTTCCGTTGTCACCCAATCAATACAGGCATCAGTGACAGACACGCCATATTTCAGATCATCCAAGTCATCAGGTATTGGCTGATTGCCCTCTTCCAGATTACTTTCCAGCATGACACCTATAATGGACTTATTTCCGACGCAAATTTGCGCCGCCACTTCTTCGAGAACTAACTTTTGATTATTGTGATCTTTATTCGAATTCCCATGGCTACAATCAATCATTACACTCTCAGTTAAACCTGCTTTTTGCAATTCTTGCTCACAAGCTTTAACATTTTTCGTATCATAATTGGGAGACTTGCCACCTCTTAAAATAACATGACAATGGGGGTTCCCTTCAGTTCGAAACAGAGCAACCTTCCCTTCGTCAGTCACACTAATAAAGCTGTTGGTAGCCGAAGCGGAACGAATAGCATTCACTGCAACCATCAGGCTACCGTCGACATTATTCTTAAAGCCAACAGCAGAAGATATGCCACTGGCAAGTTTCCTATGTGTAGGAGATTCGGTAGTGCGCGCACCGACTGCGGTCCAGGCAACGAGGTCCTGCAGGTATTGGGGAGTAATCAAATCCAGCGCTTCAATTCCTATAGGTAGCCCAATATCGGCTATATCCAACATAAGACGGCGCCCAATGTGCAAGCCATGGTCTATCTTATGACTGCCATCAAGGTGTGGGTCGTAAATAAGCCCTTCCCAGCCAACAGATGTGCGCGGCTTCTCAAAGTAGACCCGCATGACGATAAGGAGCTGGTCGGCCAGCTCATCCGCCAAAGGCTTAAGTCTCCTTGCATATTCAAGCGCTTCTTCCGGGTTATGTACAGAACAGGGACCCACCACCACAATCAACCTTGGATCTTGATGTTCCAATATCTGTTTTATGTCTCTGTCACCTTTTAGCACTGACTGTAGGGCACTGCCTTCCAGGGGCAGCTCCTTCTTCAAAGCAGCCGGCGATGGCAGCTCTTCATGAGCTATAATATGGAGGTTTTCTACTTTCGCCTTTCGATCTACCATTTTTGAAACCTAAAAAGTTTTGAATTTAGAATTATGGTGTAAAAAACCGTGTATTCAAAGCCTTAATCTCTGAATTGCTTGATAGCTCACTCTTGATGTAGTACCTGAGAAACACGACTCTATTCTTTACAGCATGCCCTGCATTAGGTAAATTCTGCCCCGGAGTTTACCCAACAAGCACCAGACCCGGGTTAACTATTTAAACCAACTGTCATATAGACCCTACACGCGAAGAAGGAAGATACAGTGCCCAAAGCCAGCGAACTAAAACGAGGCATGATCATCGATATCGACGGCATTCCCCATATTGTAAAACAGACTGAAAGCAAGAGCCCTTCCTCTCGCGGTGCAGCCACACTCTACAAAGTACGATTTAATAATTTGCAGACTCATCAAAAGCTGGATTCTTCCTTTAAAGGGGATGACCTATTAAAAGAAGCGGATTGTAGCCGTGTTGGAGTCCAATACTCTTATTTGGACGGCGACACTTACTACTTCATGAATATGGAAGATTTCAGCCAGTACGGTATAAATGCAGAGCAACTTGAGGGGCAGGTAAATTATCTAGTGGAGCAACAGGAAGATATTGTCGCCCTCATTATGGATGGCAATTTACTCGGCATAGAATTACCACAATCAGTGAATTTAACAATTGTAGATACTCCTCCTGCCGTGAGCGGATCATCCGCTACCAATCGCAGCAAGACAGCGACCCTTTCAACAGGACTGGAAATTCAAGTTCCAGAATATCTGTCACCAGAGGAAGTTGTTAAGGTGAATACCGTAACCGGGAAATTTATGTCCCGAGCCTAAGCTTAGCCTCCACCAAGCCACAAAAAACTACAAAAAAAGCAAACCAACAAAAACAAAGAAACCAGCACCAGCCAACACACCCAGGCATAGGCTCCAACGATCTTCATTCGATTGAAACTTCCAATTTTCCTGAGCCATTCCTGGATCAACCTTACTCAATGCCTCTTCCAGGTCAGCAAATTCCTTTTCGCTCATTGATCCAGCCTGATTCTTTCCTGGAAAGCTTAAGGTGTTGTTAACCACATTCATAAGCTCATCAGAAAAATAGTCCTGTCGTTTTACTCTGCCTGCGACACCTTTGTTTCGGCTGACTGAAGTTTCCGCGGCTTCTTCAAGCCTAGCGGTTTTCTTGTATTTGCTATTCTTTTGTCCGTTCTTTGGGCTGCTATTAACTTTCCTTTTCTCTACATCTACTAAACCATCTTCCTGCAGAACACAGACTGCCATTTTGTAAGCCTTGCTTGAAGTAGACAAAACCCCTCTACCCGTGTCTCTTTTACTGGCAAAGCCCAACAACCTATATTTTGTTCTATTATCCTTAGTAACTGTCCGCAGCGATGTCGAAAAACCCTCCACAGCCAGACAGTCCTTTGCTAAGCTGATTTGACGGGCATCACTTAATTGACTCTCAGGCAAGGCCGTCCATTTCTCTTTGCTAAGGTGTCGCAACACACTTAGCACAAACCAACGCGCTCGAACCTCGACTGCCTCTTTCCCTAACTTTTCTTCAATCAACGCTACAGCAACATCTGCATTGGTTAAAGCTGCCACATCTATACCTAACTCTTTTGCTACCAGGCATTGGCCTGGGTTAGGCATATGGACTACAGAAGAATCACTCATTTACCTTGGTATCCGCATTTATTTCGACAAAAAAACCTACCTTCATATAATGAATAGCAAGATCAATTACTTGATTATTTCGCATCATCACTCGTTTCACAATTCCAGCATAGGGCAAAGTTTATCGCATTAGACTCACCACAAGCCCGACAAAACCAATCTGGCCCTTCAACTTCCAGACCATTCTCAATCTCGAAAATAATTTGTTCAGCACGCACAAAATACAAAGGCTTTACCCAAACCTCTGCCATACACTCCGTTATAGGAACTTCTCCAGCCACAGAATAAAGCTGCTGGTTTTTCACTTCAACTTCAATGTCGTGCTGCTCTAACACATTACGAACATTCCAGGCCTTTGCAAGATTGTCTGTTGTATAAACCCGTTTCATGTCATCAGATTTTTGTATGCCTGTTTTACAATAATTACAGTGTGCGCCAGCACTTTTCTCTGTGCTTTTTCTCTGTGCTTTTTCTCTGTGCTTTTTCTATGACTGTGTTCTAACGGTAAATGTCTCGCCAGCGCAAGCCTGCAGCAAAAATAACAGCAGCATAAATAAAAATCCCGCCAAGCACCAAAATACTAAGCCGCATTATTTTATGAGTCATGCTCCAGTCCAGCCACCATTGCCAATCACCGGACAGGCTCACAAGGAAGAGAACCATCATCAAGTTCGCCACCAGAACCCTTAGCAAGAATTTTAACCAGCCGGGCTGAAACCTAAACACACCATCGGCTTGCAGTCCACGCAACAGTAGCCCGGCATTCAGGAAGGCGGCAAGGCTGGTCGCTAGTGCCAAGCCAACATGAGCAAGACCGGCGAGAAAGAAAACAAGATTCAAAACCATATTGCACACCATCGCCACAACACCAATTTTTACCGGCGTGCGAGTATTCTGCCGCGCGTAATAGCCTGGCGCGAATATCTTAATCGCCATGAAAGCAATTAAACCAAAAGCGTAGGCTTTAAGGCTGGCTGCTGAACTGAGCACATCAGCCTTGGTAAAATTATCGCTTTGAAATAATGTCACCAACAACGGCTCCGCAATAAAGATCAGAGCCAGGGCTGCCGGTATCGCAATCAAAACCACAAGACGAAACGCCCAATCTAAGGTCTCGGAGAACTCATTTAGCGAAGACTCTGCATGCTTTCTCGACAGGCTGGGCAAAACCACAATTGCCAGGGCAATACCAAAAGTCCCTAATGGTAGCTCCATCAATCGATCAGAGAAGTACAACCAGCTTACACTACCTGAAACCAGTAGCGACGCAATAAAGGTGTCGAACAATAGGTTTATCTGACTAACAGAGACACCAAATAGTGCAGGCACCATTAACTTCTTAATGCGATCGACACCCTCATGATTCTTGACCAGTTTCGGCACCGGCATAAGCCGCATACGCGCCAGAAACGGCAACTGAAATAATAATTGAGCAACTCCCGCTATCAGCACCCCCCAAGCCAGAGCCAATTCAGGCACACGCATATAGGGAGCAAGGAAGAAAGAGCAACTAATCAGCGAGATATTTAGCAAGGCTGGGGTAACTGCAGGAACCGCAAAGCGGGAATAACTGTTCAGTATAGAGCCACAGAGAGCGGTCATCGATATCAACAACAAATAGGGAAAGGTGATCCGTAGCATCTCCACAAGCAGGTCAAACTTAATCGGTCCATAAGCCAATGGTATAGCTATGAGGGGTGCGGCAAGCACGGCAAATACTGTAAGTAGGAACAAAAAACCACCCAGACTGCCCGCCACTGCATTTATCAGTATCTGTACATCAGCCAGGGATTTGGTACTACGATACTCGGAAAGAACAGGCACAAATGCTTGATTGAACGCACCTTCTGCGAACAATCTGCGCATAAAGTTAGGAATCTTATTGGCTAGGAAAAAGGCATCAGAGCCATCGCTAACGCCAAATACTCTGGCGATAACCACATCACGCACCAAACCCAATACGCGAGAGACCATGGTCATTGAGCCAGTAACACCACTGGCCTTCAACAGGCTAGTTTCTTGTTTACTGCTAGTTTCTGGCTCTCGCTGACTCGCGGAGGGAAAATCACTCATGAAATAAATAGCCTTGGTCGTTAGTCATCAATGACAAACGCGAATTATCGCAGCTCCTGATCCTAAATGTAGTGATAAGGCTCTAAAAGAGCTATCCGTAGAAATTAAGAGCATCCATCTGCCATGGAACTGCTAAAAAACTATTACTATCTCAATCCCATAGAAGGTGAATATTACCCTATCGGAGATATACAGCAATAAGTTGAGTCTAGTTAAGGGCTTAGCGATAAACTCCCAGGTTTTCCGCTATTGACATCAAGAGATGAAAACGGCATAGTGTCGCGCTCTGAAATCGGGGATGAAACACAGTAATCACCTCCTTTTACTCAAACAAATTAAATGAAATAACCTACTAGCAAACATTGAGCTAGTTCTAACAAGGAGTTCCAATTGGCTAATTCTCCACAAGCCCGCAAGCGTGCCAAACAAGGCGAAGCTCGTCGTCGCCATAATGCCTCATTTCGTTCCATGGTTCGCACCCATATTAAGAAAGTAGATGCTGCGATTCAGGGAGGCGATCACGCCACTGCTACTGAAGCGTACAACGCTGCAGTGCCTGTTATTGATCGCATGGCAGACAGAGGCATTATTCACAAGAATAAAGCCGCACGTCACAAGAGCAGATTGAACACTGCAGTAAAAGCACTGAAGTAACTTTTACTCAGTCATAAAAAAACCGGCATTAGCCGGTTTTTTTATGACTGGAATTTAATCTCTAGCCTTACAATCGATCTTACAACTGAGAAACCGATTATTATTTATTCACTCAGAACCAGATTATCGCGGTGGATAATCTCCTCTTCACTAGCATAGCCAAGCAAGCCTTCTATTTTTTCACTGCTTTGGCCTTTTATTTTCACTATCTCGCTGTGATCATAGTTAACCAGCCCCCTGGCAATCTCAATGCCAGACTCATCGACACAGGAAACAACCTCTCCTCGTGTAAAACTTCCACTTACCGATTGCACTCCGACCGCTAGAAGACTCCGACCGGAATGCTTAAGCACTTTGACAGCACCCTCATCTAAAACAAGCTTTCCTTTTAACTTTAACTGGCTCGCTAACCATTGTTTTCGAGCTGCCACTGGCTCATCATCCGCTTCCAATAAGGTTCCTAGCTCTTCTCCATCTAATAGCCGCGAAAGTATCTGCTGCTCACGGCCATTGGCGATCAAGGTATTCGTACCAGAACGAGCAGCCAATCGCGCCGCCGACAGCTTCGTCATCATCCCACCACGACCTAAACTGCTCCCCTTTCCAGCCATCGCAGCTAAGCTACTGTCAGTTGCAGACGCCCGCCCAATCAACTTGGCGGCAGGGTTTATTCTTGGGTCTTTGCTAAATAAGCCATCCTGATCGGTTAATATCGCTACCACATCAGCATTAATGAGGTTAGCAACCAAAGCCGCAAGCGTATCGTTGTCACCAAAACACAACTCAGCTGTTGCCACCGTGTCATTTTCATTAACTACTGGCATGACCCCTATCTCTAGAAGCGTCGTTAGGGTACTTCGTGCATTAAGATAGCGTGTACGGTTGGACAGATCGTCGTGACTCAACAAAATTTGGGCAGCATGTACCCCATGTCGCATAAAACAACTTTCATAAGCCTGTACCAAGCCCATCTGCCCGACGGCTGCAGCTGCCTGCTGTAGCTGTAGCTGCTTGGGTCGCGACTTTAAACCAAGGCGCGCAACACCTTCGGCCACGGCCCCAGAAGACACCAGAACCACTTGAATACCAGCTTTCTGCATGGCCACAAGTTGACCTGCCCAGCCGGCAATAGCTTCCAGGTCCAAACCAAGGCCATTGTTAGTAACCAAGGAGCTACCAACTTTCACCACCCAACGTTTGGAATTCTTAATTTTGTCTCGCATCAGCCCTGCACTCACTCATACCAATCTTCGTCTAGCAAATCATCGTCCTGTTGCTTTGAAGTTTTAGTGCTCTCTATGCTACGCCGTATCTCAAAAGCCATCGCTGCTTCTTTTTCTTGCAACTCTGCTTGATAGTTCCCGTCCTCCACCAGCTTCAGCCGGTGGGATTCGATTGATTGCATCAACCCTTCACACAGAAGTTTACAGCCCTCATTATTCAACGCTGAAATTTCATGAATATCACCAGTCCACGACAACCGACTTCGCAAATCCTGCTTCAACTGCTCCAAATCTTCTGCATTCAACAAATCAACTTTATTGATTACTAACCAGCGTTCTTTTTTAGCCAGGGTCGGGCTGAATTTCTCCAGCTCTGTAATGATTTGCTCTGCATTATCCACCGGATCACTGCCATCTGCTGGCAGGGCATCAACTAGATGCAACAATAAACGAGTCCGTGAAAGGTGTTTCAAAAAACGAAAGCCTAATCCGGCACCCTCTGACGCACCCTCGATTAGACCTGGAATATCAGCCATCACAAAGCTACGCTCCATGCCGAGACTGATAACTCCTAAATTTGGCACCAAAGTAGTAAAAGGATAGTCAGCCACTTTGGGCGTCGCTGCGGATACAGACCGAATCAACGTCGACTTGCCTGCGTTTGGGAAACCCAACAAACCCACATCAGCAACTAAACGCAGCTGGAGCTGCAGCTTTCTAACCTCACCTTCAGTTCCTTTGGTTATTTTACGCGGCGCTCTGTTGGTGCTGGACTTGAATCGGGTGTTGCCCATGCCATGGAAACCGCCTTTGGCAACCATTACTGGCTTATCTGCCACACTCAAATCCGCGATCAGTTCCTCAGTATTCACATCGATCACTGTGGTACCCAGAGGAACTTTAACCAATAAATCCTCGCCGCTTCTTCCGGTACAGTTGCGTCCCTGGCCAGACTGCCCTGGCTGCGCTCGGTAGCGTGGCTGAAAACGAAAGTCCACAAGGGTATTGAGAGATGCATCTGCCTGCATAAAGACACTGCCGCCATCGCCGCCGTCGCCGCCGTCAGGGCCACCCCGTTCAATATATTTTTCACGACGAAAACTGAGACAACCGTTACCACCGTTGCCTGCTTCAACTACTATTTCCGCTTCGTCTACAAATTTCAAGTTTATCTCTTTCTAAAATGCAGTTTCCTAAACTAAAAAGCCCCGTCGAACGACGAGGCTTTTTAGTAACAAAATGCTTTACTAAGCTACTTCGATGCTTACGAATTTTCGATTGTGTGGGCCTTTAACAGCAAACTTCACAACACCATCAGCTTTAGCAAACAAAGTATGGTCTTTGCCACAGCCTACATTTTCACCCGGGTGAAAATGAGTGCCGCGCTGACGCACAATGATGTTTCCAGCTCGTGCGGCTTCACCACCGAATAACTTCACACCTAGCCGCTTCGATACCGAATCGCGACCGTTATTAGTACTACCACCTGCTTTCTTATGTGCCATTAGCTAACTCCCGGCCTTTAGGCTTTAATTCCAGTGATCTTCACTTCTGTAAACCACTGTCTGTGGCCCTGTTGCTTGCGTGAATGCTTACGACGATTGAACTTGATGATCGTCACTTTATCCGCTCGTCCCTGCTTAACTACTTCTGCAGTGACTTGACCACCTTCAACATAAGGTGTGCCAATTTTGACGGAATCACCCTCGCCAACCATTAGAATATTATCAAAATTTACTTTTTCACCCGTCGCGGCTTCCAATTTTTCGAGTCGAAGGATCTCGCCCTCTTCTACTCTATGCTGCTTGCCACCACTCTCAATTACCGCGTACATAACTCTCTCCGATACCGCCTCTGAATGGGAGTTGGACCCATTCCTATAGGGGCGGGCATTTTACGGTAACCCCCCTCTGGAAGCAAGTAGATTCGTGCCTGGAATATTAGCCAAAACCCCATGGTTAGCAATGCCCTATAAATACCAGTCAGATTCAAGCTAAAAGCTGGCCGAGGCTTTTATTGCTGGCTTGACAGCATCTAATTCGCTCCCTAGCATGCGTGCTCACGATGGTTTGACTCAAATAGCGGCAAACCTTCTTATATTGCCCACAAAATAAGCGGCCATTCCTAGTATGTATCAAAAATTTCGATCAGTAGTTGAATCCGACTTTCATGCAGTGGACCAGTTCATAGTGGAACAGCTTCACTCTGATGTACCACTTGTTGAGAATATAGGTCACTACATCGTGGAAGCTGGCGGCAAGCGTCTGCGACCTATATTGGTGCTGTTAGCGGCCAAAGCCTGCAACATCGAGAAGCCACACCACATATCTCTAGCCGCTGTCATCGAATTCATTCATACCGCCACCCTATTGCATGATGATGTGGTGGATATGTCTTCGCTGCGACGAGGCAGACCCACCGTCAATGCGCAGTGGAATAACCCATCCAGCGTACTCGTGGGAGATTTCATTTATTCCAGGGCATTCCAGATTCTTGTCGCCCTGGGTGATATGAGAATCATGGAAATCATTGCCAATACCACCAATAAAATTGCCGAAGGCGAAGTACTGCAACTTATCAGTAAAAACAACCCTCAGCCCAGCGAACAAAATTACATGCAGGTAATCCAGAACAAGACTGCAATTTTGTTCCAGGCGGCAGCTCAATGCGGCGCCATCCTCGCATACGCTTCAACCGAACACGAACTTGCCCTTAAGAAGTTTGGCATGCACCTTGGTATCGCCTTTCAGTTGATTGATGATGTGCTGGACTATGACGGAAACAGTAAAGATTTGGGCAAAAACATTGGCGACGATCTCGCCGAAGGTAAACCCACCCTACCTCTGATTTATGCACTGGAAAACGGCAGCGATGAGCAGGCAAAAATCATCAGGCAAAGCCTGAAGGATGAACAACTAAGTCCGGAAACGCTCAACCAAGTGATAGAGATCGTGCAAGAATGCGGCGCGCTTAATTACACTAGAGAACGCGCCGAATCTCAAACTGCACAAGCACAGGAATGCCTTAACACCTTACCTAGCTCTGAATATCGAGACGCACTAGAGTTAATGCTTACCTTTTCCAATACCCGCAGCACCTAAACCTAAACTGGCAACTCCTTACACCACGGTAGGCATGAACGCCCGAAGAACGCAGACACCTCAGCTTGAAGCACGAAGAATAGATGACGAATCAATAATCCTTACTTTGTCATTACTTGGCTGATAAATATCTTTGTATGTCGCCAAAATCTGAACAGCTAAATCCGTATAACGTTTCGCTTCTAATACATCACCCATTCGCAAATAGACATGCGCCAGCGCAAAATAGAAATCGGGTTCCTCCTTCTTTAACTTTAACGCTCGCCTAAAAGACTTCCTTGCCTTCTCCAACTCATCATTCTCAAAAGCCGCACTACCCTGTGCGAAATGATAGTAGGGGTTTCTATCATTGAACCGCCTCATCGCTTCTTCGTATTTCTCAGCCAAATTTAAATTACCACTTCGACGGTAATATTTGGCCAAATTATTGATTGAAGTCGCATTATCTCTATCGATGCTAAATGCCTTAAGATAACTGTATTCAGCAAATTGCGTATTACCCAAGCGAATATAGGCACTGCCAATATTATTCCAGGCAATGGAAGACTCTTCATACAAGAAAAGTGCATTCTTAAAGTAGACTAAAGCTTCCTCAAGATTACCTTGAATCAATTCTTCCACACCAAGGTTGTTAAAATAAAGAGAACGCGCAACCTGGTCAGACACGACAGAAGAAGTAAGCTGCTGAAGAGAAATCTCCGGAGTAAAATCGACAACATAGGAACTTCCGCTATCAATGCGACCACGGGCATTAATATGCTGATTCAATACCAGCAAGTTGCCACGGCGGTCCCAGCTGGGCTGCACCTCTACAGTCTGAAAGTTTGCATCCGAATTCACGTAACGTGCCATTGCCACGTACAAGTTCATTACCGATAGACAATTCCCTTTCCGCAGATGGAATGCTTCCATCGCAGTGTAGGTTTTCTCGCCTGAGTATTGCACGTTCAAGAAATCCTCTCTGTAGAGAATATCCTGCAATTTATTTATCCGTGCCTCTTCGCTATCTCGCGGGCTTATATAACCATCAATCAACTGTTTAACTTCATCAGAGATATACAGAGGGTCAATTTCGAGAAAAGTATCAGTAGTTTGATCAATGATTGCCGCATGAACTTCATCGTCATGAACAAAATTTGTTTCCAAATCGACATACTTACAAGCCGCAAAAAAGACTGCCACCAAACTCAGGCAAACTATTTTAATACAGCTATTTGCGCTCACTTTATGCTCCTTACAATCTCAGGAAAACATTATCAGTGGCAGTCAGTATCTACCCTTATCAATTCCTAACTGTTATCTAGATTTAAACCGGAATAGTCGAAATTTTCACCCATCGCAATCACATAAATTTTCCATTTGAACGAGCAATAACATTACAGACTTGAAGTCGTATCCATCTGACAAAGCGCCTGACTCGTTTACAAGCATGGTTGTCTACAGTGAGAACAATTGACAACAGGAATGAAGAGTTTCACTGCGAGCTTCCACCCAGAATTTTTGCGATATTTGTTCCTGCGCAAACAAAATCTTTTGGGAAATTATTGAGATGCAATGATGCATGGGAGTAGGCCCCGAACATTTCAAGGTATTACTTTAGCACGCGAGGGCCTGAGGCTTAAAGAAAAACCGCGTCAGTTCCGTGCAACTCGCAGTTGCGCCTCCGCTCTTTAGGAGCTACATGGCCGGATAATTTGGACCGCCACTACCCTCAGGTGCAACCCATTGAATATTTTGCGAAGGATCTTTAATGTCGCAGGTTTTACAATGCACACAATTTTGCGCATTAATTTGAAAAGCCTTGTTGCCATCTGCGCCTTCTACTACTTCATAAACACCTGCTGGACAATAACGTTGTGCCGGCTCAGCATAGACCGGAAGGTTATGATTAATAGGTATCGATGCATCCTTAAGCAACAAATGGCAAGGCTGATCCTCTGCGTGATTGGTATTAGACAAAAACACCGAAGAAAGTTTATCAAAACTTATTTCACCATCGGGTTTTGGGTAGTCAATCTTCGGACAATCTGCGGCTGATTTTAGCTGGGCATAGTCTTCAGACTTGTCGTGAAAAGTAAAAGGAAACTTTCCAAAGAAAATGTTCTGCTCAATAAAAGTTAAAGCACTGCCCAACCAAAAACCAAACTTATGAAAGCCAGAACTAAAGTTGCGAGTCTTGTGCAACTCATCATGAAGATCAGAGTTAGCAAACCGCACACTGTAGTCGGTTAACTCTTTTTCCGTAGAATCAGTATTCAACGCCGCAAACAGAGTCTCTGCTGCAATAATTCCTGATTTCATCGCTGTATGACTGCCCTTAATCTTTGCCGCATTCATAGTTCCAGCATCACAGCCAATGAGCAAACCACCCGGGAAAGTCATTTTTGGTAGCGAATTCAACCCCCCTTTAATAAGAGCACGGGCACCGTAGCTTATGCGCTTACCACCTTTAATGGTTTGTTTGATCACCGGGTGATGCTTGTATTTCTGAAATTCATCGAAGGGGCTGATATGTGGGTTGTCATAAGCCAGATCAACGATTAAGCCCAAAGATACTTGGTTACCTTCAAGGTGGTAGAGAAAGCCTCCACTTGTCGCCGCATAACTATCCCCTATCATTGGATAACCTGCAGTATGCACTACAAGGCCTTCTTTATGTTGTGATTCTCGTATCTCCCATACTTCTTTCAGGCCGATGCCGTAATGCTGCGGATCACTGTCTTTGTCCAGCCCAAACTTGCTAATTAGCTCTTTCCCTAAGTGACCCCGGCAACCTTCTGCAAAAATTGTATATTTCGCATGAAACTCAAACCCCGGTTCGTAGGAGGGCTTCCGCTCACCCTTAGCATCAATCCCCATATCCCCGGTTGCCACACCCTTAACACTGCCGTCCTCATGGTAGAGGATCTCCGTCGCAGCAAACCCCGGGAAAACCTCAGCCCCCAATTCCATTGCCTGCTCTGCAAGCCAGCGACAAAGGTTCCCCAGTGAAATAATAAAATTGCCGTTATTGTGCATGGGACGGGGAATAAACAAGCCCGGAAAACGGAAAGACTTTTCTGCACTAGGCAGAAAATAGACATCATCGCCTGTTACAGCAGTATTCAGTGGAGCGCCCCTCTCTTTCCAATCCGGAAACAGTTCTGTCAAAGCGGAAGGCTCAAACACAGCTCCCGAAAGAATATGGGCGCCTACTTCTGAACCCTTTTCTAGCACGCAAACTGACAATTCTTTCTCTACTTCTTTTGCCATTTGCAAGAGCCGACAAGCGGTGGACAAGCCCGCAGGACCAGCACCAACAATGACCACATCGACGTCCATGGATTCACGCTGCATCTTAAACCTTTGATATCTAAAACTGACTGAAATGAGTAACAGCTCATTATATTCAATGCGCCGCCTTTCTATTGGGCCCGCATTATCCTCAATTAATCAATTGAGCGCAAAACAACTTAGCCCTGATGGAAGCAATCGAAATCATTAACACCAAGACAGAATCAATGAGCATTGAATAAGTTTCTTTATAGGGAAAGAACGAGATAGGCTGGAGGGAATCGCAAAAGAAATAGCGAAGGTTCTTCGCTCTAAACTTTTACCTTAATAATGCACGCTAAAGATTGGATGAAACATCTCTGGATCAGCTTTTCCTCGAATCCAGAACATGTCTATTTATAAGTTCGAGTTATAACTCAAGGAGCTAGTAATAGTTGTTAGAGTAGTTTAAGTAGTCGCTGCCCACTTCCTTTACACTTTGGGCAAGTGCTGCTGTCAGTAATCTTACCTGCGCCTTTACACACATTGCAGGCATCCTGATAAGGCTTCTTTAATATGGAAGTTAATTCGTTTAGAGCCTGTTGTGGTACTTTCTTGTTTTCAGCCAAAGTCATCACGTTTGTTCTCCTACAGTAGAATCGAGTTGATTCGTTTTCCTGAAATCTTTAAACCTTTATTTGGTCAATGTGATTGGCATCTCATTTAAGAAAGATTATGCAAAACAAGCGCATGGAAAGACGTTAACCACCTCACAGTTCTAAACAGACATGTAAAATTTATCTACAGGTAGTTTTGTTTTAAATATCAAATACTTATATCAAGAGCCCCGGATAAACATAGGAACAAACCAATACTTTGAACAAAAAATTATGGCTCAAGCTTTAAAAAGGTGATGTTGCTGGACTAGGCAGGATAAATAGCTCACAAACATGATCAAGCCACAGTGCCACTCCTCAATCTCGCCGATGATGTGCACTTTATTGGCCATTTACATTAAAATGCTTGCTGCCCTTGTTACAGCCCAATAATGTCCGCTAATTTGCAGCTTTCATGAATCATCTAAAGAGTGAAATCGGGTTTCAAACTAACTGGTGGCAAACATATAAGCAAACCATGTTGTAGTTTTAACCGCAGGGCTATGAGTTCCATTTGGAAACTAGCAATGCATTTTTACCTTTATAGTATGAGTGTCATTGTCTAATGGCATTTATGAGGGAAAGTTTGTGTCGTATCGCATATTCGGTCGATTGATTTATTTATTCACATGCATATTCAAGGTGTCACTGTATCGCAAGTTAGCCCTACGGATGAAACGCGAAGGTGTTATGCCAACTTGGCGCCGGCTGAAACGCTTTGTACGCGAACATATTAAGTCCTCGCTATTAGCACCACTTGTCTACAGCGAGTGGGTAAAGCGTTATGACACTTTAAACAATGACCAAAGAAAAGATATACGCGCCCATTTAAAAAAGCTGCCTTTTCAGCCTCTTATTTCAGTCATCATGCCCGTGTACAACGTTGAAGAAAAGTGGCTGAGATTAGCGATTGATTCACTTATAGCTCAACTGTACACAAACTGGGAACTTTGCATTGCTGATGACTGCTCTCCCAGCGAACATATACGCCAAGTTCTTGATGAATACCAAGCATTAGACCCCAGAATTAAAGTGGCATATCGGAAAGAGAATGGACATATCAGCGCCGCATCAAATAGCGCACTGGAATTAGCATCAGGGGATTATTTAGCCCTGATGGATCACGACGACATACTTCCAGAACATGCATTCTACTATATAGCTTATACGTTAAATCAACAGCCTCAAGCAAAACTACTATACAGCGATGAAGACAAAATAGATGAGGCGGGAAAACGCTATGGCGCATATTTCAAGAGCGACTGGAATCCAGACTTATTCTTTGGCCAAAACATGTTTAGTCATCTGGGCGTATACCAACACGAACTTGTTAAAAAAGTGGGCGGCTTTCGCTTAGGTTATGAAGGCAGTCAAGACTATGACTTAGCGTTGCGTTGCTACGCCGAACTAAATGATGATGAAGTTGCACATATTCCTCGTGTTTTATATCACTGGCGAGCTATTCAAGGCTCAACAGCCCTAGATGTAGGGGAAAAGGATTATACAGTTGATGCAGCCCGCCGTGCTTTAGAAAGTTATTTTAATTCCCAAAATACTAGAGTCACCTTTAGAGAAGCCAAGGTCCCATGTTTTCATACAGTTAATTATGAATTGCCAAGCAAAAAAACCAAGGCATCCATAATCATCAATTTTAATGGCGATGATATAGGCAGATTAGCCGCTGCTATTACTTCAATTACAGACAAAACAGATTGCCAGAACTATGAAATCATTGTCGCTTATAGAAAGAAAAGCTGCGAATCCGTTTTACAAGACTTCGATCGCATAATAGACCGCGCAGTAAATAGAAGCATTATTAGTTTCGTTGATGTAAGCGCCGGTAGTAATGCCGCAGTTAAAGCTTGCCAGGGAGAAATCATTGCCTTTGTGAGCGAGCAGGTAGAAGCCATTAATGATCGTTGGCTTACAGAAATGGCTAGTCATGCGATGAGAGATGAAGTGGGCGCGGTGGGTGCGAAATTGTATTCCCCAAAAAATATTGTTTTACATGGTGGGTTTTTACTCAGCACTGGGAATGACGGCAGTGTCATTACTGAGCACTTGTTTCATGGCATACACAAGGATGATAGCGGTTATTATGGTCGCGGTGTTTTGGCGCAACAGGTGTCTGCAGTATCGTCCACCTGCATGGTTATAAGAAAAGAGCTTTTCCTGCAATGCGGGGGCTTTGACGAACTAAACTGCCCTGGCCCTTTAAAAAATATAGACCTTTGCTTGAGGCTCAGAGAACAAGGTAAAAGGATAATATTCACTCCTGATGCCGAGCTGTACTACCATCAAGCAATTAATTCATCAGAAGGTGACGCTTTCCAGCAGGTTATTTTCTCTGGCCCTGAGGCTGACTACCTGCTAGCTCGTTATGGCGCTGAATTCAAAGAAGACCCATTTTATAGCCCTAACCTTCACCTGCTATCTGCCAATTTCAGTTTGGCAAGCTTTCCACGAATAACAGACCCCTGGCTTGAGTAAGGGCGTCCCTTTATTTAGTATGGTGAGTGTATTCCAACTCGCCAAAATTAATAAAACGTAGTTATCTTAGCTTGTTTTAAGGGGAATAGTGATCGCAACCGATAGTTTAGTCTCTATAATTTGCCGGACAACTAATCGTCCATTATTAGCTAAAGCACTTCACTCTATAGCTCAGCAAAGCCACTCCTGCATCGAACTTGTACTAGTTGATGTTATTGGAGAAGGGAATATTGAATATGAGCAATACTGTAACAACTTACAGACCCAGCTAGTATCGACAGGCAAACAATTAGCCAGATCTCAGGCCGCCAATGAAGGTTTACGTGCTGCTAGGGGTGAATTTGTTCTATTTCTAGATGATGATGACTGGATTGAGAGTCAGCACATTGAAAACTTGCTTAATTGTTTGAAAGAAAATTCTTCTGCGAAAGCCGCTTATAGCAATGTTGCAATAACCAACGAAGAAGGAGAATTGACTGACAACGTTTTTGGAGCGCCATATGATGAAGTACGACTTCGAATCGATAATTTTATGCCAATTCATGCGGTGTTATTTGAGCGCTCGTTATTCCTAAATGGCTGCAAATTCGATGAAGAATTTGAGATTTACGAGGACTGGGACTTTTGGCTACAACTTTCACAACATACTCGTTTTGTTCATTTTGACAAAGTAGGAGCTTACTACCGAAGGGGTGGAGATTCCGGGGTTAATGATAATGAGATTATTATTAAATCCCGCATTCAGCTTTATGATAAATGGCGCGCTTTATGGCGAGGGCAGGAATTAAATGAAATTATTGAAAAGCTTAAAGCAATATCAGCAGAAAAAGAACAAGCACTGAAGAACGCTTACACTGAGCTGGCCAGCCTGCAATCGCAGCTACTCAAAGCGCAAATTAGCCACCAAGAAATGAAACATAATTATGAGCAGATGGAACATAATTATGAACAAATGCAACACAACTATATCCATGCCAAGAACTCACTTGACGAAGTATATGCTTCTTTTTCATGGCGTGTTACGAAACCTTATCGCTGGCTGAGAGAATATTTTCGCTAATCTTCTAAGCAAGTAATAGCGCAAGCTAGCCCTTTGGAGTCATCTTAGGCAGTTTTCGGGGGCTTCACCCCTGTCGAACACGCACTACTTTTCAACAACTTTCAAGCCGGAAAAACAGATCATCTCAATCGGCTACAAGCGACCAAAACTCTGGACATACACCGATACCACCTGTTTGATAAAAGCCAGAGAGTGTGGTTTACTTTAGTGGTAGGTATTGTTCCGCAGCATGTTGGTTTGTATGCAAATAATATCTCGTTTAGATTGCTAAAAAAGACAAATTTCTACACCCCAAAGTAAGAATTTATATCTCACTTTTACGAAGGCGACCTACCCGTGAATTCCAAATTAACCCGAAGACGCTTCATCAAAGGTGTCATTGCCTCTGGTGCAGCAGCAACTACCACCGGCATGTGGTACGCGGCCAATGGCCAAGGCAGACCCGCCGGTGCAGTAGAGCGTCTAATTCGAATTAACATCAACGGCCAGATGCGCAGTGTTGATGTCGCACCCCAAGAGACATTGGCTTCTACTCTACGCTACAAGCTGGGCCTTACTGGCACTAAGTTAGGCTGTAACCGCGGTGAATGCGGCGCTTGCACAGTGCTAGTGGACGATGCTCCAACTTATGCCTGTTCAGTGCTGACCCATTCCATGAAGCACGGTCGCATCGAGACAGTTGAAGGGCTGGAATCACCCAATGGTGATTTACATCCAGTTCAACAAGGTTTCGTCGAAGCCCTTTCCCCCCAGTGTGGTTACTGTACGCCGGGGCAGGCTATGAGTGCCGTTGGACTACTTCGTGCCAATCCTAGCCCCACACGTGAAGAAGCTCGCCAGGCATTGTCCGGCAACCTCTGTCGTTGTGGGTCCTATGACTCTTACCTCAATGGCGTAATGCGCGCTGCCGAACTCGCATAGGATATAAATCATGGCATATATGCATATTGGAAAAGACTTCGTGCCGCCAGATGTTCATGGCAAGGTCACTGGCCGCATTAAATACGCTGAAGACTACACCCGTGAAGGGATGGTCTATGCGCGCTTACTCACTAGCCCTATTCCCCACGCTCGAGTGCTCGACATCGATGCTTCTGAAGCACTGGCGATGGAGGGCGTGTTTGGCATACTCACCGCAGAAGACGTGTATCCAGACGGCGAGCCCCAAGGCACCGGGCTGAAGATTCTCACTAACGAGCCCACCCTGGTAGGCGAACCGATCCTAGCATTAGCAGCCATTGATGAGCAGATAGCAGAGACGGCAATCTCTCGCATCAAGGTGACTTTCGAACGTTTGCCATTCGTGCTGGACCCACTGGATAGTCTCACCGAGGGTGGCGCGAATGCTTACCCAGGTGATAACAACACTTATATATCTGGTCAGGGATTCGCAACTGAGAAGTGGACTGCTGATCAGGTCGCCAGCTTTCGCGCCGGTAAAGAACCTACTGCGGAGCCCTTAGAAACCTGGGCATTGGGTGATCTGGATGCGGCCTTCGCCGAATCTGAATTCATTTACGAGAGCAGCTTCAGCACAGCGGGTTATCCACATCACGCCATGGAGCCACGCAGTGCGTTGGCTTACTGGGAAGGCGGCAAGCTCTATGTGCATGGCACTTCCCAGAGTTTAACCGCTTTGGCCAATGACATGGCTGGTATCATTGGTGTAGCCAAAGAAGACTTTGTCTTTGTTAATGCGGCAACCGGTGGCGGTTTTGGTCAGCGTTCTCGCGCTGCATCAATCCCCAGCATGGCAATTCCCGCCAAGCTGTCCCAAAAAATCAACCGCCCGGTAATGATGCGAGTGACTCGTGAGGAGGAATTCTGCATCGGTGGTGCTCGTCAAGGCTTCCAGGGCTGGATTAAAGTAGGCTTCAAGCCAAATGGCGTGATGGCTGCTTGTGATATCTATATTATTTCCGATAACGGCGGCAAAGGGGGTGGCGGTAACGCTTCTAACGCGGCCAAATGTATTGATGTCTTGTATCAACCAGATGCCTTGCGATTCCGTGGCACTAGAATAGGAAGTAATACTGGTCACCGTGGCGCTCAACGTGGCCCTGGCCAGAATCAGATCATGCCTATTATGGCGCCGATTCTGGACAAAGCCGCAGACGAACTTGGCATCAGCCGACTGGATATCCGTAAGATCAATACGCCACGAAGTGGTGACGTATCCGGCCCAAAACAGATTCCATTCACTTCCGCTTATATGCCAGAAGCTCTCAATCAGTTGGCAGCACAGTTCGATTGGGATGCTCGACAATCCCGCCGACGTCAGCGTAATGGCAGCAAGGTGATTGGACTTGGCATTGGCCAAGGCTATCACGACGCCGGCCGCAGTGGTATGGACGGCATCGTGTCCATGGGTAACGATGGCCGACTAAAAATTCACAACGGTGTCGGCAACCTCGGTACCTACTCTTATGCGGCAACTTCAAGAGCTGCTGCTGAAGTCTTGAAGATGCCCTGGGAGCGTTGTGACATTCTCGGTGAACGTACCGATAATCATCTGCCAATTACCTCTCCTCAGGACGGCAGTAATTCCATCTTTACTAATACTCGAACCTGCTATGGTGCAGCGACGGATATGTTGAACAAGATGAAGGAGATTGCTGCGGCTGACTTGGGTGGCTCACCAGAAGATTACGACATTGCTGAGGAACGGATTTTCCAAATAAACAACAACAGTGTGGGTTATACTTATGCTGAAGTGGCCCAACGAGCAATGGAACTCGGTAACAAATTCACCGGTGAGGCCGAGCTTCCTGAAGGATTGGCCGAATGGACTGCCATTTCCGTCAGCCGATTGGCAGGCACTGCCTTTCTTGGCCTCTATCATGACCCACGGCATAAAGGTAATCCGCCGGGCTTGACTGTCAGCTGTTGCGAAATAGAGTTAGACCTAGAAACCGGTAAGTACGAGATTCTCGACATGGTGAGTGTTGCTGATTCGGGTACTATCATGCACCCACAAGGGATGAAGAATCAATTAGTGGGTGGCGCAGTCTGGGGTATTGGGATGTCCGCCTACGAACGCCATCTATATGACCCACAAAATGGTATCCCGGCCTCTACAGGTTACTGGCAGAGCAAGGTACCTACATATATGGATACTCCATTACAGATTGGTACAGGTTGGGTAGATCTACCCGACCCGGAGAACCCAGTGGGTGCTCGCGGCGTTGGTGAGCCGGCTATGGGCTCGGTCTCAGCCGCATTAACCGCTGCAATTTCTGATGCGCTTGATGGTCACATCTTCAATGCCGCACCAATCACTGCGGACATGATCATTAACCACGTGGCAGGAACATCGGAAAAAGCGATGCCTCTTGCTCAGAACAATTTCCGAGGTTGATATGGTAGCCACAACCCATGACGTAATGTCCAATATTGAACTTTATCAGCCTACTGATGAAACAAATGCCCTGGAATTAGCGCAAGAGCTTGGTAGCAACGGTTGGTTGCTCGCTGGTGGTCAGGATACTTTTGGTTGGCTAAAGGATCGCAACAAGAATCCTACCGCCATGATCGAGCTGACACAGATTGATGCCTGGAAAGGTATTCGTGAAACCAGTGATGGTGTGGAAATTGGTGCGGTTACTACCTTAACCGAAATTGCCAAAGATCCGCTGATCACTTCACGCTACGGACTCTTGGCGCAAGCGGCAGCAGTTGTTGCTAGCCCGCAAATTCGTAACGTGGGTACTCTTGGCGGCAACCTGAACCAGGATGCTCGCTGCTGGTACTACCGCCGCGGTCTGGACTGCTATAGAGCTGGTGGCAACCTTTGCTACGCTGACTCCCCAGAAGGCCTGAATCGAGAACACGCACTATTCGAGGCTAGCCGTTGCGTAGCAGTATCCCCTTCTGACACCGCACCTGCTCTGGTTGCTCTCGATGCGACAATGGTAATTGCTAGCGCGAACGGGACACGCACGATGTCTGCTGAAGATTATTTCATAGGCCCCGATCGCGACATCACCCATATGACTGCGCTCAATGATGGCGAAATACTCACGGCAGTTCGATTGCCTGCGAGCTGGGCAAATGCCGAGTTCTATTTTGAGAAAGTTGCTGACCGTAACGTCTGGGACTTCGCGCTAGTCAATGTTGCCTCTGTCATGAAGGTGTCGGGTGGCACAATTGATGATGCACGTGTGGCAGTAGGTGCAGTGCAATGTACACCGCGACGATTACCAGCGGTTGAAAATGCTATTCGCGGCCAACAGCGGTCTGAAGACCTTGCTTCAAGAGCTGGTCAAATAGCAGTTGAAGGCGCCCAACCTCTGAACTACAACCATTTCAAAGTGCCTTTAATGGCAAATCTGGTTACCAGAGCAATCCGGGGTTAATCCCGGGTTTGCTTTGGCAAGCTCGGCAAGATGAAATAACTGCACCAAAAGAATAAATTGACCTGAGTTCTTGGCCTGTCCGTGGCCAGGAACTTCTCAGTCGTGAACACGTTAATATCTTGCTATTTCGCTCCAACTACCTCGACAACCTCTAACCGGCCTCCCCCTTATTACATTTATTGAGCTTGAACTTCAGCCCCCTGAAATGCGTGGCTTATCCTTTATAAAATTGCCTCACTAAATTGCAATATTCGCAATTTAGGCGGATAGTAGTACTGTGTCCGGTAACTGAGGATCCACGATGGTAATCAACCAATGCCGAAAACTATCGGTAATGCCTTGTTTTTACCTACTCCTTATCGTTATCTTTCCTAGCTCCGCATCAGCTCAAGTTGTCGATGACTGTAGCCTTGATGATGAAAATAACGACAGCTTAGTTTTGTCTACAGGCCGGGCAAGAGCTGCCAGCCAAACCTCCCTCATTCTTGATGACATAACCTTCAATAATGCCACTTATAGCAATATTGAAATCAATCTCGATATCAACACTCTCACCTGGGCAATTGAGCGGCCTTTCCCGCCAGCTGGAGGTCTTGATCTCAGCAACGCTGAAGTAACATTAATCTCCGACAACGATATTCGAATTCGCGGTGCTGAATTCCAAGGCCTTTTGTACGACGCCACTATAGTGCTGAATTTAAACAGCACCTTCTCAGCCAAAGACGTTAACTTTTTTACAGGGGGAGTCAGCGAAACAAATACAAGCAATTTTGGCTCATGGAACAATAGTGGCGGGCGGGACCCAGAAAGCACAGATAACCCTCGCTACACACTGACGCTGTGCAAAACGCAATCAATAGTTATTGATTTAGAATCTGAAGCGGACACCTATCTTTATTTACTGGATTCAAACGACAATGTCATTGCAGAAAACGATGATCGCGACTTCTCCGCTGCCGACTTTAATTCCCGTATAGAAACTACTCTATCCGCCGGAGTATACACAGTAGTAGTAGCAAGCTTCTCTACAGGAGAATCAGATGTTTTTGATATCGAAATCGATACAGATAACGGCGATGGTGCTCTGAATTTGAGGGCCATTCCTGGTACCAGCTTCGTAGACTATGCATCAGTAAGCGGGCACGTTTCCGACTCAATAAGCGCAGAGCCAGTCAACGCAGCTGAAATTCTGGTTTTCGATTTTCTCGCTGGAAACCCTGATGTTACAGTTTATAGTGACAGTGCAGGCAATTACTTTCTTAGAGTTTTTGCCAACCGCCTTCGTGCTAATACTTTTAACGCAGTGGCTACAGCTGATGGCTGTACTGGTTCCAATAATGCATTCGGCGTGGTCAATACCGACAATCATGCCACCATAAATTTTTCACTAGACTGTGAAGGGCAATCCAACCCCGACCCGGAACCAAGTATGAACGACGGAGAATTGTCTGTAACATTGACCTCCGGTTCCTGCACCATTACTCAAGCCAATACGAACTTCGTCAGTTACGAGTTCGCATTAAGCGCCAGTGGCTCGGCCAGCGGATCAGTGGATACACGATTCGATTTTGAGTGGTTAGAAAATCCAGGTATTGTTATCGAAAGCTGCGGAGTGTGGACTTATAGAGAAGGACAGCAGGATTGCATACGAGGCCCTAACGACCCATCATCAACAACCTGGACTGGTGGCCAAACAGTGAATTTGCCTCAGGCGGCAGTCACCTTTAATGAGCCCAGAGAGATTACTCCCTTTATCAATCGTGGTGGTAGCCTGGGAAGTACTCATCCTGCCAATTTAGAGCTAGAACCCTTCGTAATCGCCTGCCAATAAGATCACTAGCATTGCCCACTACATACAATTTAGGCACAAAAAGCAGCTACCCTACTTTGAGATAGTTGTTTGGTGAGCTTGATTGTTTGGTGCAGGGCACGATTGATTCACATTTTGGCCAAGCCAAAATGCTCACCCTACGGGCGGCCTGCGGCCGTCTGCGCCGCTACGCGGCTGTCGAACGGAGCAGCTCTCTCGGCCAGATACCACAAACAAAAAAGCCCGCGCAAGGCGGGCTTTCTTTGTGTGGCGCACCCGGCACGATTCGAACGTGCGACCCCCTAGTTCGTAGCCAGGTACTCTATCCAGCTGAGCTACGGGTGCATAATCTTCTACTCTTTCAAGTCACCATATTTCATTTCAATAAACAGCCCTACTCCATGAAGTTGAACTGTGGTGCTGAAAGAGGGCGGTATTATAGCGAAATCGGCGATTTTTCATAGACATAAATGCCTCTTGTTGATCTATCTGTGTTTTATCCAATAAATAGCTGTAATAATATGTAAATTATGAACAAAATCAGTGAAAAAAGACCTTTTCTCACATCCTTTCACGGCGGAGTTTGTGTTCTGCTCCTGGCTTTCTCACCTATACTACTGGCTGAATATGAGGATGGAGTGAATGCAGCCTTTAATGGGGACTTCGATACTGCTCTTCATGAGTTCACTATCGCCGCTGAACAGGGGCTGGATTTAGCCCAGTACAATCTGGCAATTCTTTATTTCACTGGCCGGGGGGTGGAGAAAAATGTGGGACTGGCCTTTAAGTGGACTGAAGCGGCAGCATTGCAGGGCCATGTCGCAGCACAGTTTAATCTGGGCAGCCTGTATTATGCCGGGAATGGAACCACTATAGACCGCGACAAGGCAGTTGAGATGTTCGGCAAGGCCGCTAAGGCAGGCCACGCCAATGCAGCCTTCCTATTAGCCAATATGTTCTCTGAAGGCGACCATGTAAACAAAGACCCTGTACAAGCGCATGCCTGGGCCAGCATGGCTATAAGTAATAAAAATGAAGAAGCCATTTCACTAAGAAAAGACCTTGAAAAGCACATGAGTTCAGAACAATTGAATCAGGCCCGTCGCCTATTTGCACGCTGGCAAATTGAGTGAGAATACTCTTTAAGATAGCCGATGGTTACTCATACAAATCAATGAGGGCAGTGTAAAAAGTTCTTCCAGCAATTCGCTGCCCAAGCAAAAGTGTTTTCCCTCGTATGCCCAACTGCCCCCCCCTTTCGACTCTTTCTGGAATATAAAACGCCACAACAGCCAGGTAATTTAATCAGTGACTTCTCGTTCGAGTAATGGCTGTGCTATTATGCCCGCGGTTTTTGGAGAGGTGGCTGAAAGTTGAACCCATTGTCTAAATGGATTTAATCGATAACCTTCCAATTGATCGATCAAACCCAGATCGTGTCCCCTGCTAAGGGCGTATAGGAGAAATCTTATCGAGGGCTCGAAAGGAGAGTAGCTCCGCGCACGGCCGAAGAGGTGAGGCAATTGTTCAGCTAATTGCCGAATGAATCCCGATCGATGGGGTTGCACAGAGTTTGAGATACGGAGAGATGGCCGAGTGGCTGAAGGCGCGCCCCTGCTAAGGGCGTATAGGAGAAATCTTATCGAGGGTTCGAATCCCTCTCTCTCCGCCATTGACTACAAACGAACTTTCATATGCTCGAAATGGCATAGTCTCAAAAGCCCAGCATTTGCGGTCTTCTTTGCTATTTGCAAGCGACTTGCTCTCTATAAAGCCACCCCGTTTTTCTCTAATTTTTCTCCTATATATACCTCTTTCCTGAAAAACACCGTACTTGAAAAAACGAAGTACCGAGCTTTACATCCACATGCCCATATCTATCATTACAACCATTATGAAACTACGCCCCTCAAACGCTCAGCCTGCCGTTATGCTGTGTGTGAGGAGCAGCTGGATAATCTGCTTCGCAATCAGAAATTCGTCGATCTGTATCTGAAAGGCGTGCGTTTCCATGGCATCAAAAAAGCCAGCAGCGGAAATGATGAAGCCATCTTTGATGGTCAGTTGGATTATCTGTTTATTGATGAAGCCGGGCAAGTCGCCACGGCCAATGTGGTCGCCATGGTTACGGCAACCAAAAATATCATTCTAGTCGGCGATCAGATGAAGATCGGCCAGCCCATGAAACCACTTCTGAGCATAGCTTGAAGCTGCAAGGCGTTGACCTGCCAAATGAAGGGATTGTCATGATCCCGGCAGAGCACGAAGGCTGCTCACAAAAAAGCGTGGAGGAAGGCGAGATTATCAAGGCCAAATATGATGCCTTACTCGGCCAAGAATTTACCGACCGCGATAGTAGCACACGCCCGATTAACGAAAGTGATATTCTGGTGGTGACTCCATACAATGTGCAGGTCAATTATCTGCGCTCCATCTTACCAGACAATGCCAAGGTCGGAACCGTTGATAAATTCCAAGGTCAAGAAGCACCCATCGTGCTGATTTCCATGGTGACATCCAGCGCCGAAGACCTGCCGCGAAATATTGAGTTTCTCTACAGCAAGAACCATCTAAATGTTGCCGTTTCTTGCGCACAATGTTTGTCCGTGGTAGTCGTTAATCCCAAGCTGCTAGAAACCCCTTGTAGCACAGTAGAGCAGATGAAGCTGGTCAAGACATTCTGCTGGCTTGATGAGTATGCGAACAAAACTAATTTAAATACGGTAAAGCAATGAAGAAAATTTTCCCTTATTTGACCTATGCTGGTGTAATACCCTTTATCTTCTGTGCTGTGTGTTTAGGTGCCGATATCCAAGAGCTACCTTTTCTTGGCTCAGTTGAAAAAATATTGAGTATCTATGGACTAGTGATTTCATCATTCTTAGCAGGAGCCCATTGGGGGCAGCACTTACACATTGATAAAGGTCTATGGAGTCGTTCTTTACCCATTCTAAGTAACATTATTGCGGTTTTGCTCTGGGTTGGCTTTTTAGCACTCAGTTTTAAAATGCTAATGGCAATGTTTGTCGCCGCATTTTTTGTTCTACTCATTATTGATCATCGCCTTTTTCAAATGGGTTTAATTACCCTTCATTACTTTCAGACGCGCTTTTTCGTGTCAGCCATAGTCATTATTTCACTCATTATTTCAGGAATCATATCATGACAAAAATCGCCATCATTGGAGCTGGCCTATCCGGTCTTTCAGCTGCTCATTTATTAAAAGATTACGCTGATATTATGCTTTTTGAGAAAGCGCGTGGTGTAAGTGGTCGTATGTCAACTCGGCGTGCAGAGCCATACTTCTTTGATCATGGTGCACAATATTTCACAGCGAGAACAAAGCCATTTCAAGATTTTATTCAACCTCTGCTCGACCAAGGCATTATCGAGCGATGGAATGCTCGCTACGTAAAATTTAGAGGCAATCAGATCGTTGAAAGAAAAAATTTGAGTGATGAAGAGCCAAGTTATGTTGGTGTTCCAGGGATGAATCAAGTGGCCAAATTTTTAGCACAGGGGCTTGATATCCATATCAATACAAGGATTACATCTCTTAACTATCAAGATAAATGGCAATTAACTGATGACCAAGACCAGCAATATTCGGGTTTTGATTGGGTGATATGCACTGCACCTTCGCCACAAGCAGTAGAGTTGTTACCTGACTCCTTCGTATATCATAGCGATATAAAAGCTACCCAAATGCGCGCCTGCTTTTCATTGATGCTTGGCTTTGAACACAACCTTTCTCTCGAATTTGAGGCTGCTCATGTGACCGATTCAGACGTGAGCTGGATTGCAGTCAATAGTAATAAACCAAAACGAGCAGATGATTTCACCTTAATGGTGCATTCATCAGAGGAATATGCCGAAGCGCATATCGATGATGATCGTGAAAAAGTGATGCAGCATTTAATTTCAGAGACGAGCCGTATTATTGGGTGTGATGTTAGTCCTGCAAATTATAAAACTATTCACGGGTGGCGATACGCGAACAATGATAAAAGAGATCAAATTAGCTCTATATTTCTAGACCAAAAACATAAGCTGGCGGCCTGTGGAGATTGGTGTCTTGGTGGTCGCGTTGAGGGAGCCTTTACTGCAGCCTACAATTTAGCACTAAAATTGAAAGAGAGCATTTTATGACTTTTAATCCACAAAATATTGCTATTCTCGGAGCATCGGGTGCTATTGGCAGCGCGTTTACAAAGCTAATATCTGAAAAAAATCCAAATGCTAGTTTGTTTGCATTTTCCAGAAATGGAGAGCATAGCATTGATTATGGTAGCGAGGATTCTATTGATGAGGCCGCTGAACTAGCTGCAAAAGATAAGCCTATAGATTTGGTTATTGTAGCGGGTGGCATTCTACATGATGGGGAGTTGATGCCAGAAAAATCTTTGCGGGATTTATCAGCCGAAAAATTTCAGCGCATTTTTGAAGTCAATTCCATTACGCCTGCACTAATAGCCAAATATTTTCTTCCTAAACTGAATAGAGAACAACCATCAATCTTTGCAGCTTTATCAGCGCGTGTAGGAAGCATATCAGATAATCAGCTCGGAGGGTGGTATGCCTATCGCGCCTCAAAAGTGGCATTGAACATGATCATCAAGAATGCCGCTATCGAAGTTGGTAGACGCAACAAGCAAGCCATTATTATTGGCCTTCATCCAGGTACGGTGGATAGCGATTTATCAAAACCATTTCAAGGGAATGTCGCTGATGGGAAGCTCTTTACGCCTGAATACTCAGCTGGAAAACTATTGGAGGTTTTAGAACATCTCAGCCCAAAGCAGACAGGGAAATGTTTCGCATGGGATGGTAAGGAGGTATTACCATGAATGAGCGCATTGCAATCCACTGGTTTCGTCAAGACCTAAGATTATCTGACAACCCTTCATTAATGAAAGCTTCAGAGCATGAGGCCGTTCTTCCTATCTATATTTTAGATGATGATAATGCAGGGAGCTATGTGATGGGCAGTGCAAGTCGCTGGTGGCTTCATCATTCATTGAAGGCGTTAAATGTATCCTTGGGCAACAAGCTATCCGTATATCGTGGGAATCCACAAACAATACTGGATGAGATCCTTACACGCTTTGATATTGAAGCGGTGTATTGGAATCGGTGTTATGAATCATGGCGTATGCAGCGTGACACCCTTATCAAGGAGAGGCTAAAGAAACGGGCAATAGAGGTTCATACATGCAATGGGTCACTATTATGGGAGCCTTGGAGTATTAAAAAAGATGATGGCACACCCTATAAAGTCTTTACGCCATTTTACCGCAAAGGGTGCTGGGGTGATGCAGAGCCTCTAGCTCCTTTATCAAAACCCGATAATGTTAACTATGTTGAAGATCGAAATCATGATGACATTGATGCACTGGCTCTCTTGCCCAAAGTACCGTGGGATAAACAACTTGAGCCCCACTGGGATATTGGTGAAGAAGGTGCTCGCAAGCGATTTGGAGCTTTTATTGATGAAGGGCTTTCTTTTTATAAAGAGGGCCGAAACCTTCCTGCAAAACCTTATGTCTCGCGTTTGTCACCTTATCTGCATTTCGGTGAAATATCACCTAATCAGCTATGGCATGCTGTTAGAAGCATTGGTGATGATAAACATATTGAACACTTTTGTAGCGAACTAGGCTGGCGTGAGTTTTCCTATAGCCAGCTTTATTATAATCCGCAACTGCCGCGTAAAAATCTACAATCTAAGTTCGATGCTTTTCCATGGGCAGATAACGCAGATAATTTGTGTGCATGGCAAAGGGGACAAACTGGCATCCCCATGGTGGATGCTGGCATGCGTGAATTATGGCAGACAGGTTATATGCATAACCGGGTTCGAATGATTGTCGGCTCATTCTTGGTGAAAAATCTGCGACTGCACTGGCATCATGGAGAGCGTTGGTTCTGGGATACGCTAGTTGATGCTGACCTTGCTAATAATAGCGCTAGTTGGCAATGGATTGCAGGATGCGGGGCCGATGCGGCACCATACTTTCGTATTTTTAACCCGGTTACACAAGGACAGAAATTTGATCCCGACGGGGAATATGTTCGTCAATATATCCCTGAAATTGCTAACCTGCCGAATAAATACCTTTTCAACCCCTGGGAAACCCCGGAGATTATTTTAAAAGAAGCGGGTATCGAGCTAGGCTCAACCTACCCATACCCTATTGTTGATCTCAAACAATCACGTGGGTCAGCGCTTCAGGCGTTTCAATCCTTAAAACAAGGGGAACCATGAGTAGTATACGACTTATTTTAGGGGATCAGCTCTCAGAATCCATCTCAAGCCTTAAAGGCTATAACCCAGAAACAGATATCATTTTGATGTGTGAAGTTTGGAATGAAGCGACCTATGTCAAACACCACAAAAAGAAGATTGCCTTTCTCTTTTCGGCGATGCGTCATTTTGCTGAAATGCTTATAAAGCAAGGCTGCAAAGTTGAATACACCAAATTGGATAACCCTGATAATGCGGGATCATTCAAAGACGAAGTGAAGCGGATTATAAAAAAACATGCTTTGGATCGTATCATTGCAACACATCCAGGTGAATATCGTGTGATTGAGGATATACGCAGCTTAGAAGATGAATTGAACATCCCTGTTGAAACCAGAGAAGATGGTCGCTTTTTATGTTCCCCCGATGAATTTGCCTCTTGGGCATCGGATAGAAAACAGATTCGTATGGAATATTTTTACCGAGAGATGCGAAAAAAATACGATATCTTGATGGAAGCTGATGCCCCTGTCGGAGGTCAGTGGAACTATGACACCGAAAACCGCAAACCACCCAAAGAAGGACTGACGATACCGCCGCCCTATATCGGCAAGGTTGATGAAATAACGCAAGAGGTCATATCATTAGTTTCCGAACGCTTTGACAACCATTTTGGTGATGTAGATCCGTTTTATTTTGCCGTGACACGCGCTGATGCATTACAGGTTTTAGATCAATTTATTGAACAAAGATTGTCTCATTTTGGTGATTATCAAGATGCGATGATTCAAGGCGAACCTTGGATGTATCATTCACATATCAGCTTTTATCTAAATTGTGGTTTACTGCTACCTCTTGAATGTATCAAAGCAGCAGAAACGGCTTATCATCAAGAAAAAGCTCCACTCAATGCCGTAGAAGGCTTTATTCGTCAGATCATCGGATGGCGGGAGTATATTCGCGGTATTTACTGGCTCAAAATGCCGGATTATTCAAACGAGAATTTCTTTGAAGCTAATCGCAAATTGCCAGATTTTTATTGGACAGCTAACACTAAAATGAATTGCCTGCATCAGTGTGTGCTTGAGACAAAACAAAATGCGTATGCCCACCACATTCAGCGCTTGATGGTTCTTGGAAACTTTGCATTGCTCGCAGGCATTGACCCCAAAGAGGTTAATGAATGGTTTTTGATTGTATATGCTGATGCTTATGAATGGGTAGAGCTTCCAAATGTATCCGGCATGATTTTATTTGCCGATGGCGGTTATCTGGCCAGCAAGCCATACGCCGCTGGAGGAAGCTATATTAATAAAATGTCCGATTACTGCAAAAGCTGTAGCTACAAAGTGAGCAAGAAGAATGGCGTGGATGCATGCCCATTTAATTATCTCTATTGGGACTTTCTGGATCGCAATCGTGAAAAGCTAGCCGGAAATCATCGTATTGGTATGATGTATAAGACATTCGATAGGATGGGCGAAGAAAAGAAAAATACCGTTCGTGCTGATAGTAAAATATTTTTGAGCAGTATCGAATGAAAAGAAATCTGATTTACCTTCGAAAATATGTCCTGTTTGTGAAAAACCTTTTTCATGGAGAAAAAAATGGTCAAAAGATTGGAATGACGTAAAATATTGTTCAAAACGATGCATTAGTAATAAAAATAAGACATGACATGATTACAGTATTTTATGATGGCAAGTGTGGTTTATGTTCAAAGGAAATCAATCATTACCGCAAAATTGCGCCTAACGGTATTTTCGATTGGCAGGACATCACAGAGTTTGCCGATGACCTAAGAAAAGAGGATGTTTCTCTTTCTGAAGGGCTGAAGCTACTGCATGCCAAAGACAACAGCGGCCAGATGCATATTGGTGTGGATGCGTTCATCCTCATCTGGAAGCAATTGAAGCGATGGAGCGTGTTAGCAGTGTTGGTTGGATTGCCTGTAATCCGCCAGATTGCCGACATGGCTTACAGGACGTTTGCCAGCTGGCGCTTTAAACGATTGGAACATTGCCAGTTGGCAGCAAAGCAGGGGAAATAGTCATGATATTAATCTGAGGTGTATTATTGGGGTTTATCTCAGTTGCCTTTGGAGCTTACGCCGAACATGGCTTGCGCGAAGCAGTGACAGATGAGCATTTCCGCTTTTTGATGGCGGCGGTACGTTACAATCAAGTACATGCAGTTGTGATTGCTGCCATCGGGTTGGCGTTACTGAATGGTGGGAAGTTGGGCAATATTCCAGCACTCAAGTGAAGTGGCCTGCTGTTCATTATTGGAACTGTGTTATTCAGTTTTAGCATCTATCTCTCTGTCTCGCTCGATATGCCCAGCCTTGTGAACTTCACCCCCATAGGTCGCATGACCATCATGGCCGCGTGGATACTGCTTATAGTGGTGGGAATTCTAGCAAGGAAGAAAATATGAGGAAAAAATGGATTATGATTGCTGCAATAATTGGAATTGTGCTCATCGGTGTCGTTGCTGTGGGGCCGATTATGAGTGATGTGGAAACGCCGAACTATGAGGTAGTCAAATCACAGGGCGATATTGAGATCAGGCAATATGATCCAATAATCATTGCAGAAGCACAGATGAAAGGTGAGCGTGAGGATGCTATCGGAGATGGCTTCCGCTTACTGGCTGATTATATCTTCGGTAACAACATGGCGCAGCAGGACATTGCTATGACGGCACCGGTGCAGCAACAAGAAAGCACGAAGATTGCTATGACAGCTCCCGTACAGCAGCAATCTACTGGTGATGATTGGCAGATAAGTTTTGTCATGCCATCCGAATATACAATGGACACGCTTCCTAAGCCGTTCAATGGCCGTGTTACACTCAAAGAAACCCCTGCCAAGACCTTCGCAGTGATTACCTTTTCTGGCACGAATTCAGATGAGAATATGAAAGAGCACCAAAAACAATTGATGGAATATGTAAGTTCCAATGACCTTTCGGTTATCGGTACACCGAAATACGCCTTCTACAACCCGCCATGGACGCTACCTCCCATGCGTCGCAATGAGGTCATGATTGAGATACAGCAATAAAGACTTATGTTTCCAATGAGTCCCAAAAAGAGATTCGAACGCATGATTGGTACGGTACTTTCATCAATACGATGGGAACCTTGCCAAGAGCAGAAATCAAAGCAGCACATTGTGTTGCAACATAAAGCTTACTTTTCGTTGTTTTCAGGGCGATTGTTTGTTGCAACACAATGGTGAATGTAGAGGATTCGAACTCAAAGGGGTTCAATACACTGCCATTAAATAAAAGCTGGCTGAAGCCGGTTTTTATTTAATGCGTAGAAACCAACTAAGAGTCCTCAGCTCTTTTGCAATTCGAAAGGAGTCCAGCTCCTCCTCATGCCGACATAAAGGCCTTCACCCCCAATCTTGCTACCCTAGACTTTCCGCCAAAGCCTCCAACTCTGCCTCCATAGAGCGACCCCGCACACTCCACCAAAGAATCTCAATCAAACGATAGTATTTTTCGTAATATTTTATTCTCGACATTTGGCTTTCAGTATCCAAAACGCTGCCAGGGTCGTAGACAGATAAAAGTGAGCGTAGTTGTGTCTGGTTTAATTCATAGGTAGAACTAAATACAGCAAGGTCATAAGCTGGATCAGCCGCTGCAGCATATTCCCAATCGATGATATAGAGCCCATGTTCTGACTCGATCATATTTGGCAATAAACAGTCGTTGTGACAAGGTTTCAAATCAACACTTTCTTTAGGATACAAATCCAAGATGTGCTGATAGCAATCTTTTAGCAATGGCTCGGGAGCTGCTTTTTCGTAGTAGTTTTTTAAATGCTGTATTAGATTAATCGGCGTTAACTCAATCGCTAAAGAGTGAATTTGGCTGAATAAAACCCCGATTTGAGGCAGGTTCTCAAGCCTAGCCTGCTGACCAGTAAGTAAAGGCGTAACTAGCACGTCGCTAGTGTGAAAGTTTGGCAATGGAGAAATGCCCGCAGCATGAGCAGCCTGTAGTGCCACCCGCTCATTATCACGGTTTATCCCAACATCTCTTAGCGGATTATTAAGACGCAGAACCCATCGCATTAACCCATCGCTCACTATAAAAGAGAGATTGCTGTCACCACCGAGCTGAGTAATTACCTCTGGCAATACCTTAGGCACTGGTCGCCAGCGTTCCCATGAGCCTAAAGCCTGCTTTAAACGGTTTCTATCTTCTGCTGATAGCTTTTTAACCATGAGAACCACCCGAAGAAGACAATGACGATATATGCCACAAACAACAGCGCTGTAAAATAGAGTTCCCGATCAATATAGAGATAAATGGATAATGAATCGATCACCAACCAATATATCCAGTTCTCCAACACTTTTCGCGTCACCATATATGTCGTGACAACGCTGGCCCATGTAGTAAAAGAGTCAAGAAAAGGTAGCCGGGCATCTGTCCCAGAGTTCAGAAAATACTCAGAGATAAGAGTTAATAATACGATAAAAGTCAGCGCGACTAAGTGTTGTTGAACACTCCACATTGAAACCTGCAGGGAATCTGACCCGGCTTTAGCAAATCGCCACTGATACCATCCGAATACTGCCATTCCGAGATAGTAAACCTGCAGACCGGATTGCATATACAGCTTCACCTCCCAGAAAATAAAAAGGAAGATTAGGACTGATATGATTGCTGCACCCCAGCAGAGGATATTCTCTTTAACCGCGAGAACCAAATAGAGAATTGCAAACACAACTGCGGCCAATTCCAGCAGCGAACTCTGCTGGAATTGTTCCGCGATGGTGTTCAAAGTTTCAGTCACTAGCCAGACCTCTAAGGTCATCTCTCAATAGCTTAATGACAAAAATACTCTTTCCGTATTTCTCCCAGCTGAGTCGAACTTCAACCTTTAGCAAATCCATTATCTGTTCATAATCACCGTAAAGTTGAGTCGAAAGATCATTCCTCACTACCGCGATCTCGGGATATTGCTGTACTCGGCTGATGAATTCCTTGATAGCAGGAATATATTCATCCGCCAATGGGTATAGACTTATATCTACTGAAGCTTTCATATTTGTGCCTTTTATAATTGTAGCTCGTAGCTAACCCCCACCATGCGAGGCTCACCAAATTGTAGATAAGGCTCAGGAGCGTAACCTTTTCTCGGATCGTTGCCGAACTCTCCAAAGAAAAATCCCCTAACAGCGTAGTCTTGATCGGTAAGGTTTCGGCCCCAGAAGCTCAGGCTCCATTGGTCAGTGGAATATTTGAGGTTCATATTCACTAATTCATAGGGCTCGCTTTTAATGTTATGACTGTCGGAGAAATAAAAGTCATCTTTAGCATCAACAGACACGGAAAGAGACCAGGCGCCAAGATTGTAATCAGCTGCTAAATGAGCCATATAAGCTGGCGCGTGAGCCTGATCACGACCGGACAAGTTCTGCCTTTCAGAGTTTATGAAAGAATCGAATGTAGCATCCAAAATCCCTACACTAGCTGTTAGGCCAAGCTGCTGAATAGGAAACCAGACGGCTTCGAATTCCACGCCATTGTTTGTTCCCTCGGCTGCGTTACCGATAAAATCAATGAACTCCGTACTGCCACCAGAACGAATCCTTCCCGTAGAACTCTTTACTTGTTGATCGCGCCTATCATCATGAAACACGGCAGCTTTCAAATGCAATGTATTTTCAAACAGGTTCGATTTTAACCCTATCTCATATTCGACGAGGAACTCTTCCCCGAATTCCCGCAAATCTGCATCCAGACTACCGTCGGTATTAAAACCACCTGCCTTATAGCCTCTAGCAACACTAGCGTAAGCCATAGTGCTCGGGTTCAGAAGGTACTTAAGAGCTACACGCCCTCCCCAAAGTGTTTCATCTGGATCAAAGTTAAGCAGTTCTGAATCTTTATAATTCGAGTCACGCCTCTCTAATCTTAGCCCGGTCTCCAGAATCAATTTTTCACTCAGGGATGAGTCTAACTGGAAGAAGACTGCTGTAGTATCGAAATCATAATCACTGAAAAAGTCTGAAGCTAAATACGTATACTCCCTCTTCAATGACTCGCTACTTTTAAGAGTATAGAGTCCAAACAACCACTCGGTTGAATTGGAAAATAAGCGGCTACTGTCGTTAGATAATATTCTGAACTCTAGGCTCTGGGTTTCTCGATCACGAATATAGTTGTCTGTGGAGGTATATCCATCAGGGTGAATCCCTGTGAAAGTCCAGTCCTCATCGTAGCCATACTCCATGTCGGAATCTGCAAGGCCTAGTATGACTTCCAGGTCAAAGTTATTCAGTTCCCAGCTGCTATTCACTGCCAATGCTGTAGAGTCCTGCCTGTCATGCCCCGGCTCATCAGAGAAGGTGGTACGTGTGTTATCCAAGGAAAATGAATCGTAGCCATTGTCGATATCTACGTGTGACAGAGTCAGATCCAACTTCCAGGAGGGCGTTATTTCAGCGCTTAGCTTCCCTCGAACAGACAGCTCATCCTGTTCGTTATTTTTCTTTGTCCGCAGAAAATCATTTTTGTAATATCCATCCGAGCGATATGTTCCAAGAGCGAGTCGCGCGCTAACTGAATCATTCAAAGGGCCAGTGATCATCGCAGAGGCCGTATTAGTATTGTAATCCGCTGCCCCAAGCTTCAACTTAGCTGCAAACTGATCCTCAGGATCATTAGTCTTCACATTAATCAGGCCAGCAAGAGCATTAGCACCGTATCTGGTTCCCTGAGGGCCACGCAACACTTCCACCTGCTCAACATCCATCATGGTGGCAATCGTACCCGCTCCGCTAAAGTCGACATTGTCTATCAGAAAACCGACAGAGGGATTTATAGGGGCCGAAAATTGACTGCGCTCACCGATGCCTCGAATCTGAAAAAAGCGCGCTCGATTAGAACCTGAAGAGTAATTAACGTTAGGGATTGCATTCACCAGCTCTTCGAGATGTTGAGCAGCCCGTGATTTGATAACAGTCTCTGTCATCACTGTAACGCTGGATGCTGTATCCAACTCACTCTTAGATCTAAAGTCTGCGGTGACGATAATTTCTTCAATAGCGCCGTCAGTTTCGGCAAAAGCAGCAGGTATTAGGCTTGGCAAAACCAGCGACAGCGCGATGGTTGCGATATAACGATTAGAAAACATGAGTCTCTCCAAAAAATTAATTTAAGAAACCCGGTAGTATTTAGACGTGTGATGAGATGTGGTGTGCATCCTTTTCCTACGCCGGTATTAACCGGATCAGGTTCTAGGGTTTACTGGCAAAGCCAGAATCTCAGGTCAATTGACCACCCCTAAGGAACGGCGAGCAGTATAGCACCAGAAAAATAAATATGAAGTTGAATTTAGTTTATGTCGTCACTGAACCTTGGTGTGGTTCAGAGTTCCCACAGCTCAGCCCCTTGAGATGACTGCGATATTACCGAAATTATGCCAAAACTAAGGGCTGGCATGATGTCACAATGGCAGGTTTTGAGATCAGGGAGATGCTGAAAAGACAGGGTTTCAAGACAGAAAAAAGCCCAACACCAGAGGTGTTGGGCTTAATACACTATCAAGGGAGAGACAAATGAAACAAAACCCACAATTTTGCAATTTTGTATTACATCTATCTACACTAACTCAGACAACGAATATTCGTTGAAGTTCCCTAAAAAGATAACCACCTGCTAGGGAAGTGCAAAGGTTACTAACTCACCAGCTTTGCCTCCACCACCAACAAACACGCCAATGTATTGCTTGCCATCATGTTCATACGTAAAAGGCAGGCCTGTTTGATTAGCTGGCAAGTCTATTTCAGCAAGAATGTCGCCGTTTTGCTTGTCTACTGCACGGAAAATCGGGCTGGCACCAGCAGCACCGGTCCCTTCAAAAATGAACAATAGAGTTTTCGTTAGTAAAACACCCGCTCGCGTTGGAATACCAGTGCGCGGAAGATCAACCCCTTCCAACAGCGGATGATTGGTAAGACGGTCCGGTGTGTCCGCATTAGCGATCATCCACAGGTGATCGCCCGTATTCATATCAATAGCCGTAACTCTTCCATACGGTGGCTTAACGAGCGCTATCCCTTTAACACGTGGCGCTCGAACACCAAATGCTTGGCTCAAGTCCAAGTCTGAACGCGCATATTTTTCCAGCGACATCACTCCCAATCGCGTTCTCGAAGGCACGTATAGAATTCCTGTCTCTGGATCAAGTGCAGAGCTTTCCCAGTTGGAGCCACCCGTAGCACTGGGCAATGAAAGTGTGCCACGTGTACCGTCTGCGGCATTCTTTAAAGACGGAGGGGTATAGACAGTGGGGCTGAGGCGATAGTCTTTAACAGCCTCCAGCGCTAACTCCCTAATTTCAGGAGTAAAATCTACCAGGTCATCTTCGGTAAAACCCTGTTTATCAAATGCCGCTGGACGTGTAGGAAAGGGTTGAGTGGGGGAATACCACTCACCGGGCACATCCCCTATCGGAACTGGCCGCTCTACAATAGGCCAAATAGGCTCGCCAGTTAATCTATCGAAAGTATAGACCCAAGATTGCTTGGTTACTGACATGACTACCTTCCGGCCATTCGGTAAATCCGTGATAATCGGTGGGGAAGGAATGTCATAATCCCAGATATCATGATGGACCAACTGATAATGCCACTGACGCTCACCAGTTTTCACATCCACAGCCACCAGAGAGCTGGAAAACAAGTTGTCACCGTGTCGTTCACCACCATAGGCATCGCTGGTGGCAGCTTCCGTGGGTAGATAGACATGACCCAATTCTGGATCACCTGAAATCGCCGTCCAAACACCCGTATTGCCGGTTATATCATTTCCAGTTATCCAGGACTCAAAACCAACTTCTCCCTGCTCGGGAATAGTATGAAAAGTCCACAGCAGTTCACCTGTGCGAACATCAAAGCCGCGTATATCTCCCTTGGTGTTGAATTTGGAGCGTGGTCGACCACCGGTTCTGTGAGCTGCGCCCACCACAATTACGTCGTTCATAATAAAAGGCGGCGCTGAAAGACCTATATCGGGATAAGGGTATCTCGGGTCTTCGGCATTCCTGAGACCTACGTAAAGATCCACAACCCCATTATCGCCAAAGTTAGGATCCGGAATACCAGTTTTAGCATCTAAAGAAACTAGTAGATATCCAGGGGAGACATCGATAACCCGCTCTGCATCTCCATCGCTCCAAAAAGAGACACCTCGACCGGAACCCTTGCGCGGTGCTTCTTTAAAGCGATCACCTTCCTGATAACGAAAAAGCCAGAGCACCTGACCAGTTGTAGCATCAAGTGCCACGACGTTTCGTGTACTACCAACATTGGCGTATAAAATACCGTCCACTTCTATAGGTGTAGAGGGGTTAATGAAGTCAATAGTCGGCCCAAAACCCTGGGTTGAAAAAGTCCAGGCTATTTCCAGTTCAGAAACATTATCTGCATTAATCTGATCAAGTGGGGAATAGCGCCGAGCAGAGGCATCACCGTGGATATTGGGCCAGTCCCCTTCGTTAACGCTAGTGCCGGCTTGACCTGTGGTCAAAGGGACGCAGGCAGAAACGCCTGCAGCAATAATGAGTGTCGAGATTATCCTTCTTGCCGTTATCATCTAATGCGCTCCTGATACCTTTTAAACTAATTCTTAAGACAAAGACTTCCTGTCCCTATACACCGGAAGTCCGTTTCTTGAATGTTCAATTTCAGAAGTGAATCCAACTACTGAACACAACAAGAAAAACAAGCACTTCCACTCAGAAAAGACTCAGAGACTAAGCCCTTTGCTGAGTGGAAGTGCTTGCGGATTATTTGTTAGCTAACCGTAAAACTATGGGCGAACTCGTATATATTTCTGAATTCTTCGCCCCATTGGCTCACCGCCGTACATGTTCCCTTCTGCGTCAACAGCTACAAACTCAGCCCCTACGCCGCTAGTCACATGTGGATTCCCATAAGGTGTTAAGACAAAGTAATTCACCCAACCGGATCGGGCGTCACCTACTCTTATCCCCATTTCCCATCCCGGGTTCTCTTTATTGTCCGACTCGGAGTCAGCCACAAAAATATTACCGTGCTCATCAAAAGATATTCCACTGGGTCTGCCAAATTGCGTCCACACAGCTAGAAAATTACCGTCCTGGTCAAACACTTGAACCCGGCTATTGGAGCGATCGCCCACATAGAGCTTTCCGTCGTTATCAATCGCGATGGTATGCAGTGCTCTAAACTCACCAGGAGCATAACCTGTTTTGCCCCAAGTTTTAATAAAAGTACCATCACTGGCGAATTTGATTACACGGTTATTACCGTCATTATTGTGTCCATCAGCGATAAAGATATCCCCATTGTCGCCTATCACCACATCCGAAGGGGAAGTAAAGTGATTGTAATCACTGCCTTCTTTTCCAGGGGTACCTAATACCATTAGAACCTCTCCGGTTGGGCTAAATTTGATCACTTGGTGTGCTCTTGGGTCACCTGCAGGAAGCCGATCCCTACGCACTGATTCAGTTACCCAAACATTACCGTCATCATCAACATCCAAGCCATGTGGCCATATGAACATGCCAGCGCCAAAGCTCTCTACCAAATTACCTTCGGGGTCAAATTTAAGAACCGGATCCAAATCTGAATCCAGACATTCGCGGCCAAACCTCGCTCGTGGGGCATCACATCTAACAACGGCCCAGATATGTTTTCCATCTGGGTCAACAGCCACATCACCGACCGCTCCCATTTCCCGACCATCTGGCAATTTTGCCCAATCCGGAACTGTACGATAAGGGTTCGGTAAACCTTGCGCGGAAACCTGTGCTCCCGTCACCAGCAACACAATTGCCATTAGTCCTCGCACTAACGTCAATTTACTTACTTTCAACATATTCTTACTCCGTTTGAATCACAATGGGCTGAGTTTATCTTGTTAGTCCTTAATAAATATTTCACACCGCCTCACACCAATACAGTTGTGAGTGAGAGCATAAAGCTGATCTGGAAGGCAGTTGGCATAAACCTGCAAAATACGCAACATGAAATACTTGAATTCAGTACATACAAGGGCTAATTTATACAACTGAATAATTTCAGTCAAGCAAGTTTGACCAAACTATTCCTTTGATTCCCTGTTTGTCAGTCGCAGTTTTTATCAGTTACACTGATCAGCTCAGCGTCCATAATTGTTACCCTTGGAAGCTGGCCATGGATGCTGACAGCACAGTAAGTTTCTTTATTCTTTAATACGTCTGCACTTGAATTAAAACCAAGAAACGTTACCGTTGATATCCTTCTGATGGCAACATAGAATCAATAAATAAAATAAAAACCAATAAGTTATAGGAAATGGCAATGTCCGAACAAAAGGTTTATCCAGTTACAGAATCCGCCGCAAGTCACAGCCACCTGAACAAAGACAGTTTTCAGAAACTCTACCAGCAATCTATCGATTCCCCAGAAGAATTCTGGGCCGAGCAGGCGGGAGAGTTGCTACATTGGCATGAACCCTGGCAGTCGGTATGCAAAAGCAACTTGGAGAAAGCCGAAATCAGTTGGTTCGAGGGCGCCAAACTCAACGTCGCCTACAACTGTATTGATAAACACCTGGAACAGAGAGGGGAACAAACCGCTATAATCTGGGAAGGTGATAATCCTGAAGAAGACAAGAAAATCACCTATCGCGAATTGCATGGTCATGTATGCAAACTTGCTAACGCACTCAAGGCGCGAGGCGTAAGCAAAGGCGATAGAGTTTGCATTTATTTGCCAATGATTCCAGAAGCAGCCTATGCGATGTTGGCCTGCGCGAGGATTGGCGCGGTACATTCAATTGTTTTTGGCGGTTTCTCTCCAGAAGCCATCAAAGATCGAATTCAAGACTCTAATTGCCAAACCGTTATCACTGCCGACGAAGGCCTGCGCGGTGGACGCACAATCCCATTAAAGGCAAATGTCGATGCCGCCCTCGAGCAATGCCCCAACGTACATTCTGTATTTGTGGTCAAGCGAACCAACGCCACCGTACCCTGGATTGAAGATCGGGACGTGTGTTATCACAAGGCCACAGAGAGCGCCAGCAGCGAATGTGATGTTGAGTTGATGGACGCCGAGGACCCACTATTTATTCTTTATACCTCCGGCTCTACCGGCAAGCCTAAAGGTGTGCTGCATACCACCGCAGGCTATTTATTAGGGGCAAGTATCACACATAAATATGTCTTCGATTATCATGAAGGAGATGTCTACTGGTGTACAGCCGATGTTGGGTGGGTCACAGGCCACTCCTATATTGTCTATGGCCCACTAAACAATGGCGGCATTACTTTGATTTTTGAAGGTGTGCCAACCTATCCAGATGCCTCCCGCTTCTGGCAGGTAATCGATAAGCACCAAGTGAATATTTTCTATACCGCACCAACCGCAATTCGGGCGTTAATGTCTGTGGGTGAAGAGGCCGTTACAAAAACCTCACGCTCATCTCTGCGCATACTAGGCTCAGTAGGAGAACCGATTAACCCGGAAGCCTGGGAATGGTATTACCATGTAGTCGGCGAAGGACGCTGTCCAATAGTAGACACTTGGTGGCAGACAGAAACAGGGGCCATTATGATTACCCCGATACCTGGAGTCACAGACTTAAAACCCGGCGCAGCTTCAACACCTTTCTTCGGCGTAAAACCTGCACTACTGGATACCGACGGTAATGAACTGGAAGGTGAAGCTACCGGCAACCTCGTAGTGTGCCAGAGCTGGCCTAGTCAGATTCGCAGCGTGTATGGCGACCATCAGCGCTGTATCGACACTTATTTCACCGCCTATCCTGGTTACTACTTTACCGGCGATAGCGCACGCCGGGATGCTGACGGCTATTACTGGATCACCGGCCGGGTCGACGACGTTATTAATGTCTCAGGCCACCGTCTTGGTACCGCCGAAATCGAAAGCGCGCTGGTACTTCACAACAGCGTTGCCGAAGCTGCTGTCGTGGATTTTCCACATGACATCAAAGGCCAGGGCGTTTATGCCTATGTCACTCTAATGACAGGAGTTGAAGAGTCAGAAGAACTTCGCAAAGAGTTAATAAAGTTTGTTGCCGAGGAAATAGGCGCCTTCGCCAAACCAGAAGTTGTTCAGTTCGCTCCTTCTTTACCAAAGACCCGTTCTGGAAAAATCATGCGACGCATCTTGCGCAAGATTGCCTCCAATGAATTGGAAAACCTGGGTGACACCACAACTTTGGCAGATCCCTCGGTAGTCGACCATATTATTGAGAATAGAGCACACCGGTAACGGGGAATTTCACCAGCACTATTAAATAGTAACTTATAATCAGACAGACGAAAAAACGATAACCGATTTTCAGGAGAAGAACGTGAACAAGTTAATAAAGACAGTAGGTATTTCTCTAAGCTTTTTAACCATTGGTTTAGGCGCAGGGATTTTTATGAGCAGCTCTGCTCAAGATGACAGCAAGGTATTTGAACTGAGAATATACAAAGCCACACCAGGGAATTTGGATAATCTTCATGCAAGATTCCGTGATCATACGATCCGAATTTTTGGTAAGCATGACATGAAAGTAGTTGGGTTTTGGTCACCTACTAGCGAAGAAGAAAGCGAAGATACTTTGGTTTATATGTTAGAGCACGCATCCAAAGAAGCAGCCAGTGCATCGTGGAAAGCATTTGCTCAAGACCCAGAATGGAGAAAAGTCTCGAAAGAATCGAATGCAAATGGAAAAATTCTTGCAGGAGTAGAAAAAAAGTATATGGTAGCGACAGATTATTCTCCGATAAAATAAATAGAGTTAATTGCAAGCATAAAAAAAGGCTGACAACTGTCAGCCTTTTTTTATTCCAAAATTAAGTGAGACTCAGCATTGAGCAGTACAGATTTGTTTTACTCTATTCATAGTGTTCCATAGCTCATCGCCCGAGAAATAAAACAAAAGCTAATTCACAAACACCCACAAGATGGCGGGCTAAATATGCCACAATAAGTTTATCCTGATCACAAAGTACCCGACATGATGATAAGGCGTGTTTTCGTTTACTCTGACCCTGCAATAAAGAAACTATTAGCACTCAAAAAAATGTCCGTGCCGAATATCTTCAGCACGGACATCGATTTTTGCTGTCACTTATTACTAAAGTAGAGCTTAAACCTAAGGAGTAACTGTTACCGGCACATAGGCATTGGACCAGCAGCACACATTATCGAACTGACTATCAGGTGCTGAGAAATTATCCACTCGCAGTCGAATAACATAATCACCTGGCTCCGAGAACGTAGCCTCTGTCTCAACAGGAACCCAATCATCAGCACTCTCTTGCTTCAAACCATCTCCTTCCTTCCTGTCACTCCCTGTAATCCAGGCAGGGTCAAAATCTGGAACAGCAGGACCCTGGTGCAGTATCCACTCCGTACCCAAGGGATAGAAGAACATTTCATTATCCTCAGGGTATGTGTGTCGACTACCACGATCCTGCATGTAAGCCTTTAAAGTCACAGGCTGACCCACTTTAGTGGAAACCCGCGGCGCATAGATGCCTACCATGTCGTTAGACTCAGGGCCGTTCAGGTCGAAACGAATAGCTGGCTTCAAGGTACCAAACGCCCTCTCCCCTGCACTCATTTCATAGGTCGTCGAAGTAGCCCTTCCTGGAATAGAGTACTCGTACCCAGCATTCTTCAAAGTCCAAACAACCTCAGTGCCAGCCATGTCTGCCGGTACCGTGACGGCGAAAGCGCCCCTTTCATTGATGCCAACAAAACCTCCCCGGTCATAAATCGGAAAGTGCGTGGGCTGTACTCCGTCGAATTGGGCTGGCTCGAGGTAATTATTCGGGCCAAGAGGAATATCGACTATCTGTTCCCGATTTCGGTTAGCAAAACCGAACATCAGCGTCACAGAACCGTCCTCATTGGCAATCCAGCCATTGAAAACAGGGGCAACCAAGTCACCGCCGGCCTTTCGTTCGGTCAGCGGATATTCACGCAAATGGGCTGGTAGTTGGGCATAAAGAGATCCAGCAACGGCCCCCATCAACAAAAAGGCTAGCGACCTTACTGCAAAATGCTTAACTTTGTTCATCGAGCACCTCCTGATGCGGCGACAGTTCTCTGATCACGTTCTTTACGTTCTGCCAATAGTTTTTCGTAACCCTCCTGGTCCAAGTGGGTAACAGCGATCCAGGCATGGGACATTTCATCGCCCGTGCGCTGACCGGATGTAACCCATTGATCGGGATCTGGGTTAAAGGGATTATTGGCTGTGTTGTCGTGCCAACCCTTCAGGATCAAGGTGCTACCGGCTGGGACTAAGGGTTGATAACCGTCTTCATAGGTATGGCTGTGGTTCCAACCCGCATTCCAATTGGAAACCTTGCTGGCTGTTTCCATGTGCCCAGTAGCTGGGTCATAAATTTCCATGGACATGGCCACACCGCGCAAGTGCATGTGCGGCTGCCAGCTATCAATACGAACAGGGTGACCAAAAGAAAAGAATCCCTGTGTCATTAGCTTGCCATGGGGAGGAATCATGTAATCATCATCCTCATTACCTGAGGCTTGACCGGCAGTACCAAGTTTATAGTTAGACACATCTTGAGTATAAGCCGCTTCTTCGTCGAAGTTATCTTCTTCGTCGTGATACCAGATACCGACTGCTACCTGATCATCAGACACCGCCGTGCCATCAGGGTAATAATGTACACTCCACCAAATCTTAGAATCCGCAGGTGCTACTCTGCAGGCTCCTTCCGGTATCTTTTCACCCAGTTTGCCCAAGGCATACTCGGATAGAAGGCTATCCCATTCCCATTCACCCTCGTCATTCTCAACAAGGAATGTAGTAACCGCATGGTGTGTAGAACCTCTTGCTGCCGCAGAAGGCAAGGTCTCAACAGCCTTGATACAGCGATTCTCGGTAATCCCTGAAGGAACAGTAGGCTCCCACCACAGATCTTGACCGTTGGCTGGAACGTCCCACTTCGAAGAATAGACGATATGATCCGGTGGGCCTAGCTCGTCGCCAAAGCGCCATTCACCCGGCACAGGGTGTGCTTTGGGTGGCGGCAGATCCTCAGGGTTACCCATCGGAGAACCCGCGTTTACCCAGGAAACGATAGTGTTAATGTCTTCATCTGACATACGCCAGTCGTTTTTCAGCTCTTGAATACCAATATCGTGGTCGTATTGGTAAGGAGGCATTTCTCGCTCCTCTACCCGCAAGCTAATCAGAGGCGCCCAGGGACGTACTTCTTCATAGCTCGTAAAGGACATGGGGCCAACTCCACCTGGTTGGTGGCAGACTTCACAGTTATCCTGAATGAGCCTTGAAACCTGGTTTGCGTAGGTGATCTCTTCCTCGCTGGCATCTGCTAGCGCAGGCACCAGTGCCATCGCAGAGAATAGCCCAAGCAATTTGGTTTTTTTCATGATTTTCTCTCCAGCTTTTACTAATTCAAATTACCTCTCACTGCCCCGTGCTCGGAGCTGTACTAACACGAATTAATGGCCTAGTACTGGCTCCTTTATAATTTATAAGTGATAGAGAGCCCTCCGATGGCGTATTCCACCCTCGAAACGTCTTGCATGAGCATTCTACTCTCGACACATCGTCACAGGATGATCTAACTCAATATACAATTGAATAATTTGCATACTGCAGCATGGATAACTAAAAACGCCCTTACCGAATACCTTCGGTAAGGGCGTTTAATCCTGCTGTTATTTATTGCTAAATAAAGTAGAGCTGGGTTTAAGGTATAACCGTTACCGGCACATAGGCATTTGACCAGCAGCACAGGGTATCGAGCTTACTATCTATTGCTAAGAAGTTGTCAACTCGCAATCGAAGGACATACTCACCTGGCTCCCAGAACGTAGCTTGTGTCTGAATCTGACTCCAGCGACCACTACCTGTGTCCATGCCTTGCTCCATTCTTTCACGCCCCGTGACCAGAGCAGGATCAAAGTCTGGAGCAGCAGGACCTTGATGCAATATCCACTCCGTGCCCAGAGGGAAAAAGTCCTCTTTCACTTCCGGATAGTCGCCACGGTTGCCACGATCCTGTATATAGGCAGACAAAGTCACCGGATTTCCAACTGAAGCGGTAACTCTAGCAGCCATGATGCCTTCACGAGTCGTAGTTTCAGGCCCGTTTTTCTTGAATCGAATGGCCGGGGCCAAGGAGCCAAGCGCTCTCTCTCCTGCACTCATTTGGTAGGCAGTTGAAGTTGCTCGACCAGGAATCGAATAGCTGTTCCCAGCATGGTTCAGGGTCCACACAACCTCAGTGCCGGCCATGTCTGCCGGTACCGTAACTGCGAATGCACCACGTTCCTGAGTCGCCACAAAATAGCCCACATCAGGTAATCCACGTCGGTTGTATACTGGAAAGTGAGTGGGCTGTGCGCCGTCAAACTGTGCAGGCTCGATGAAGTTGTTCGGCCCAAGAGGAATATCCACAATTTCCTCTCGGTTTCGATTAGCAAAACCAAACAACATTGTTACAGAGCCGTCCTCATTGGCAGTCCAGCCGTTGAACATAGGTGCTACTACATCACCAGCCGCCTTACGCTGGGCTAGAGGATAATCACGCAGATGGGCAGGCAACTGCGCATAGAGCGGCGCAGTAATCGACCCCATCAAAAAGAACGCTAATACCTTTACTGCAAACCTCTTGTTCATCTTCATTGAGCACCTCCTGATGAGGCAACAGTTCTCTGTTCACGCTCTTTACTCTCCGCCAACAGTCTTTCGTAGCCCTCCTGGTCCAGGTGGGTAATAGCGAGCCAGGAATGGGACATCTCATCGGTTGTTCTCTGACCTGCCCCAACCCATTGATCTGGGTCTGGGTTATAAGGGTTAGCCGCCGTATTATCGTACCAGCCAGTTAGGATAATGGTGGCACCGGCAGGGATCAGTGGTTGGAAGCCGTCTTCATAAGTGTGGCTGTGGTTCCAACCCGCATTCCAGTTGGAGGCCTTACTCAGCACTTCCTTACGACCTGTGGCAGGGTCGAAAACTTCCATGGACATGGCTACGCCACGCAGGTGCAAATGAGGCTGCCAGCTATCAATACGAACGGGGTGGTCAAAGGAATGGAAACCCTGAGTCATCAACTTACCATGAGGCGGTATAAGGAAATCATCATCGCCGGCTTCCAGCATATAAAATTTAAGATCTTGGATATAAGTGCCCTCTTCATCGAAGCTATTTTCATCGTGATACCAGATACCAACTGATACCTGATCATCAGGTACTGCATTGCCATCAGGGTAATAGTGGACACTAAAACGTAATTTGGAGTTCGCCGGCGCTCTTCTGCAAGTATCTAGAGGGACCTTCTCTCCGAGTTTACCTTGAGCATATTCGGACAGGCGATCAAATGAGACCCACTCACCGTTTTCGTTCTGAATAAGAAATTCAGAGTCTGCATGATGGGTTGATCCATGAGCAGCGGCGGAAGGAAGCGTCTCAACAGCTTTGATGCAACGGCTTTCGGTAATTCCAGTATCTACTTCAGGCCTCCACCATAGATCCTGACCATCTGCCGGAACATCCCACTTTGATGATTGAATGATGTGATCTGGTGGTCCTAATTCTTGACCCAGGCGCCACTCACCAATAACTGGATATTCCTTGGCTGGGGGCAAATCTTCAGGGCTGCCCATTGGGGAGCCGGCGTTTACCCAAGCAACAACAGTGTTAACGTCTTCATCCGACATACGCCAGTCATTTTTCAGCTCCTGGATGCCAATATCGTGATCGTATTGGTAAGGAGGCATTTCTCGTTCCTGTACCCGTAAGCTAATCAGAGGCGCCCAAGGACGTACTTCCTCATAACTCGTAAAAGACATTGGCCCGATTCCACCCGGCTGATGGCAGTTTTGACAGTTGTCCTGAATGATTCTCGAAACTTGCTTTGTATAAGTAATCTCTTCCTCACTAGCGTCAACTAGCACAGGCAATAGTGCCATAGCAGAGAACAGCCCAAGCAATTTAGTTTTTTTCATGATTTCCTCTTCAACTTTTATCAATTTAAATCGATTCTTTTCAGACTCCGGTTCGGAACCTCATCGCAGAGAATTAGCGGTCTAGTACTGGCTCATTTATTAAGTGGCAGAGTACTCTGCTGAATATTCTGCCTTCGATGCGTCATTGCAGGGTGATTTGGATCAATTTTTTATCCATTTGCACAAATGAACATTTCACGGGGATCAGGGTAAGTATTCAAAATGCTATTTGTCGAGAAAAGGTCGATCCAGCAACTACTGACTAACTCAGGGTTTTCAATCCATTGACCACCTGATTCGGGTCAATGGCTTCCAGCTATGTGGTCCTTTGTAAACGTTATCTTTATGGAGCTCTATAGCCCTATTCCGAGGCAATGAAGAGATTTCTTGATCACCTGGATACTTATTATGGTATTTGCCCAGGCTTGTAAGAGGGTTTACTGAAAAGAGAGGGTTGAGGGTTTTCTTTCGGTTTCATCCCCCCCAAAAAAAAGGGGCAGTCACTGACCGCCCCTTTCATTTCTTCAATTTGGTTTAACCAGTCGGTTAAACCAGAGTCTGGATGCTTAGAAGTCTATGTTCAGACGACCATACCAGAGGGCACCTTGCCAATCGATTCGATTGATCCGACCGTAAAAGTCACCACCTATGAAGTCACCAATTTGGTCTGTATCGGGATATTCGTTGAAAATATTCCGACCACCCAATGACAACCTTATATTGTCGTTAATACGGTACGCTGCTTCTATATCCGTGAACCAGATTGAATCAAATTCCTGGAAAGTAGTACCTCTTTGAGAGTTATCGTATCTACCGAAATAGCTCAGACGTGCCATTAGAGTGAATCGATCAAGCTCATGCTGAGCGGTAAAAATACCACGGTAGTTCGGGTTGATATTCTCAAAATCGAACTGGTCTTCTGCATTCAGGAATTCAGAAACCTGGCTTACCGGGCTATCGAACTCAAGCTTATTGTAGTTGATAGCAGCACTTAAGGTAGTGACACCTGCATCACCCCAATCAATTGGAGTAGTGGCAACAATATCAAGACCTTCGGTTTTAGTATCGAATGCACTAGTGAAGAAGTTCACCTGTTGCAGGCTGTCAGCTATCGCTACACCAGAAGCCACAAGAGCTTGGTAGTTATCAAAAGCAGTACCGCTAGTTGGATCAGAAGATACAGGTCTAGCACTTGCAGCATACATGAAATCTTCAATATCGATACGGTAATAGTCCACTGTTAGATCCACATTGCCCAGTGTTGTCGTGAACCCAAGAGTGAAGTTTTCAGACAACTCTGGTTTTAGCGGAGAAGCTCCTACACCTGCGGCAACCGCACCACCTGCTGGGAACAGACCACCTGTAAGAGGAATACCATCAGGCAGTCGAGTGGTTACAATATTAGAACCTTGTTGACCAGGGGTTGGTGCACGGAAACCAGTGCCGATTGAAGCACGGAGGCCAAAATTATCAGTTACGTCGTATTGACCTGCCAGTTTCCAAACCGTTTCAGAACTAAAGTCGTCGTAATCTTCGTAACGCAATGCAGCCTGCAAGAACAATTTATCAGTTATATCCTTGCTTGCATCCACATAAAGCGCCATAGAATCACGGGTATATTTTTGAGAGAACTGAGGCGACTGACCAACGAAGCCATTAGATCCTGCACCTAGCGTTTCAAACACAGGATCAGAGCTGTTGGCACAATCCAAGGTAGAGCCATTGGCAATCACAGCAGCACCAGCAGCAGTGGCAGCACCACCACTACAGAAACCATATGGATCTGCAGCAGCATGAGGACCAACACTGTAGGAGTCTGGCACGCCTGCGCCTATATCATACTCTTCGTCCATCCAGCTGGCACCGAACGCTAACAGAGTTCCGTTGTCCAGTTCATAGGTGAGATCTGCTTGTATTTGAGTTTCTGTATTTGTCAGAGACCCCAAGTCAAACATAACTGGGCTGTCCGGTCCCATGGAAGGGTTGACTGTATTTTTCACTGAGTAATCAACTTCATTCTCACCGTGACGAACACTGAAGTCATAGGTCAAACCATTGTCCCATTCACCACGCCAGCCAGCTAAGAGGGAAACATCTTCGATCTCAGCGAAAAGGCGTGGAGTAACTCCGCCAGGAAAAACTTCCAGCGCATTATAGGTGGACCCATCTTCTAAGCGTATATCATTAAAAACGCTGCCGTTGTAAGGAAATCGGTAGAAGAATCCGGAATTACCTTCTTGATCAGAATAGTTACCAAAGGCATATAATTCGCTGCTGTCACTCAGATCGTAGCCAGCATTGAAAAACAAACGGTTGGCTTCCATTTCTGGATTACCCCATTGCATAGCAAATTCACTACCACCCAGATTATTGGGGTGATTAGCACTTCCTGAAGCCACTGCGTTTTGGTAAATGTCAGATTGCGCATATGCGACTCGAGCAGGACTACCATTAGCAATGAACGTATCCCAGGTATCACAAGTAGAATCTACAGAGAATGCCGTTCGGCAGTATTGACCACCACGGTTGGTAAAATCCTGTTCGTAAAACTCACCTGATATGCTAAGAAAGCCATTATCGCCCAGAGGAAGGCCGATGTTACCTTGAACAGTAACCTGATCACCATCGCCTTCGTCATACTGTGCAGTTTCAACAGTTAGGCTGGCACCTTCTCGATTGTCCTTAAGCAGGAAGTTGATTACGCCGGCTATCGCATCAGAACCGTATTGGGCCGCTGCACCATCACGCAATACCTCGATACTCTTGACCGCTGAGGCTGGAATGGTAGCCATATCCGGGCCTTGAGCACCATTGGTTAACCAGTTTACAAGTGCGCCACGATGACGTCGCTTTGAGTCAACCAACACCAGTGTTTTGTCAAACGGTAGACCACGTAACTCTGCAGGACGCATGAACTGTGCGCCATCCGGGTTCCAGCGGCTAACACTGAATGAAGGTACCAACGTCTTGATAATTTCGTTCATGTCTGTTTGAGCAGATGCTTCAATGGCATCAGCGGTAAATACATCAACAGGCACTGGTGAATCAGATACAGTTCGTGGCTTACCACGAGAACCGGTGACAATTACTTGTTCAATAGAATCCGCACTTTCCTGAGCCAGTACTGCTGGCGCAAATCCTGCGGGAGCTAAAATAGCCAGCGCAATCGCGGGCGTTAGAATCCTGCTTATTTTATTTTTTCTGAACATCTGCTTTCCCTTGGAAGTTATTATTTATCTTAGCCGCCCCAATCGCTAGCGAGCTAATTCTTAATATATCCATGAAGATTTTCCTACAAAATACACGGCATAAATCTCCACAATGGCGTAATCTATACAATTGAATATAATGTTGCAACGTTTTTATTAGGATTATCTAACAAAAGCAAAACGAGCCTTAACCGCATGGATACCTTGCTTTGCGGCAGTTTTACAACACATTAAAAAAGGCCTGGGACTTCCGTCACAGGCCTTTTTTTATACGATATCCTATTTTTTATGGGGTCATTGGCTCCACGCGCGTAAGACGGCCGTTTATCTGGCCTACTACCCAGAAGCTTGAGAGCCCGTACTCATTGTCCGTCATCTGCACATCCACATGGCGGATATTGGTTTCAAATGGAAGCAGATACTCTGTGAACTCCCCGGTTTCAACATCCAGCCTTACAGCAAGGTCATTATTCATGCCGCCTGTCCAGACATAGGCCTCCTCATCGAACTCCGCATCGTAAGGGCTTGTCCATGGTGTAGGTAATGGCCACTCCGTGATTGTTTCCGTCTCCGGATCAAACATGCCGATACCATTGCCCCGATACTGTGCCCACCATAGGCGATCTTCCAAGTCCACGTTACCGCGTCGGCCACCCGCGCCAGCCGTCGGTATCTTGTAGAAAGAAGTCTCACGTGTCTCGGCATCTGTTAACCAAACGTGTTCTTTGTTCATATTGATGCCATACATATTATTTTGCGCATCAGCAATAACATCATAGGCATTATGTGGCGGAGCACTGGCCGTGTGAGTTATGGGCGTCCATTCGTTAGTTTCAGGGTTCACCTGATACGCCACACCCATTTCTCCACCCTTGTATCCGTTAACCCAAATCAGGCCATTGACTGCTACACCAGCCGGGTCTAATACCGTAATACGCGCATCTCCTCCCGCATCATCAGCGTCCCAATAAGGGAAAAGCAGCGTCTTCATTTCCTCTGTTTCGGGGTCAAACTGTACGACATACCCTTGGTGCATGCCACTTGCATAGACTTTCCCATCGCTACCAAAGTCGAGAGCATGACTACCAGTTGCATATCCTGGCTTCTGAATCGGTAGGTCGTACTCAGTCACTTCACCTGTCTTAGGGTCCATTTTTCCTATATATGCAGAAACGAAATCGTTATACCAGACGTTTCCATCAGGGCCTACCACAGCATCATGCGGAGCAGAATCTGCTCGCGGCAGATCATAGGTGGTTATAATTACTTCAGTTGCTTTGCCTGTAGGACGAGGCAATGTCTGCAAAGGAAATTGCCAAGTATCAGCCTCACTTAAATTAATACTACTGAAATATCTCCCCTTGTCGATTTCCTGCTCAGTAAGTGGCTCGCTAAGCATTTCAGCCACATGTGATTTGAAGTGAGGAAACGCTGGTGTGGAATTAAGAGTGTGGGCACCCATGCGCTGCACAACTTTCGCCATGTCATTTGGGCCGTAACGAGATGTCATTGGTCGCTGCAAGGTGTGACACATAGTGCAATCATCAAAGTATTGCTTCTCCTCAAAGCTTCCTGGCGCGCTGATCATCCATTCAGTATTCGAGAGCTGTGCAGACAGCCTACGGGTCTTAGTCAGCTGCAAATCCACCTGGACTGGCTCTCCTGTCAATTCCACTGAACCTGGATCAGTCAAATCGTATCCAACCGCCCGCATGCGAAGAGCATAAGTGCCTGATTCCAGTCTATTCTTAGGAAATTGGTACTGGCCTTGAGCATTGCTGATTACCGAAACCGTTATCGGCGAACCTTCTCTCCTGGCGCTAACAACCACGCCTTCCATCGCACCTTCTTCTTCAGAGGTGACCATCCCCATCAATACAGAGGATTCATCAAACGCCGCAGGAGACGCATCTGATTCTGATACTGCAGAAGACTCCTCATCCGGTGCCGTAGGGTTGCACGCTATCAAGCCCATGAGAAACGCCCCTATCAGAGCCAATTCACCAAACCTTCTTGTCCTCATTATTCGTCTCCTAGCCATAATATAATGTAATTGCAGATTAGCAACGGCTGAAGCCAAGCCGCCATTCTCCACATCTTTTCTTCTATTTTGTGTGTTTTTCTGCGTGAATATCCACCTTCTTTGAAGGTGACTTACCCTAATCGCTCAGTAATAGACAGCGATAACAAAACAATTTATACAAGTGAATAAACCCCGTCAAGAGAAGCTTGTTCTAAACCCGGCCCTGCAATCAGAAACAAAAAAGCAGCCTAGGCTGCTTTTTTGTTTCTGATTATATTCAACACTAAAACATTACGGACTCACCTTAACGGTAATATAACCATCATGGTAAAGCCCGCCATCATCTGCACGCCCCCACAACACATAGGTTCCTGGCTTAGCGAAGGTTGCTGTAACTTCAATTTCTCCATTCTCAGGAAGTACTGGAGGCGCCCAGAATACTGCCCAGGGTGAATTTGCTCCAAATCGAGTATCTTCCCACACTTTTGTCTGAGGAGGATCAAATGAGACTCCGTCACCGGGCCCTCTGTATACCTGCCAGCTCAAATGAAGGCCATTGATCTTACCAACAGCCGGCTTGTGTTCCGGCGTGAGCATACGCTGAACAAGCTCCTCTTCCTGAATAGGAATCGTCGGCGGCACTTTAGGCAGGCCATCATCAGTCACCCTACTCTTCAAAGTAATAGACTCGCCTACTCGCGCAGTGCGTATATCATCTCCGATAATCTCCAAAACCGGCGGAACGTTGATTCGAGACTCGGGACTACTGGTTCCTATACCCAGAGACCCGCTTTCCGATGCTATCAGCATATTATCAACCACATAAGCCTTGTTAAAAGTCGCATAGGCTTTATGCTCATAACCATTAACATTCAGGCTCCATACCAGTTCCTTATCGCCCCAATCTGCAGGCACAACCACTTCAAAAACGAACCTATTGCGTCGCGGTTGGAAATGAGTTGGTTGGCCTCTATCTAAATCTCCCGGTGAGAAAAAATTATTTTCACCTACTGGAATATCTGGCGACTGTTTCCAGTTATTATTGAAATAGCCAAACATAAAACTGAATGTCCCATCAGGGTTTTCCCTCCAGCCTTCGAAGGCAGGAAAAACCGGCTGGTCCTTGGTAAAGCTCACCTGTGCCACCGTAAATGGTGCCGCAGTTGTGACAATAAGCCCAATTACAAAGGCGCTGACCTTACGAAAACTACTTAATTTTTGAATGTCCATCTTATTAATTCCTAACAACTGCTTGAGACATGGTCCGATCTGCCTGACTGGCTCCTGCAAGCGGAGCTACTAGTGGCACTGTGCAAAGTGGGCAGCCGATCACATGATCGTTTGGCCCTAGGTCCAGCTCCTGCCGACGTTTCTCCATTTCTTTAAAGAATTGCTCTTCTGTAAGCTTCAGCTTTATACCCAGGTCGATAAACATATTCTGGATTGAACTATTGCCCGAACCCTGCCAATTTCTAGGATCCGGGATATTATGATTCGATTCAGTGTTATTCGCATATCCAGTCACATGAAGAATAGTGCCCTTAGGTAAAAGAGGGGTTGCATGATCTGCAAATTGATACGAGCGAACCCAGTTGTGGTCGTAACCGACACATGCGAGCGTTTCAACTTGAGCCCCCCAGATCGCATCCAGACACATACGCTCTCCCGGAGCATGCAAGTGCGGCTCAAATGCCATGATCTTAGTGTGCTGTTCCAGTATCTGGTACGCGTGCAATGCCTGCTCCGCTTGATTTGGAACGATACTAATATCAACGCCATTTCCTACTGCAACTTCAATTTCTTCGTACTTCGGCTTATAGCCTTTAGGCTGAAATGTAAACCCAAATTCAAGATGTGCAGTAGTGTCAGTTACTCCCGCATGAAGATGAACCGAATCAGAATAAATTACAGAACCTGCTTTCAGTAAACGTGCACCATCTTCGTCGAATATATCCCCATTACGTCCTACTTCATGAATAGGCCATGCAACTGTAGATTCTCGGTGTAGGTTACCATTTTCATCAGTCGTTCCAGTTCCCCACAGCATGTGATGAACAATGTACCTTCCGCCTACTGTCCCCGCAGCTTCCTCTGGATCAACATCATTAATCTCAATAACTTGAAGGGTCTTTACATAGCGGTCTTCAGTCAACCCAGTTGGTATCTGCGGGATTTCACCCCACCAGTCCGGCGTACCGGCAAGCTTGGTAATATCCTCGGAGGTCAGCACTAAGTCTGGCTCACCAAGACCCCACTTTATAGAATCATCGAATACAAGAGCCGCTGGTGCGTCAGCTGGATCACCTTCCGGCACCCCGTTTCTAGCCCAGTACGATATTTTGGCAAGCTCTTCGTCACTCAGGGAGTTATCACCTTTATAGTCCTGAATTCCGATATTCTTTTCCATATACCAAGGTGGCATTGCTCCAGGCTTGTCCCGAAGACCGGTCTTGTATTCAATAAGTCCGGCGAATGGGGCCACCTCATCGTAGGTAACCAACGGCATTGGAGCACCGCCACCAGCCCGGTGACAGTTTTGGCAACTACGTTGAAGAATGGGGACAATATCTTTGTGGAAAGTAGTCCCTTCAATCTGCGCTTGCACAAAGGGCGATAAAAACAGCGTTAACAGCATCACGGCAAGAGCTTGCACTGTGATTCTTGAAGCTTTATTTCCCATCTTTAGTACCCCCTGTATAACTTGCACATAAGATAAACCAGAGAAAGACTACCTTCCCCTGGTTATATCACATGCTTATCTCGGACTTGGGCTACCTTGGAAAAATATGGCTTCTCTTCAACCTCAATCAAGCAAAGTGTCCGCTGGCCAGGCGGGACCAGATCGCAATTGTTCGAGCGGTCGCAAACCACGATAAGCGAATTTCTGTACACGTTTACCTTCATAGGTTTCGGTTGTATAAAAATTTCCTCTCGAGTCACTAACAATACTATGGGTACCGAAGAACAAACCAGGTTGCCGCCCACCGTTTCCAATAGTGTACATAACCTCTAGCGAGTCACGGTGCACAACATGAACTTTCATATTGGACCCGTCAGCTACGTAAAGAAATTCTTGGTCATCATCCTGAGAAAAAGCAATATCCCAAGTGGCACCAGCACCGACAGTCATGGGGGCGATTTGCGCCTCTTTTACAAAGGTGCCATCCGACCGGAACACCTGGATCCTATCCGCTCCTCTATCACACACATATATAAGTCCATCATTCGACGGCTCAGCGCAATGAACCGGACCACGGAATTGTTGTGGCAGCGGCTCACCTGGGGTGTACCTGACAGGGTCGTCAGAAGGTCGATTACCGTAAGCCCCCCAATAGCGCTTGAAAGCTCCTGTGGCAACATCCACAACAACCACCCGCTTGTTGCCATAACCGTCGGCGATATAGGCCTCGTTAGCGTCCGGGTCTATTGCTATTTCGGCTACTTGGTTGAAATGAGTCATGCTATTACTGTCAACAGGCTCTCCGGGTATACCGATTTCACGCACAAACTGGCCATCACGGGTGAACACCACCACATGGGAATCGCCACCACCATTACCACCTATCCATACATCGCCGTTGGGCGCAATTTCAACACCATGATTTGTAGCTGGCCAGGTGTAGCCTTCTCCCGGGCCGCCCCATCCATTAACAACCATACCGTCAGCATCGAACTCCAGAACCTGTGGAGCTGCCGTGCAACACTCTGATATACCATTGTCGATACCGAGCTCTGCTTTACGGAAATTATTATCATCAGTACGGTGGACAATGTATACATGATCACGTTCATCTACATCCACACCAATAACACTGCCTAATATCCACTGATTAGGCAGTGGCTGGGGCCAAAACGGATCCACTTCAAAATGAGGCACCATCTGCCCATCGCTGGCAGCAGTAACCGAACTCTGCAAATAATGTTGAGCAACGCCGAGTGCTACAAGTAATGAGAGGGCTAAAGTGGCTGTGATAAAGGAACTCTTATTATGCTGCATGATTTGACCTTCGTTATTATGTGGGTAATTAGTTCTACTTCCACTAGATTATAGCGGAAGATAGAACCCTATGTACCTTAATATTTGCCGTGCATCCTTCATTTAGGTAACGCATAAACAACAAGCTCTGGCGCTGGTCGACCACTAACAGCAACCGCTATGTATTGCCTATTTTCAACAGAGAAACTCATTGGTGCAGCATTAGGGTAACCAGGAAGATCAATTGCCGCAAGCTCTTCCCCGGTCAACTTATTTCGCGCGATCAATTTAGGCCCCTCTCTGGTGTTTTGAGCATGCACTAGAAGTGTGGATGTCACCAACACTGGGTGCTTGCCTCCACCGCCAAGTGGTGGCAAATCAATCCCTGCTACTGCTGGATTATTCTCAACTTGGGCCATCCCATCACCATTGGCAACCTGCCACAGAATCTCTCCACGGTTCATATCGTACGCAGTAATTGTGGAATAAGGTGGTTTTAATAGAGGTAAACGTCGCGGCCCCATAACACCTCGATTTTGCAGGCGATAATATCGGAGGTTTGATTCATCCTCCGGCAGTGTTCCTATGAAAGGTGAGAAGGCGCTATTAGAACCTGGAACAAACAAAATATTGCTTTCAGGGTCAACTCCCGCAGCTTCCCAATTGGCACCACCACCGGCACTGGGGATCATTATTGTACCACGATGACCATTGTCGTCAGGCAAACTTGGTGGTGTGTACAGTGGCCCGTAAGTATAATTTTCCAGAATCTCCAAAGCTTCCGCTCGCAACTCCGGAGTAAAATCGATCAGATCATCCTCTGTTAGACCTTGCGTGACAAAGGCCGGGGGCTTTGTCGGAAAAGGTTGGGTCGGGGATGTTCTCTCTCCGGGGATCGAGCTTTGTGGAACTGCTCGCTCAACGATTGGCCAAACCGGCACGCCAGTAACCCTATCAAATACATAGGTAAACCCTTGCTTTGTGACTTGAGCAAGAGCTTTAATTTCTTTTCCATCCACATTAATGTCAATCAGGTTTGGCGCCGCCGGAGTATCGTAATCCCATATACCATGGTGAATCATCTGAAAATGCCAAACTCGTTCACCAGTGCTCGCATCAAGGGCTACAACGCTCTGGGTAAACAAATTGTCGCCCAGGCGATGGCCACCATAAAAATCATTGGTTGCTGCTTCAGTTGGCAGATAGACGTAGCCCAGCTCAAGATCGGCACTCATCTGAGTCCAAACACCACCGTTACCGGTATAGCTCCAGGATTCTTCCTCCCAGGTTTCAATGCCGAACTCACCCGCTTGCGGGATTGTGTGAAAAGTCCAAACTAATTCCCCAGAAAGGATGTTATAGCCTCGCACCCAGGTAGGAGGACGTTCTTTATAATGGGGTCGGTTTGAAGTGATTTGTTGAACCACCAAGATGTCGCCTACCACCATCGGAGGAGACACCCCACCTACTGGCTGTGCCCCCGCGTAATCGAGCGAATCGCGCTCGGCTCTGGGAATGCCCTCTGTCATATCCACGCGACCGCCAGCAAAAGCAGGATCGACTTCACCAGTTTCTGCCACCAATGAAATAATGTAGCCGTCATTGGTTGCAACTAATACTCTCGAGTCTTTTCCGTTACTCCACCAAGCCACACCCCGATGCCGAAAGCCCAATGGGCTAATAGGTTCGCCAGACATGTAAATTTTGGGGTCATGGGACCACAACATTTCTCCACTGGCTGCGTCCAATGCTGCAACTTGATTCAAAGCAGTAAGCATGTAGACAACACCATCAATCATCAACGGAGTTGCCTGCAAACGGCCAAAACCAACCCTAGCATCAGGACCTAACGCAGCTTCAAAATCGATATCAGCATCGATAGAAGCCCAACGCCAAGCAATTTCCAGTTGCGAAAAATTGTCGGAATTTATTTGGTTGAGACTGGTGTACTTTGTGGAACCAGCATCGGCAGCATAAGAGGGCCACTCCCCATTACTACTCCCGCTTTGCGCGAAAGCTGATAAGGAAGTAGAGAAAAGCAACACCCCTATCATTCGTGAAAAAAACACCATTGAACCTACCACTCCTGGAGATTTCATATAACGATGTATTCCATATTATTCATCTGATAGGTTCCACCTTTTTCCTAAAAAAATTATATCCTAACTGCCGCGTGACACCCTATAGCCAACATCTTGCACATAATCTGGTCCAATAGAAGCGATTGTCGGCGTGCCGCTACCGCGCATAGTTATGAGCAGCTCTCTGTTCAACAAATCTAAAACTCTTTCAACTCCTGCTTGCCCGAACGCACCTAGACCAAAGCAATAAGGCCTGCCTATACCAACAGCTGATGCCCCCATTGCCAAGGCTTTATATATATCCGTACCTCGACGAAAACCTCCGTCAACGATAATCGGAACTCGGCCATTTACTGCATCCACTATTTCTGGCAGACATTCGATAGTGCTAAACCCTGTCTCTGTAGCACGGCCACCATGGTTAGAAACCCAAACAGCGTCTGCACCATACTTCACAGCAAGAGCCGCATCTGCACCTACTTCAATACCTTTAATGACTATGTTCATGCTCGTGACTTCTTTCATACGAGCAATGACATCCCAGGTCATAGCGGCATCTGTATGTTTAACTCCACTCATGTCCAGGCCGTCAAACATCGGTTTACTTTGCCCGGTATGACAGGAAGAACAGTTGCGAGTATCTTCACGCGCTAGTACTGCGCTGGTTTCTGTATTGCGACCACCGGGTAAGTCAATAGTCAGACAAACTGCAGTGCAACCAGCCGCTTCTGCTCGTTGCAATAATGCAACAGTATATTCCCAACGATCGGTTGAATAGAGCTGATGCCAAATAGCTGCGCCTCTCGCCTCAACAACTTGCTCCACCGGCATTGATGATGTTGTAGATAGAACCATATGATGGCCTTTGGCCGCTGCAGCTCTAGCTGTACCTAATTCAGCATCAGCATGATAAGCACCCTGACTGCCAACCGGGCAGAGAAAAATAGGAGAGCTGGCTTCAGAACCTAGAACATTAACTGAAATATCAGCTTGACTGACATCTACCAGTCTTCTGGGCTTTATTTTAAACCGAGAGAAACCATCACGGTTTGCTTTTATAGTAAGGTCACTATCGACCCCCGTTGAAAGATAACCAAAATGAGCCGGAGGGATTCTTTCCCGGGCTATTGCTTCCATTTCAAAAACATTAATGACTTCAGATGGATCAGTTAGTCGTTGCCCCAGAGTTTCTTCCACCTCGCGCGCGAAAGCAGAATAGCTTGTTAGCAAGGGGCTAGCTGCTAGAAATTTAAGAAACTCTCTACGTTGGTTCATACCACTTCTCTCTTAAACTGCATAGTGCTCGATGCCTGACTGTTTTGAACAAGATAGCATCGTAGAAATAAAAGAGCACAGCTCTTCATTAGAAGAGCTGTGTCTGTCAACGAACAGATTTGAATAAATCATTTACCAAACGGAAACCTTAGGGGGCACCTTCAAAATCCGACATGACTGCTCCAAACCCCACCAGCACTTCGCTTGGCTTTGGTCCGGGTTTATCGACTAAATCAAAGTTAAAAAAGTCGACAGTGTTTTCCATTAATATGGCTATATCCAGTGGAGTTTGACCATTGGTATTCACAGCATTGATGTCAGCACCCTGCTCTGCCAACTCTTTAATCACCGTCGGAAAATTTCGTGCAGCCGCATAATGAAGTGCGGTTGAATCAGTATAATCTGTATGATTTACGTCTATACCATGTTCCGCCGCTACAATGACAGTTTCAAGCGCTAAGCGCTCTTCGCCAACTGGATCAGGATAGGGAGTGGTATAGAACCGATCCCGGTCACTGTCTCCTAGTATAGCTGCCTGCAATGTGCTGGCAAAACCACCAACAACCTTGCGCTGGTCTGGAGAAGGGGGATTGTCTCGAGATTCCCGATCTCGAAGTCGCTCATACTGCTCCTGATTAGTGAGCAAGGGGTCCGCTCCTTGTGCAATCAAATTTCGCATAATTGCTGGCTCACGGAAAAACGCCGCCAACCAGTAAGGTGTTGCGCCGATATGCCTTGTGCGCAGCGCCCAGACTTCACTGGCTCTTTGTGTAGGAGTGGCTTTCTTTACCCGCACATTGGGGTTCGCACCGTGTTGTAGCAAGGCACTCACAACCTTCTGATCACCCCGTAGAATTGCAGCATGTAAAGAATTATACCCGGCACCTATGGCATCAGGGTCTGCTCCCTCTTCTAATAACATAACAGCTACACGGGTGTTCCCACTATGAGTGGCTACTACCAAGGGAGTTGTTGCATTACCTGCTTCACCATCAATATCTGCTCCAGCATCCAGAAGCAGCTGCACCATTTCGGTATTATCATTAAGCGCAGCAAACAATAATGGAGAATAGCCACCAAGGTTTTCCGTTATGGTGTGGTCGAATGCACCACCGTTACTTGCATCCGCAAACATCAGCATGGGACGCACTTTGGAACGCGCCTCCAAATCAGCACCAGCCCGAATGAGCTCTTTTGCGGCAGCAACATGCCCTTGGGCTGCCGCCCACATAAGCGCTGTCTGATGGCGAGACTGCTCTCTCACATCGACTTTAGCCCCTGCATCAACAAGCAAGCGAATTCCTTCTGCCGTACCAGCTCTAGCAGCAGACATTAGTGCCGTCTCACCCATCTTCAGTTCTAGATTAGGGTTTGCACCCGCCTCCAATAACTGGGCAATCAAGCCAGCATCACCGTTACGCGCTGCAATAAACAAAGGTGAAGCACCCATACGGTTGGTAGTATTGACATCAGCTCCGGCAGTTAGCAGAGCAGCAACGCTGTCGCTATCTGCCCGATGAACAGTCCAATGTAGCGCAGTTGCGCCATCTGGCTGACTCAAATTGGGGTCCGCTCCCTCCGCCAGCAATGCTTGCACGGTTTCGCTACTTGATTGGCGGGCTGCATCTATCAGCGCCAACTCGGAAGCGAAGGCAGAACTTGTACTGACCAACAAAAGCAACGCGAGCAGCTTATTGTTAATCTGGGCAATTAATTGCACATTCATCATAATCATCTCCGGCTATCTAAACGTCGCTTAATAGATCGAGCGGTTCTGAATTACCCGCAAAACTATCCATTGGTAGGCCTAACTTATCTAACATGGTTAGTTGTAGTCTATTAATCGGAGTACCATTAGGGTAGCGCAGATGACGACCACCTGATATCGCACCGGCTCCTCCACCAAACAAGGCCAGGGGCAAGCCTTTACTACTGTGGCGGTTACTGTCAGACATGCCAGCACCATACAACAACAAAATGTTGTCCAGTAGCGTACCATCACCATCAGGCGTTGCATCCAGTTTGTTCAGGTAGTAGGCAAACAGGCTGGTATGGAACTCATTGATCTTGGTGCACTTCTCGTACAACACCGGGTCATCTCTGTGATGGGAAGTCGGATGATGTGAGTCGGGTACACCAACTTCTGCATAGGTACGACCACTTAACTCGCGACCTAACATAAAAGTAATAACACGGGTCAAGTCTGTTTGATAAGCCAATACCTGCATATCGAACATCAGCCTCGCGTGTTCCGCGTAAGTTTCTGGTATACCAGATGGCTGGGTCAAACTAGGCAGCTCACGATCACTCTGAGCTTCTGCCATCTGGATGCGACGCTCTACATCTCTTACGGCATCCAAGTATTGCTCCAGCTTGGCTCTATCTCCCGCGCCCACTGCGCGGTTAAGCTCAGCCACTCTCTCAGACAATGAATCCAACAGGCTGCGATCCTTCTGTATACGTTGCAAACGGATAGCCGGATCAGTGGTACCAATATCGCCAAACAAACGTTCAAATACCAACCGTGGGTTGGTCTCCATAGGTAGCGGCGTATACTCATCGCGCCAGGAAATGGTACTGGTGTACTGGCAGCTAAACCCAATATCGCAAGAACCGAATACATCGTTTTCATCCAGAGCCAACTCGAGGGAACCTAGCTGTGTTTCGTTGCCGTAATGCTGCGCCATTAGTTGGTCAATAGAGACCGAAGCCTGCAGGTCTGACTCAGCCCGTTTCGGAATACCACCAGTCAGGAAGCGAGTTGAAGCACTGGCATGTACACCGGCGTTACTGGGAGGCCCATCAAGGCCACTGATAACCAACATACGATCCCGATAAGCCTCTACAGGCTTCATGATACGGGTAATTTCAAAGTCGGCACCCACCTTTTCTGGTGTCCAGGCCTTCATGGCCATACCATTAGGCACATACACCACACCGAGCCGTTTGGTTGGTTGAGTTATCTGTGCATGAGCAGAAGTGGAAAGCGCGGGAATCATGCTATCAAGAAGCGGAAGTGCCAGGCTGGCGCCGAGGCCACGCAACATGGTACGACGTGACAACTTTTTCTTGGTAATAATCATATCTATGTTCTCCGCATTTGAAATGGCGCACTTTCTACAACGCCGAGAATGACTGAAAGCCAACGATAATCGTCTTGCTTTGCTTCTCGCACAATCGCTCGCAGGGTTGGCATGTCATAATATTCAACCCCGCGCCCAAGCGCATAGGTCATTAATTTTTCAGCGACTGTTGCGACAAAATCATCCGGTCGCTCCAACATCAGCCTTTCCAACCCTTGTCTACCATCGAAGGCCGCCCCATCCGGCAATAGACCGGAAGCATCCACATTTACACCGGCAAACTTATCGCGCCATTTACCGACAGCATCGTAATTTTCCAGCGAAAATCCGATAGGGTCCATGGCTGCATGGCATACACGGCAGGCTGGATTTTCCCGGTGCTGAGCCATGGCCTCACGCATGGTGAGTTGGCGCCCATCTTCGCTAGCCTCTTCCAGTGCCGGAACATTTGGCGGTGGCTCAGGTGGTGGTGAGCCGAGCAAGTTTTCCAACACAAACTTGCCCCGCAGTACTACCGAAGTACGGTTAGGATAGGATGTCACCGTCATCAAGCCGCCATGACTCAACAAGCCACCGCGCTGACCATTGTCCAGTGCTACCTTACGAAAGTGATTGCCGTAAATTCCTTTAATACCATAATGCTCCGCGAGCCGCTCATTAAGGTAGCCATAATCTGCGCTCAACAAATCAAGCAAACTGTGATCGGCTAGAATCTGATCTTCGATGAATAACTCCGTCTCACGTTTGAAGGACTCACGCAGATTTTCATCAAACTCCGGAAAAGCGGCTGGCAAAGGATAAACATTGTCCAGATTGCGCAAATAGAGCCACTGGCCAACAAAATTACTGATAAACGCACCCGCCTTTTCGTCGGTCATCATGCGTGCAACCTGTGTTTCCAACACGCCAGGGTCGCGCAGCTGATTGTGTTCTGCCAAGTCAAGCAACTCATCATCAGGGCCGCTGCTCCACAAAAAGAATGAAAGCCGAGACGCTAGCTCCACATCACTAATCTTATAAATGTCACCAGGTTCAACATTGGCTGGGTCCTGCTGAATTCGAAACAGGAAGTCCGGGGCTATCAGAATACGCTCTAAAGCAAACTGAATACCTGTATCGAAACCTCCTTCCTGACTTCCAGCCTCATAGAACTTCTCAAGCTCCTGCATGTCACTTTCAACCAGTGGACGGCGATAGGCTCGACGCGCCAATGTGCTCAAAATCTCTCGAGCACAGGCTCTTTCCTGATCAGCACTGCTTGGCGTACAAGTAAAAATACGCCTGCGACTTGGTGTGTCACCTGGCCCCTCTATGGAGAGAGGTCCTTCAATAGAAACACTGCCAACACCAGGGTTGGTATCAGGCAATTCTGTGACAGCCAGATGATAACCAAACAAGCGTGGCTGCTTGACACCTTCAGACTCCCACATTTCCCGCGGAAAAGTGGCGCCGATAACTCGAGGGCCGGCCTTAACCGGCAGAGTTACCTCGAAACCTTCCTCGGCGAAGGCCATCATAAATTCTTCCCAATCATCGCTGCCACGAATATTGCCTGCAAAGCTATAGGGTGCTGGAGTACCAGGGGCATCACCACCAAACTCAACCACGTCAAGCAGCTCGCCATCAAGGCTAATTTCCATTTCATGGGGTTGATCATAACCACGAACGAAATCCACGTAGTTGGTTTGCAACTTCACACTGATACGGTATTCACCATCAACCGGGAATGTATGGGTGATCGCTGCACCACCACGCGAGCCAAACGGCAGCTCATCGCTAAGTCGGTCATCCTGAATCAAGTTCAGCGGCACGTCATAATTCTTGTTGGACCCTCCTCTTGGTGACTCGCCAACTGCCAGCCCAGCTATTTTGTGAGCAGCTGAAACATAGCGTTCCATTAGCACAGGGGACAGTGCCAAAACTTCAGCGTTGTTATCAAAACCGTGTTTGTCCGGCGGATCGGCGGGGATAAGCTCATCAACATCGATATCAAGATCCAATAAATCCCGAACCACATTCTTATACTCAGTCTGGTTCAAACGATGGAAAGCCTGGACACGACCCGGGTTAAGATCTCTCTCACTCGCTATATCCAATTGATCCTCGAGCCAGTAACGAAATTCCGAATAATCTTCGTGACCTGGACGAGGGTTATCCGGCGGAGGCATGACGCCAACTCGCAGCTTGCGTACCACCTTCTCCCAAACCTCTGGGTTCTCAGAAACATCATCCACATTCTCTTTATCAAGCGTCAGCCCCAAACCGCGCAATTGGGTGAATAACAAATTCTCCCCTTCAATCGGCGGGCTATTCACCATAGCCTGATTGTGGCAAGCGACGCAGTACTGATTTAGCAATGCCCTTTGCGGTGATACGTCCTGCGCCGACTGTGCTACAGCTTGCTTTGAACCTAGGTTGCTTGTTAAAAGCAACATCCCAGCTACCGCAAGAAACGAAAGAAGTACTAAAAAGTTTCTCATAATCATCCTCATTAGAATCTACACATTTCGGCCTGTTGGATTTTCAACCGTGCCGCATTGGTCACCATAATAGCCACTACCGCCACAGTAACCACTGCTCTGCAACTGCAATACAATGCCATCCGGGTCAGTGAAATACACCTCAGGGGTACCTTCTGGCGCACCACCTCGGTTTGCACCGCGCATCGTGAAATAAGCCTGCAAGGGGCCACTGGGGCGGCCTGATTCTCCCAATATGGTAAGACCATAATCTTCTAGAATAGAAAAGATCCGGTCTACATTGAAATCGTCGATGTTAAAGCTGGCATGATGAATGCGAGAAGGCGGAGGTTGCTTAGAAAACGCCAGAAACTGCCTGCCTTTCCCTACTCGTAATATTGGCAATGAGGCCTGGTAGGTATCAATAGGCAGTCCAAACAGATTTTGATAAAACTGAACAGAACGAGCTTGATCTGAAACGAACACAGTAAAGTGGTTGAATTCTCGAATTGATAGCAAGCCTGCAGTAGGCGCTGGTTCTGGCGTGGACAGACAATCCTCACCCAATAAGCCAGCGCCACCACAGTAACTTGAATCCTGCAATTGCACCACGATGCCATCAGGGTCACCAAAGTAAAGCTCTGGTGTGCCGCCAGGCGCGCCACCAAATTCTTCTCCTCGCATTCTGACCCTCGAACGCATTGGACCAGAAACGTCAGCAGCCTCAACACCGTTTTCAGTGAGAATTTGCACAGCTTTCTCGTAATCGAAATTGTCCACTGCCAGGCAATAATGGTCGATTCTGGGATTGTCACTGGCTTTGCCACTCAGTGCAATAAACTGCGGACCGTCTCCCAGTTGCAAGATTACGGTACCAGCTTGGCGCGCTGCGACGGGCAAACCAAATAAACCTTGGTACCAAGCAAGTGATGCGGCGGGGTCAGACACTGCAAGAGTCATGTGGTTGAAGCCACTTACTTGTATGGGGGGCATATTTTGTGCTGCTAACACCGTCTTGCCACCCACACCAAACCCCGCTGCGAGTGTAGCCATTGAGTTAACAAAAGTGCGCCGACTGATGGTCTTCCCAATATTATTGTCGTTTATATCCTTAATACTCATTGCTACTCTCTCATTAATTTCGAAAAAAACCGTTCGTTCTTTAATTTGCTAGAGGGTCAGGTCTAAGCTGAAACTTAACCATTTTACTGGTCGAACCCTTACCACCTTCCGTATGCCAATTTAAATTGGTGCCGTAGTTAGCCCATACGCCCCGACCTTTCCATCCAGCATCGGGATCATCGATACGACCGTCCAGACCGCGGGAGTAAAAGTTCAATGGGTACGGTACGCGCATATGCACAAACTCTTCCGTTTCAGGAATAAGGGCTATGAGGGAATCGGAACCAGATCCATTGGCGATAGGCACATTCTCGCCTAGGCCAAGGGTATTGTAGATATCCACCCAATTGTAATAGTGAAAATCAGCTTTACGATCAGTGCCCTTCATATTCGGACCAGGAATTTCATGCAGCGTCCAGCCTTGCTGACAGTGCTGAGAATCAATCACAGAAGGACCATTCAATACATCACACTTACTGCGATCGAAGCTAGCAATGTGGCTGCTACCAGAGAGAGCAGTCCAAAGAATACCGTTGCTATCCATGTCGATGCCGCGAGGTCCGAAGCCCATAGGCTTACCATCCACCACAGGCAGCTCATACACTTCTGTGGTACAGGTTTCTGGAGGGTTGTCACCAATGTCGAGGCGGTATATACGACCTGGGAATTCAGTTCCTACACCCCAAGCCACACCGTCTTCCTTGGTGTCCGCGATAACACCGTAACTACCAGGGCTCATACGGGTATCCAGCGCCAAATCGACATCGACGAGTTTACCGCCACCACCGCCTACACCCTGGTCTCGCAGAGGGCCAACCGGTTGATTCCAAGGTTTAGTAATACGGCCATCGCCATTGGTGTCTACCACCATAGGACACCAACCCTGAGACAGTTGCTCGTCCTCTGTTTGATCCCAAGTCTTGGTGTTGATAAAACCAATTACATCGCCACCACCACTGAAATACAGCATGCGATTTTCACCCCAGCCAAACTGTAGATGATGGGTACCAAAACAGGTATCAATAAGGCTAAAGCTGTCAGTGGCTGGGTCGTAGTAAGATGCCTGACGCTCGCTGCCGCGTGTTGGGTAATATTGAACAAATTTATTATCGGAACCGCGCTCACACCATTCCGGCAAATCGTTGCCAGTTACCTTGGAGGTCATCCATATCCGGCCCAGCTCGTCGAACATAGGGTTGTGCGGATCAGCAGGCCGTTTCCACAAAGCTTCCTTGCCGTAGTAGGCAGAAGGCACTGGAAAGACTTGCAAAAATCGAGTAACTGCAGGGTTATCGGGGTTGTCCTTTACATCGATGACTATTTCTTGCCACTCATGCGTATTCGGATCCAATTCCAATAAGGCTCCGTGCGCACTATCGACACCATACACTTTGCCTCCCGCATTTAAATGAGCATTACGCTTGTCCGTAGTGATCTCGTCATGGATATAGGAAGTCTCATTACCCCAATCCCACTGGGTAATCACCACATTTCTCTCGGTGCCACTAGGGCGCGGTGGTGTAGGAGGAATTTCGCCGGCCGCAATGCGATCAGTCCAATCTGCATACACTTCCATTCCGCGTGGGCCAAAGCGACTGGCGTAACCCGCCATAGATGGGCCACGAATACCCATTGCAACTCGGTATTGCCAGGCTTCTGCACTAGATCCGAAATCAAGGTGACTCAGGTGATCCAGTGTGCGGGTTGCCTTGTTACCCAGCTGGTGACACAGCTGACACCCTTGCTTGGTCATATCAAGCCAACGATCCTGGCTGACCATTACTTCACCAATGCCGTTGCCAGCGTAACCCGTACCTGGAAACTCATCTTCATCAGGAACCTCCATCAGAGAGTACCAGTAGTTGGCCGGATAGACTCGAGCCGCCAACAAAGGGTCTTCTGCGACAAAGGCACGCAACTTCACATTCTTCGCCCCAATACTGAGGTGCACTGGTTCGGAGTCCACCAAACCATATCCTCTCACCCACACTTGATACACCGCATCAGGCAATTCAGGTAAGACAAAACGGCCTTCATCATCGGTCACCACAATTTTCGTAAAGTGCGTGGACAAATCGTCGGTTTCAGCAATAACCCAAACCCCGGCTTCAGAACCGTGACCACTTACGACACTCCCAGAAATCGTTCCGGCACTAATATCCCCTTGAGCAAAACCTGACAGTGACAGGGATGCTATAAAGGTAGCGAAAAGTAGTGACAGTAGACCACGAAGCCGTAGTCGGGGACACAGCGCCTGGTGAAAGATAGTGCGAATGCTAACTAACATAAATTTAACCCTTTGTTTTAAATAAAATTTATATCCCTTGCCGAGTTACCAGATTAACTAGCTTGTCTATTTTTACTCTCCAAAAAAGACTCTGGAGCAGTACATCGACCGTAGGTGCGAGGTTACAACTTAGAGCAGCCTCTAGTTACCGCCCAACTTTATAAGCACTCTATGTATATGTACATACCTTAATTCTTCTATTTCAGATAACCAACTGGCGAACATAAAGAGTGAGGCTACCCAAAACTTCGCAATTTCGAAATTCAGACTAAAAAAACGGAAATAATGAAGCTCGTATCCAATTACCGAAGGCGGCAGAAGTCACAGATAGCGCAGTGAATCAGGGTTTTTCGCTGTGCTGTGCACGATACTGTTTGGGGGTTACACCATGTGTGGTTTTGAAGGCTTTATAAAAGGAAGATAGAGATGTATAACCCACATCCATCCCTATACTAGTAATCGGGTCATCGGTTTCTGACAACAG
>Ga0315322_10000018_pt1 | contig 102204 bp, 75 predicted proteins | sample M110021515metaG_FD_203461 | JGI IMG/M metagenome (GOLD analysis project Ga0315322, IMG submission 203461) | Ammonia-oxidizing marine archaeal communities from Monterey Bay, California, United States - M1 100m 21515 | ecosystem: Environmental > Aquatic > Marine > Intertidal zone | place: USA... | reverse complement strand
CTTTTTGGCCGTTTTCTTTACGGCAGCCTTTTTGGCCGTTTTCTTTACGGCAGCCTTTTTGGCCGTTTTCTTTACGGCAGCCTTTTTGGCCGTTTTCTTGGCAGTCTTCTTTTTAGCAACTTTTTTAGCCATAAATCAATGGGTTGGGACGGAAAATCTAATCTTATACCATTTCCTAAAAACAAGCTGAGGATTGGAAATGGCCGGGTTCTTTAGTTATTTTAACAGCCCGAGGCAAGCTGATTTTCCACATCCATTTTATCATCTTTCCACCATGCTCTTGAAATTCCGCTCGAGTCTCCTAATCTGCGACTTGCTTTATGGATCTTTCCTCAATTCTTGAATCTTTGCTCGTCGCCTCAGAATCTCCCCTCCCGTCATCCGAATTAGCTCGACTCGTTCGGGCCCGTGCCGCCGAATTTTCGGAAGATTCAATTACCGAGAACCCGGAAAACGCCCCGGCTCCCGATAGTCCCGAGAGAGTGCTCGATCTAGAAGCTCTGGCTGAAACTGGCGAAAACGAAATTAAAGGCGCCCTTGTCGAACTTAATAAAATCTATGACACGAGCGGTCGTTCCTTCGTAGTCGCAGAAAGATCGAAAGGATGGAAAATTTACACCCGGGCTGACTACGCAGGATTTGTGAAGCTCCTTTTCCCAGGTCGCAAGCCCGAGCGACTCAGCCCACCGGCCATGGAAACCCTTGCAATCATCGCCTATCGCCAACCAGTCACCAAATCAGCGCTCGAAGCCGTCCGGGGTGTTTCTTGCGATGGCATGCTGCAAAAACTGCTCGACCGAGAACTCGTCAAAATATCGGGACGTGCCGACCTTCCGGGCCGTCCTCTCCTCTACGCCACCACTGAGCTTTTTCTGGAGCACTTCGGCATCACCGACATCGAAGAACTCCCCAACATTGGGGAACTTCGTAAGGTCGAACTTCCCGATGGAACCGAAGAAGATGACGATGACGAAAAAAAAGAGAAAGCCACCTCCACCGAAGAGGCCGAGACACAACTCGCACTCTCCGCAGTTGAAAAACCAGCCGAAGAGGCTGCGCAAACATCCGAAGAAGCTGAAAAAGAGCCGGAAGCTGGCGATTCCGATTCCAGCAAAGAAGAATAACCAATCGATTTTATGCCTCTTGACGAAATCCGAAAAACGATCGATGCGATCGACACCCAACTGCTTAACCTACTTTCCCAACGGGCCGAAGCCGTCCACAAGGTCGGTAAGATTAAAAAAAAGGAAGACCTTCAAATCTACGCTCCCGAGCGCGAAGACGCCCTACTCAAGTCCCTTGCTGCCAAAAACCAGGGTCGCCTCCCTGAAAAATCGATTCGCGCAATTTACCGCGAGATTATGTCGGCCGCCCTTTCCCTCGAAGACGATCTAAAAATCGCCTATCTCGGTCCCGAAGGAACATGGACCCATCAGGCCGCTATCTCCAAATTCGGCCACTCGGTGGAATACACGGCCCAGCCAAACTTCGCTGAGGTTTTTGACCACGTCACCCGCCGCCACTCGAGTTATGGAGTAGTACCCATCGAAAACTCCACCGAAGGTGCCGTTTCTTCTACCCTAGATCTTTTCGTCGATTCTCCTCTCCGGATCTGTGCTCAAATTCTCATGCGTATCGAAAATGGTCTCATGGCGGCCATTCCCCGCGAGCAGATTAAAACCCTCTACTCCCACCCGCAGGTATTTGGACAATGTCGAAACTGGATCCTTCGAAATTTCCCCAATGCCGATCTCGTCGAGTGCTCTTCTACAACCAAAGCTGCTCACCTTGCCAAAAAATATGCGAGTGATGGAGCCGCCGCTATGGGAGGCCCGCTTTCCGCAGAAATGGCCGAGCTCAAAATGCTCGATACTGCAATCCAAGACCGTGCCACTAATACAACTCGCTTCCTAGTGATCGGTGAAAAAAATTGTCCCTCCACCGGAAAAGACCGCACCAGTATTCTTTTTGCCGTTCATCATCGACCAGGCTCACTCGTAAAGGCCCTGCAAGCCTTTGATTCTTTCGCTATTAACATGTCTAAAATTGAATCACGACCATCTAAACAAAAGGACTGGGATTATATTTTCTATGTCGACCTCGCTGGCCACTGCGAGGACCCAGAAGTCAGGGAAGCTCTGGACATTCTAGAAACACACTGTTCGCTAGTCAAAATTCTAGGATCTTATCCAGACCTCGACTAAATCTGCTGGTCATCCCTAATTAGCCTGACAAATTTCTTGTCACCATGCTTCAAGAAGGAATTCTCAACCCGGCTGTAAACGATCTCCTCTCTCGGATTCGCCATACCAACACCTTGGTCATTGCTGACTGGGCTTTCCCCTACTGGAACGAAATCGAGGTCGTCGACCTCTCTCTCACCAAAGGAATTCCACTTATTACCGATCTCCTTGGACTCCTTAAAGATAACTTCAAAGTCGGCCGCATCTGGCAGGCTGAGGAATTCTTAACTACTAACCCCGAGGGGGTTATCACAAACTACGACGCCCAATTCGATGCCTTCAAAGGACTCAATCCAGAAGTTGAAGTCACTCGTCTCGCTCACAATGATTTCAAAAAACTCGTGCCACAGTCCATCGGCCTCATCCGCACCGGCGACCCTACCGCCTACGGAAACGTCATCCTCGAATCTGTTTAATTCGCTTCCAGCTTGAAACTCAAACTTTGCTATGAAATCCGCGATCACACTCTCTCAAGTTCCCGAAGCCGCCGCCGGCCCCTTCGTTTTCCACCAACCCCTTCCCGAGGGGTTTTCCGCCGCTAAAAAACATGGCTATGACTCTGTCGAACTCTTTTTACCCGGCCCCGACTTCATCTCCGCCAATGAAGTAAAAGCTCTCGCTTCCGAACACGACCTTGGTATCGCAGCGGTCGGAACGGGAGCAGGTATGGTCAAGCATGGTCTCTCTCTTACCGATGCCGATTCCGAAGTTCGTAAAAAGGCCCTCGCCTTCATCATCCAGATGATTGAATTCGGTGGTCAACTCGGTGCTCCCGCCATCCTTGGCTCCATGCAGGGAAGATGGGGCGGAGAAATTTCCCGAGAGCAAGCTCTCAACTGGCTAGCCGAAGCGCTAAAAGCTGCCGGAGAAGTCGCCTCGAAATACGATGTCCCCTTCATTTACGAACCTCTCAACCGCTACGAGACGAACCTCATCAATCACCTTGAGGAGGGAGCAAGATACATCGAAGACAACAATCTCGATAACATCTTACTTCTTGCCGACCTCTTTCATATGAATATCGAAGAGAGCGACGTCGCCCAAGCCATCATCGCTGCGGGCAAGCACACTGGACACGTCCACTTCGCTGACTCCAACCGGTCTGCTATGGGTTTTGGACACACCGACACTACTCCGATTGTCGCCGCCCTCAGAACAGTCGGCTACACGGGTTATCTCTCGGCTGAAGTCTTCCCAAAACCAGACGCAGACACCTGCGCGGCACAAGAAATCAAGGCGATCCTGGAAGCACTCACCTAAGGGAAACTAACCCTACTAAGAACCGAGGGCAGAAGCTACCGGCTAATATCAAACCACTCTCAGGATCTTTGCCGCAAGGAGGTAGAGAGGGTGCTGACACTCGTTTTCCAGTCGCCCTGAAAAATCTTGGAGCCAGGCTAGATTATCGTTTTTGAACTGGATGGAATCATCTCCTTCCAGCGTGCCGTAAACTAAAAGTAAAAGCGCAACATGATCCGGCGCCAATATTTTAAAGCGCTTCGGTAATTCCAGAAACCCCGAATCCAGCATAAACTGAATTCTACCAGCAACCTCCAAGGAGTTTTTTTCATCATAGGCTGCCGCGCGAGCCGGAGCAACCGGGTTCAATATGAAGAGTCTACAGTATTCCACGGCAGCATCTTCAAAGTCCTGCTCGTCCCATTCCTTATCCAAAAAAGGAGCCACCAAGGGCTCAATTTCATTAAGAATAAGAGCGGTTTCCGGCTGTTGGAGGGAAGCGAGAACCGAGGCATCAATCTCGTGGGCGAGAAGTGATGCCGCGAGTTGGGCCACTGCAGCTTCGGGAGTCATATACGCAAGAATTAGATTTTTCGATCGAACAAACATTATCATACCAATTTTGACCACCAATGAGCGGAGCTGGATTGATCGGAAGCGCATCGTTTATATGCACTCCTCCGCCAATACCACCACGCTTCTTGGCCCACCAAACTAAAAAATCTCTAAACAAATCAGCCGTTTTTGGGTAGCGAAAAAATCGCGAAAAATTTGTAAAATAAAAAATTTTCTGATTTTGCTTTCCCAAAATAAATCAGTCAGACAAATTTCCTACAGACCCTAATCTGACGGCATTTTTTCCTGAAATATGAAAACCAGACCTCTCGGGAAAACCGACATTGATCTTCCCGTTCTTTCCTTTGGAGCATCGTCTTTGGGAGCTGAATTCCGCTCGGTCAATATCGATGAAGTGATGAAATCTACAGTCACCGCATTGGACCTTGGTATGAACTTCATCGACACCTCTCCGTTTTACGGCCGTGGAATGTCTGAGGTAATGCTCGGCCAAGGGCTCAAAGGAATCCCACGTGATCACTACCTACTCGGAAGCAAGCTCGGCCGCTACTCCGATATTCATTTCGATTTCTCCGCTAAGCGCGTCGAGGAATCCCTTCACATTTCCCTTCACCGCCTTGGCACCGATCACCTTGATGTCCTACTAATGCACGACGTCGAGTTTGTTCACCTTTCTCAAATCTGGGAGGAAACCTGGCCCGCCATGCTCAAGGCAAAAGAACAAGGCAAGGTTCGTGCCATCGGATTTTCATGCTATCCTATGAAGACCTTCAATACCGTCCTCGATCAAATCGAAGACACCTGTGACTGCGTCCTCTCCTACAATCAATACACCCTCCAAAACACGGCCTTCGTCGAAAACCTCCTTCCACGGCTCAAGGAACAAAACATCGGAGCAATTAACGCCGGGCCGTTCTCTGCCAGACTACTCACAAACGCGCCACTCCCCGATTGGCTCAAGGAACCCGAAGAGGTCAAGGCCGCAGCTCGTAGTGCTGCAAAACTTTGCCAAGACAACGGTGTCGACCTCGCCCAGCTCGCTCTCCAATTCTCGTGCGAACATACAGACATTTCCTCAACAGTTGCGGGATCAGCAAACCCCGAGAATATCAAAAAATGGGATAAGTGGCTCGCCGAGCCCATCGATCGGTCCCTCCTAGCCCAAGTGCAAGCCATCTTCGCCCCCGTCAAAAACCTCGGCCACCTTGAAGGCCTTCACGAAAATAACTAATCACAGAGCCCAATCTAAAAAGGTTACTCCCTTTTTTTATCCTTCCTAAAACTCACCCTTACGGCCGACCTCAGGAATAAACTTGGCACAACAATTTACCCACTTTCGCAATGTCTTACGCAATCGAATTCACCAATCCAAAAGAAATCAGCTCTATCGACATCGCTGACGAACAATCTCCCGGCCCCGGCGAAGCTCTGGTCAAAACTCATCGCATGGGTATTTGCGGAACCGACCTTTCCTGCTACCTCGGAAAATTTCCTTTTTTTGATTATCCGCGCACTCCCGGACACGAGCTTGGCCTCGAAGTGGTAGCCATCGGCAAAGGTGTAACCAACGTTAAGGTAGGTGACAAATGCTCGCTTGAGCCCTACGTCAACGATCCGCACAGTTCGACATCACAAAAAGGAAACAGTAACTGCTGCCCAGGCGTCCAGGTCATCGGCGTTCACGGCCCCGGCGGACTTCGAAAGGCAAAATGGACTGTCCCAGCCCGAAAGCTTCATGTCGGCAACAATCTTTCTTACGACGAACTCGCGCTCGTTGAAACTCTCGCTATCGGATACCACGCCGTCCACCGCGGCAACCCCAAGCCGGGCGAAACCGTTATCGTGATCGGCGCTGGCCCCATCGGACTTTCCTGCCTCGAATTCCTCAAGCTCATGCCTGAAGTCAATGTCATCGTGATGGACATGGTTCAAAGCCGACTAGACTTCTGTGCCGACAACCTCGGTATTGAACATGGAGTTCAATTCAGCATGGACGGATCTCACCTCAAAAAACTGGAAGAAATGACTGGTAGCAAGCTTGCCGACGTCGTCATCGATGCCACCGGCTCGGTCAAATCGATGTCTACCTGTTTCGAATACGGCGGTTTCACCTCACGTATCGTTTACGTTGGTATTACCACGGAAAACCTCACCTTCCCCCACGCTCCCGTCTTCCACCGTCGCGAGCAAACTCTGCTCGCTTCGCGCAATGCCCTCCCCGCCGACTTCGATGAGATCATTAAGATCATCGAGATTGGAGACATCGACACCAAAGCCTGGATCACTCACCGCCTTGACATTAAGGAGGTTCCCACCGAGTTCGATAAATTTACCGACCCTAAACTTGGCGCCATTAAGGCAGTTATTACCGTTAATAACTAAACTCCACCCTTGAAAATACTTCTCTCAAATCGCCTCACCTTCCACCGTGAAACCCGATGGCATCGACATTACTTGGCCCGACATAAAACTCCAAAATAACCTACTTCAACAAATTATGAAAACCTGTCCTAAATTCACCTTTGGTGTTGGCGATCGTTTCGCCCACGGAGCACACGCTCAACTTCAAGCATTCGTCGCCGCCAAGAAACTCGGGGTCGACATTTGTCCGACCTGGAACAAGTCCAATCGTGAGCACGAAATCATTGGCTCAGAACCTCAATCCACCCGCGATGCTGCTGACAAAGCCGTCGCTGACCTTGGCTGGTCAGGCCAATACCTCCTCGATGCAGATCACATCAACCTTGGCACAGTCGATCGCTTCATCGCTCCGTGTGACTTCTTCACTCTCGACGTTGCCGATGACATTGGCGAAGCAGCCGACCCGGCCGACATCGAAATCTTTATCAACAAGCACTCAGAACTCATTGGCTCCGTCACGGTTGAAGGCATCGAGGCACCTCTGGAAATTTCTCGAGAACTCGTTGAACAAACCGCTAACCAGTTCCTGAAAGCAACCCAGAAGGCCAAAGCCATCTACGATTACATCGTAGCAGCTAAAGGCGGCTCCGACGACTTTGTCACCGAAGTATCGATGGACGAGACAGACAAGCCTCAAGTTCCAGCCGAGATGCTTATTATCCTCGCCGCCATCGCCGACCAAGGGATTCCCATTCAAACCATAGCCCCAAAATTCACAGGCAGATTTAACAAAGGAGTCGATTACGTGGGTGATGTCGCGCAATTCGAGCAAGAATTTAACGATGACCTAGCTATCCTTTCCCACGCCGTGAAAGCTTACGGCCTTCCTGAAACTCTGAAACTCTCGGTGCACTCCGGTTCCGATAAATTTTCCATCTACGAGCCTATCAAAAAAGCCATCACCCGAACTGGCGCAGGACTTCACATCAAGACTGCCGGCACTAACTGGCTTGAAGAAGTCATCGGCCTCGCCACCGCCGGAGGAGATGCTCTCGAGCTCGCCAAAGAAATCTACGCCAAGGCTCTCGATAAAAAAGAAGCGCTTTGCGAGCCTTACGCCACCGTCATCGACATCGACCACTCCCAGCTCCCTAGCGCCGAAGAAGTGAACGACTGGACCAGCGAACAGTATGTCAGCGCCCTCACTCATGACCAAAGCAACCCCAACTACAATGCTAACGTTCGCCAACTCCTTCACGTTGGATTCAAGATCGCAGCTCAAATGGGAGACCGCTACCTCGACGCCCTCAAGGCAAACGACGAAGTCATTTCTGAGTGCGTCACTCACAACCTCCTTGAGCGTCACATGAAGCCACTGTTCGTCTAATCAATCAAAAAACGACTCAGAATAAAAGGCGGCTCCAGCAAACTAGAGCCGCCTTTCTCTTGATTGTTTTATTACCCGATGCCTATTTCTAAACTACGCAAAAGCGGTGTAAAAAAATCTAACTTCCCAAAGGATCCCGCCGACCTCCAGGCACTGCCGCCCCGCCGCGGACCCAAGCATCGGTATCACTGGCAAGTGAGTAACTGCGAAGGTAAAGTTCCACTTTCACTTCATCAGCTGGCTTAAACGAAAGAGAAAGCGCTGGGTTAACCGTATTCTCGGCAGTAAAGAATCGGATGAATCCGTATAGCCCAAACGGAGCCCCAAACAATTCGGCGAATCGACCACTGTCGCGATCACCCGGATCGTCATCACCACTCCCGTAATTTATCCAAGCCGAAACACGGGGTGTCCAAAGGCATGACCGAGTTCGGCGTGAACAAAGTAAGCGGAATGATCGAGCCCATTAACGTTTCCCCATTGGGCAGAGACGTTAACATCATAGTCAAAAAAATCATCCTAAATTAGACCCTAAGCGTGAGCACCTGCCGTGTGCAGCTTACGCACACTCTCTCTGGCTTGATTTCTCTCGTCATCCAAATAAAAATAATAAGGCTCAGACACCAAAGCCGGAGAACTACCCCGCAAGGTGGCATAAGCACCGTAAAATTCCCTCTCTTCTCGTGAACGATCGTCAAATGAACCTTCACGAGCTTCAACCGGACGGGTCGCAAAAAAAATGGCAACCCCTGGGGGCTTTTCATCTCCAATTCTCAGGCGAACACCATCGAATGTATTGGCGGAATTCCTAAAACGATTCCGGGCGACGAGACGGCTATCAACGGCATCAATAGTGATGACCCGAGCATTCTTACCAATCGTCCACATTTATCTCCGGCTCTTCCGTGTTCTCCAAATGTTTTAAGCATGGCCGGCAGGCTAAATAAATTTCCAGCTCATTTTGAAGTGAAAATTTTTCCCTAACGAACCGCACCAATAAACAATTCACAAACTCCAAGAACACAGATCCAGTCACCAGAAAAATCCCGAAATTGAGGGTCCAAAATTCATCATCTGAACCAAACTGCAATCAGATAGAGAGCGAGTTTAATCCTCTTCGTCCTCCGGCGGAGCCGTCGGAAGCTGAGATACTTCATCGAGCAAATTGACTACCTCAACGCCACGAACCGCAGATTTATCCTGACGAAACATCAGAACCGGAGTGTTTCGGAGAACCACCCGCTTCGAAACCTTACCCTGAATGAAGCCGCGCTTCCGATCGAGTTGATCAAGAATCCCAGGAGCAGATCCTCCGAGAATGCTCACGAAAACCTTAGCTTCCTTAAGATCCTGAGTAACATCGACATCACTGACAGTAACGAGAGCGTTTTTCCACTCGAAATCACGTTGTAAAACGGCGCTGATTTCGCGGCGCAGCAGCTCATTGACTCGATCCTGTCGCTTTGCCATTCCGGTGTGACTTAAAGGGTCTGATCAATCTTATCTAGAGTATAGCACTCGATAACATCGCCTTCCTCGTATTCGTTGAAGGAGCCTAGGCGGATACCACACTCAATGCCTTGCTTGACCTCGTCCACCTCGTCCTGGTGGCGACGAAGAGTCGACATCTTACCGTCAAAGACCGGCTGCTTACCGCGAAGAACGCGAGCGTGTGCCGAACGGGTGACTTTACCACTTTTAATGACACAACCAGCGGCGCGGCCCTTGTTGACTTTAAAGACCTGTTTAACGGAGGCTCGGCCAATGACGGTTTCGCGAACCTCAGGATCGAGCATCCCCAGCATCGACTCCCTCACCTGATCAATTAGCTCGTAAACGATGGAGTAAAGCTTCACTTGAACCCCCTCCGCCTTAGCCGCTTTGACAGCTTTACCGTCCACCTTGACGTTAAAGCCGAGGATGATGGCATCGGCGGAGCTTGCCATGAGGACGTCGGACTCGTTAATCGCACCAGCCCCAGCAATAATAAAGTTGGCCTCCACCTTCTCGGACTCAATCTCCATGATCGCGTTCTTGATGGCCTCGGCAGTTCCCTGCACGTCAGACCGAAGGATTAAATTAAGCTTGGCCTTTCCTGTTCCAGAAACGGTTTGGAGCATATCCTCTAGACGGCTCTTCTTCGGCTGCACGAGGCGGTCCTTACGAAGCTCGACCAAACGCTCTTCGGACAGCTTCTTAGCCACGCGATCAGAATCCATCTCCACAAGCGAATCTCCCACGTTTGGCAGCTCTGCAAACCCAAGCACTTCGACCGGAGTCGAGGGGCCAGCTTCATTTACTGAATTACCTTGATCGTCGATCATGTCCTTCACTTTACCGGCGAAAGGCCCACAGATAAATGGTTTCCCTTTCTTGAGAGTTCCACTTTCGACAATAACGGTGGCAGTTGCTCCGCGCCCGGCCTTAACGCTGGCTTCGATAACCGATGCACGAACGTTGGCTTTAGGATTAGCGCGAAGCTCGAGAACCTCGGCCTGCAACGCCATAAGTTCCAGCAATTCGTCGATTCCATCACCAGTCTCGGCCGAAACTTTGATACACTCGGTATCTCCTCCCATCTCAGAAGGAACAAGTTCGTGCTCCATCAACTGGGTCATGACACGCATCGGGTCAGCGGCAGGAAGATCTGTCTTATTAATAGCGACAATGATCGTTTTACCTGCGGCCTTAGCATGTTTAATCGCCTCTTCGGTCTGCGGCATGATACCATCGTCCGCTGCGACCACCACGACAACGATGTCGGTGACATCGGCACCACGTGAACGCATCTTAGAGAAAATGGCATGGCCCGGAGTATCAAGAAAGGTAATGCTACGATCTCCGTGTTGCACGCTGTATGCACCCACATGCTGGGTGATGCCTCCGGCTTCGCCTTTGGCAACGCGGCTTTCGCGAATAAAGTCGAGCAAGGAGGTTTTTCCATGATCAACATGTCCCATAAAGGTGATGATGGGAGCACGGTAAGCCAACTGTTCTTCGGGCTCTTCAATCTCTGGCTCTGGCTCCTCGAAAACCTCTTCCTCCTTGTGAACGCCACCACCTTTTGCACGCTTTTCACGCTCAAAAACAAACCCGTGAGCTTCACAGACCTTCTCAGCAATCTCCGGTTCGATAGCCTGAGTCGGAGCTACAAAAACCTCCAACTTGATGAGATCCGCCATGATCTCGAAAGCCATCTTGCCCATCTTTTCTGCAAGATCACTTACGATAATGGGAGGTTTTATGCTGATGACATTACCATCGACTTCGCCCTCATCCGCGCTGTCGTCGGAAGGATTTTCCGAGGCAGCGACAGATTCTTCGGCTGGAGCCGGAGTTTTCACGAAATCCGGATCAGCCTTATCCTCTAGACGATTGGAAATACTCGGGAGGATATCCTTCCCAGAATTTTCTGTTTTGCGAACGCTACTTTTCTTAGGCTGGTCTTCCTCAATCCCGAGATCGAGAGCTGCCTTTTTCTTATCGTCCACAGTCTGCACCTTAGCGGCCTCCTGACGTTGCCGTTCGCGACGCGATGGCTTGGGCTTCTCGCTCAAGAGGTCGAGAACCTCATCTTTTTTTTCTTTGTCGTCGGCCATGCTAATGCGGGTCTTTCGGTGGGTCAGGTATGATGATGTATCAAATGCGGGAAATTTCCCTTCGTTATCCTTTGGGAGCTTCTTCGGCAGAAACTTCGATCTCTACCGGAGTCTCCACAGGTGCTTCAGCAACCTCGGAAGTATCCGGTCCGACATTCTCTCCTCTGGCGGCGTTCAAAATCCGGGTCGCCTCTTCTAGGTCCACCTCAATTGCACTTGCAATGTATGAGGCAGGCATTTGGGACACCATGTCAACGGTGACACCCCCAGCGCGGAAAAGTTTACCAGCAGTCGCATCATCGATTTGGAGAGCTTCGGCAAGGTGAGTCGCCGCATCATCGACACGAGCTTCAAATTGTTCGTGCTGGCTCTCGTCTTTACGGACTTGGACGTCCCACCCGGTGAGTTTAGAAGTCAAGCGGGCGTTCTGGCCACGGCGGCCGATCGCCTTCGAAAGGTCTTCCTCGTCAACAGTAACATTCACAACACGGTTTTCATTATCGAGGCTAAGGCTGCGAACAATGGCTGGTTTTAGAGCCTCGGTGACAAACTCGGCCACATCCTCGTTCCAGCGAATGATATCGACGCGCTCGTTATTAAGCTCACGAACGATATTTTTGACGCGCGCTCCACGGAGGCCGACGCAAGCTCCAACAGGGTCGACTTTGTCGTCGTGGGTATAAACCGCCACTTTGGTGCGATATCCGGCCTCTCGGGCAACCGAGCGAAGTTCAACGGTGCGATCAGAGATTTCGGCGACCTCTGACTCAAAGAGTCGGCGAACGAAGTTGGGATGACTGCGGGAAAGGATAATTTCCGGTCCGCGTCCTTCGTTATCAACCGAAACGACGTAGCAGCGGATCCGATCTCCAACAGAGTAATCCTCAGTGCCAACGCGCTCTTTCGAAGGCATACGAGCCTCAAACTTCCCAAGATCGACCATGACGTCACTCTTTTCAAAACGACGAACAGAGCCACTAACAATATCGCCAGCCCGATCCTTGAATTCGTCATAAATCTTCTCCTTCTCAGCCTGACGCAGACGCTGCATCATGGTCTGCTTTGCAGTCTGAACCGCGATTCTCCCAAAGTTTTTCGGAGTGACATCAAAATCAAGATGCGAGCCGATTTCGGATGTCTCTTCTTTCTTCTTGGCTATCCCAACGGGCACTTCGTTGAACTTGTCTACGTAGTCATCATCGGCAACTACCTCCAGGCTGGCAAAAATGCGGGTATCACCCTTCTTCTCATTGATCTCGGCACGAAGAGACTCGATAGCATCGGCACCAGGGACCATTTTGCGGTAGGCGGAACAAAAAGCATACTCAAGGGCCTCCACAACGCGTTCGCGTTCGATGGCCTTTTCTTTTTCATAAAACTCGATGAGGGCAACAATGTCGGTGGTCATTTCCAGATTCGTGGTTCCCTGAGACCAAAAAGAGCGGGTTTGAAAACCCACTCCAAACGGTCGTCAGAAGTTGTTGAGGGATTGCCTAACGTGCCCCGCTGAAAAAAACAAGCCCTAATCAGCAAGAGAGCGCCATCGAACCTTCCTTACTTTGGCCTCGGTTTGCCACGCCGCAATGCCCATCGGAGCGCAATATTCGATGACCCCTGGTCGAAGTCCTAGTTTGCGGCCTTCGGTCGCGACATCTACCACCTGCTTACCATCAATAAAAGCTGAGAGTTTCCCCGTCTCCACGACCACCCGGACGGCATACCACCGACCTTCTTCAAAATTCCCGTAAGTCGTTGTCTCGTTCTCCGAGGCATCCATCCCATCGATGGAAGAAACTCCCACCGTTCCCCCACCCCAGCCCCCGATGATAAGGGTAAGACACTCCTCCTTTGACGAAACCGGAAAGGTCAATCCACAGAAAAAGTCCGACCCCACCTCCTTGCGGGCATCCAACTCAAGCTCATAGGGCATCTCAGGAAGTTCTCCGCTAAATTTTACGCCAGTCAGCTCAACTCCGGCCTCAAGATGAAGCACCCCATCAGACCATTGCGCCGATCCTTCTCCACCAAATTGAATTTTGTTCCAGTCGACCTCTTTTGTCTCGATCCATGGACGCTGCCTCTTTTCCTCACCAGACCTAGATTCATGGCGATCACAACTCACGAAAAACATCCCCAGCACAATCAAAACTAATCTCTTCATTTCTTACTTTCGGTCGGGAATAGCGCGATCTTTCGGACAATCCCGTAATTGCCGATAGTTTCAACATACGAGCCCCCTCGGATTCCACTGTCATATCAACTTTACCGAGTGCACTGACCTCGAAACCCACGAGATACTTCAACGACCGCACGACCTTTCCGTTCCCTTCAAAATCGACCACCATTTCCCGGCCTACAGATCTCTCTGTCCGAACCATCACCGAAGGCAGATTGATCTCCATCCACCTCCTTTCCCTCAGGAAACCAACGATATGTCCCCTTCGATTTTGAGATCATCAATTCTAGCGACAGGGCACTATCCCGTCACACCTTTTCTCTGCAGTCTTGCCAAGGCTCGCTTGAAATTTTCCAGATTGATCCTGCGTAGACTACGTCCCTAAAAAATTATGCCACGCACACTTCTTCTTTCTTTCTTCGCCCTTCTGCCGCTCAACGCCCAGCTCGTTCCTTCCAAGCTCGACAAAAGAATAACCATTCCCGAAGGCCTAACGCTCAATCGCTTCGCCGATCAAAGTCAGGTCCAAAACGCCACAGCGATCTGCATCGACGCTCAAAACCGCGTCTATATTGCCGAAACCAATCGCTGGCGTGTTCAAGTCCAAGATATCCGTCATGGCGGTAGATTTCTGCGCGACCGCGTGAACGGAGACATTTCCAACATGACTCTCGATGACCGCACCGCTTTTCACAAAAAGTGGTCCGGGAAGCAAAACGACTTCCTGAAGTGGGAAGAATTCACGAAAGACTCAGAAGTCATCAAACTACTTGAAGACACCGATGGCGATGGCGTCTCAGATAAGACCACTATTTATCGTGGTGATTTCAACGCCCCTCTCGCCGGCCCCTCCGGCGGGCTCATTGAAAAAGACGGCACCGTCTACTTTGCAATGATTCCCGGGGTTTACAGCCTCAAGGATACCAACAACGACGGGAAAGCAGAGGAGGTTAAAACGCTCGTCAATGGTTTTGGCGTCCGCGTCAGCTTCTCTGGCCATGATCTCAACGGATTCGCCTGGGGTCCCGACGGCAAACTCTACTGGTCGATTGGCGACCGTGGTTATCATGTCGAGCAGGATGGCAAGACCTTTGCTCGTCCAGACTCGGGCGGCGTCTTCAGAGCTAACCCCGACGGCTCTGAATTTGAGGAGTTCTACATCAATCTTCGGAATCCAAAAGAGATTGTCTTTGATGAATTCGGCAACCTATTCACCGTCGATAACGACTACGACCAAGGAGATCGTGAGCGAATTGTCTATCTCGTCGAACATGGTGACTCCGGCTGGAAAATGGGGCACCAAACCATGGTCTCCTTCGGTGGCTCAGTCTACAATCACATTGGAGGGAAGCCTTCTCGTAAAGAGGATCAGATCGATGCTTGGATGAACGAAGGGCTTTGGAATACCCGCCACGCCCGCCAACCCGCCTACATCAACCCTCCGATTGCTTACAGCTCGAATGGCCCCTGCGGCTTGGCCTACAATCCCGGCATCGTCGGACTACCCAAAAAATTCGACCGTAACTTCTTTGTTGCTAGCTACGTCGCCGGCCCCGGTCGCTGCCTCATTGAACGCTTCACCTTAAATCCCGCTGGAGCCAACTTCAAACTCGGCGAGCAAACAAACTTTCTGAAGGGGATTGCCCTTACCGACCTCGACTGGGGATATGATGGCAAGCTCTACATTGCCGACTACGGTGGTGGCTGGACCAAGTCTGGAAAAGGCAACGTATATACCCTCGCCGACGACTCAAAGCTCAAATCAAAAGGCATTGCAGAGGTCAAAAATCTTTTTGCAAAGGGCATCCCCTCTCTTAAGTCAGACAAACTCTTCGAGCTTCTGGCCCATCCTGACCAGCGGGTTCGCCAGCGCGCTCAATTCGCTCTCGCCGATCACGACCTCGATTCACTTCCTCTATTCGAAAAAGCAATCAAGCCCAACCAACCACTTATGCGCAGAATCCACGGAATTTGGGGGATCGGTCAGCTTGGTCAGAAAAATCCTTCCGCTCTCAATTCCCTCGCCAGCTTAATTGGCGACAAAGAAATGGAAGTCAGAGCCAACCTCGCGCGCACACTTAGTAATCACGGTAAGCACCTCGCCCCATTCCGAAAGACTCTGATCGCAATGCTCGAGGATTCCTCACCACGTGTCGTGTCACTCGCGGCCATTGCTCTCTCCAATCATGGTCACAAGGACGCAGTCGAACCAGCGATTGAGATGTTAGAGAAAAACGACGATAATGACGTTGTTGTCCGTCACGCTGGAATCATGGTTCTTACTAAATGCGCCAAGTTTACACCCGATTGGAAAGACTACGACCATCGTTCGACAGCAGTCCGCCGCGCCATCGTCATTGCCCTTCGTCGGCATCAATCTCATCTTCTCGAAACCTACTTTACGGACCGCGATGAGTCGGTCCGTCAGGAAGCGATTCGCGCTGCTTACGAAATGGATGTTCGTAAAACCTATCGGGCACTCTCAAACCAAGCACACCGCATTGCTCTAAGAGTCTCTCCTGCAATCAAATGGCATCCTCTGACCGCCCGAAGAGCAATTTTTGCAGCTTGGGTTTTGGGCCAGGAAAAGGACGCCGAAGTAATCGCGAAAATCGCAGCCGACCCAAAAGTTGATTTTCGGACTCGTAAGGACGCGCTAATCGCGCTTCTCGAATGGAACAATCCACCCGTCCCTGATCCTGTCACTGGATTCGCCCGGATCCTTCCCGATAATCGGATTAAACTAGATTTTAACGTCATTGAAGACCTTAAGGGACTTCTCGATGGCGATGATAAAAGCTCGATGGAGCTTATTCCCCGAGCCCTCATACTCTCCGAACAAGATCAGATCCCACTCGGTGAACTTCGACTCACTCGATACCTGAAAAATGAAAAATACCCCGAGGAGGCCCGCGTTAAATCAATGAAACTTCTCGCGCCCCTCAAAAAATCGGATTCCGTTTGGCCGTTCACACTTCAGAAACTTTTCGCCGATAAGAGCGACAAAGTCCGAAGCATGGCGAGAGAGCTTCTCTTCAAGAACGATCCCGATCGCGCCACCGCTCAACTTGGAAACCTTCTCACGAGCAAAAGCGCCACCTTGAAAGAAAAGCAGCTTACTCTGCAAACTCTGACCAAGCTCAAAACACCCAAAGCTAAAGAGATGATCAAGGCTGTTCTCGACCAACTGGCTGCCGGAAAAGCCGAGTCAGGACTCGCCCTCGACATCGTCACCGCTGCCGAAACAGTGGCTCTCCCGCTCGAGAAATTCCGTGCTTCTCTCGCCAAGAACGACCCCAACGCCGAGTGGAATCTCCTCTGCCGCGATGGTGGTGACATCAACTTGGGAAAAAAGGTCTTTTACGAACACGGAGCTGCCCAATGTCAACGCTGCCATACCATGCACGGAGTCGGCGGGGACGTCGGCCCCGAGCTTGGAGCGATCGGTAAAAAACACGATTCCACCTACCTGCTGCGTTCACTCATCAATCCTGGCGCCGAAGTCGCTGACGGATACGGCCTTGGCACTATCACCCTGAAGGACGGCACCGAGATCAGCGGCAACTTCATGCCCGATGACAAAAACGGAAATGCCACTATTAAATTTGCCGAAACGACCAAGATCATCAAGAAATCAGACATCGCCAAAAAGAGCAAACCGGTCTCGGCAATGCCCCCAATGAACGCTCTACTCAGCAAACAAGAAGCTCGCGACTTGGTGGCCTTCCTCGTTTCCTGCAAGAAGGACAAAACGGACGAGGGACATAAATAAAACACGAGATGAAGGAGCCATTCCTCCATGTTGATTGCTTCAAAATAGGAAACACTTCTTCAAGATCTGATTTTTGAAATGGCGTTGTGAATGCTGCTTGAATAGCATCCCATCCTCTGTGAACAAAACCCTTAAATCTACCGTTATCATCGGAGCCGCTTTCATGGCTCAAGTCACTCTTGCCGAAGATTTCGTCTCCCAAGCCACTTCCCCACAACGCCTAGTCGTAAAAGAAGGGTTCAAAGTCGAGCGACTCTACTCAGTTCCCAAAAAGGATTTCGGTTCCTGGGTCGTTCTTTGCGAAGACGATAAAGGTCGTCTCATCGCAGGTGATCAATACGGCTCGCTTTACCGCTTCAACCGCCCTGCCCAAGGTGAAACTCTCGCCGACAAGGACCTCCAAAAGATTGACCTCGATATTGGTCATGCTTGGGGACTTTGCTATGCCTTCGACTCTCTTTACGTCGTGGTGAACGACAAGAAGCACAAAGGGCGTGGTCTTTACCGAGTGCAGGACACCGACAACGATGATAAGTTCGACAAGGTCACCTTACTCAAAAAATTTCAAGAAGTGGGCGGAGAACATGGCCCGCACGCCGTGTCCCTCTCGCCTGACGGAAAATCCCTTTACGTGGCCTGCGGAAACCAAACTGCTCTTCCCGATTATCAAAGCTCCCGCGTGACTGAATGCTGGGGCGAAGACACACTCCAACCGCGGGTTTACGGCCGCGGGTTTATGAAAGGGGTTGAAGCTCCCCGTGGATGGATTTGCAAGACGGATCCCGAAGGTAAAATTTGGGAGGTTGTCGCAACTGGGTTTCGAAACCAATACGACATCGACTTCAACCTCGAAGGGGAGATGTTCACTTACGATGCGGATATGGAGTGGGACATCAACACGCCTTGGTATCGACCTACTCGGATCAACCACGTTATCAGCGGGGCCGAATTCGGCTGGCGCAATGGCTCGGCCAAATGGCCAGAATATTACAGCGATAGCTTCGGGTCCGTTGTAAACGTTGGCCCCGGATCACCCACCGGCGTGACCTTCGGAACCGGGGCCAGATTCCCCACCAAATATCAAAAGGCTTTCTTCGCCTGCGACTGGTCTTATGGAAAACTCTACGCCGTTCACCTTAAGCCGGATGGCTCTAGCTACACCGGGGAAGTCGAGGAATTTATCGCCGGACAGCCTTTCCCTCTGACCGATATTTGTATCAGCAAGAAGGACGGCGCGATGTATATCGCGATCGGTGGCCGTAAGGTGCAATCTGGAATTTATCGAATCACTTACACTGGTTCCGAAAGCACCGCTCCCGCTAAGCCTCGCAACGAAGGTGCAAGGGAACGCGCCGAACGTCAGGCCATCGCAAAATACCACCTCAAGAGCGACGCCTCCGTTATTGATAAATTTTGGAAGCACCTTGGTAGCGCCGACCGCGCCCTCCGCTTTACGGCCCGCACTGCCATCGAAAAAGTTCCTGTCAAAAAATGGGCAGGAAAGGTCCTCAGGGAAAAAAACACTTTTGCTCAACTTGGAGGACTTATTTCCCTCGCCCGTCTTGGAGGAAAAGAGCATCAGGCTCCTGTAATCAAAGCTCTTCTCGCTTTGGATTATGCCGAACTCAAGCCACAGGAACGCTACGATTTCCTCCGCGCATATGGGCTTACTTTTCTTCGCCTCGGAGCACCAGACGCCAAACAAAAAGCGGCCGTAATCGCACAGCTCGATTCCTACTACCCTAGCGATTCGGCATTCGAAAACATCGAGCTCTCAAATGTTCTAGGCTACCTTCAGACTCCCGATATGATCACACGTTCGGTTGAGTTGATTACCAACGCACCCACCCAGGAAGAGAAAATTGCCATCGCAAAAAACATTCGTTTTGTGAAACAAGGATGGACGGACGAATCCGAGAAAAAACTTTTCATCTGGTTCAGCCGCGCAGCCGGCTACAAGGGTGGTGCAAGCTTCAACAACTTCATCAACGAGATCAAAAAAGACCACCTCGCCCGTCTTTCTGCGAAGCGAAAGAAGGCGCTCGCGTCTATCATTAATGCCAAGCCCGTAACAAAAAACCCGCTCAGCAGCAATCGCCAGCTTAAGTTCGTCAAGAACTGGCAGATGAAGGACCTTACCCCCCTTCTTGGCTCCGGACTTGAAGGAAATCGGGACTTTAAAAACGGCCGCGAAATGTTCGCGACTGCAACCTGCTACGCGTGTCATCGCTTCAACGAGGAAGGGGGCGGGATCGGGCCCGACTTAACCAGCGCCGGTGGCAAGTTCAGCCCGCACGACCTACTTGAATCTATCATCGCCCCCAGTAAGGAGATCAGTGACCAATACGGTTCCATCACCTTTACCCTGAAGAATGGAAAACAAATCATCGGCCGCATCGCCAACCTGAGCGGAGACACTTACAGGGTCATCACCGATCTCATGGCTCCCGGCGCCATGACTATTATCAAGACCAGCGATATTAAATCGTCGGAGCCTACCAAGTTCTCGATGATGCCTCCGGGTCTTCTTAACTTACTGGAAGATGACGACATTCTAGATCTACTCGCTTACATCTTATCTAGAGGAAACAAGAACGATCCTCTTTTCCAGAAATAGGGATCGAGATTGTCAAAGCCCCGCTCAATTTACTTTTTAAATTGCTACGTGAAGGTAAAGGTGACAGGATCCTTAGAGGTTTATGAAAATAAGAAATTTTTTGCTTATTGCATGCTTCCCTATCACTGCGGTGTTCGGAGAAATGCGCACCTACATCAGCAAGGATGGCAGCAAGACGTTCCGTGGAGAACTCATTGAATATGAGTCGTCTACAAAGAAAGCGAAGATGCGCATAGCGCGCGGCAAGGTCCTCACCTTTTCGATCGATGTCCTCTCGAAGGAAGACCAGAAGTATGTCGAGGAACAAGGTCCGATTGTTCAGGCCAAGAAAAGCCTCTCGGTTGAAACCAAGCATTATAGCAAGCGGACTGAAAAAAATAAGCCTGCTCAGGGACAGTGGCACTTCGAGAAATACGACCACAACTACATCGTAACCGTCGAGAACAAGCGCGACGAGATGCTGAAAGACGTGACTGTCGAGTATATCTTCTTCGTCGAGCGGAATCGCCGCGAATATCAAAACAAGATTGAAAAGATTTCGGGCTCGGACACGATCGATCTCGTCCTCTCAAACGGAACTGAAACCATCACTACCAAGAGCGCCAATCTGGAATCTTGGAGCGATAACCCGGTCATGCCCTCAGGCGGCGGCGGTGGATGATGTTTCACCGAAGATCCCTACGGTCTGTGGGGAACATTCAATCAGCGCCCGATCATGGTCAAAGGGGCTAAGAGCAAGTATCGCGACAAGCTTCTTGGTCTCGTCGTTCACTTAAAGGTGAACGGTGAGATCATCAAAACCGGTGCAAGTAACGACAAGGTCCTGGCCTTGTCAGAAGAGACCGAGTAACCCTTTTAAAGCTGATTTCAGCCCAAAAGGCCAGACCTTGCGGACCTACTGCACTGATTTATAAACGGCTAAGATAGCGATCTGGGAACCCAAGGCTCCTCTGAAGCAAGAATTGGTTAGGTGATACATCTCTAGATCAATCGGCGGGCGCCCACCCAAATCGGGGCGGCATTGATTGTCTAAGCCCGGGGATTGCGTCTGCCATCTGATTGTGCCAATCTGTCGCAGCTTTGAAATCCGCGGTCCTCGACAAGATTCTTTCCCGGCTCGACCAGATCGAGCCGGGAGAAGTGCAGGCGCTCCTTTCTAGGCTAGTTCGCGAAAAAGGCTTCCTTCAGAAGGTCTTCGAAGCGCTTCAGGAAGGCGTTCTCCTCCTCGACACCTCGGGGGGAATCAGTTTCATCAATCATGCCGGGTGTCGGTTTTTTGGCACCACACCCGAGGAGGCCCAAGGCAAACCCTTGGACGAGATCGTCCGCGGCGTCGATTGGACCAACCTGATGCACTCCAACCGCCGGACGGTGAGCCGGGATCTTGAGGTTTTTTATCCCGAAAACCGATACTTGAATTTTTACCTCTCCCCGGTCGCTGAAGAAGGCGAGGCTGACCTTGGACACGTCATGTTGGTCCGAGATGTCACTCGCTCTCGCGAAGAAGCGGAAAAGGAGATTGAATCCGAAAAGCTCAATGCACTCACTTTGCTGGCCGCCGGGGTAGCCCATGAGATTGGAAACCCCCTTAATTCTCTCTCACTTCACCTCCAACTTCTTGAACGCCGTATCTCCGACCTCCCCGAAGGCGACCAAGAACCGCTTCAAAAACACCTCGGCACGGCCCGCACTGAAATCGGTCGGCTCGACACCATCTTGAAGCAGTTTCTCGAGGCCATGCGCCCCACTAAGCCCGAACGAGAGCCCACAAAACTCCACCAGTTACTTGAAGAAAGTCTTCTCGCTCTCAGTCCAGAACTTGAAAGCCGTAAAATTCCAGTAAAACTCGATTTAGTCGAGGATTTGCCCTCCCTTGAACTTGATCCAACCCAGATTAAGCAGGCGTGTTATAATGTCATCCGAAATGCTTATCAGGCCGTCGAACAAAATTCAGGTGAGATTCTGATTCAAAGCAGCGTAACCGACTATGAGGTTCGCCTTTCGATTTCGGACAACGGCAGCGGCATTTCGCCGGAGGCGATGGGAGCAATGTTCGAGCCGTTTCGGACCACCAAGGCCAAAGGAACCGGACTTGGGATGCTCATTGTCCGTCGCATCCTTCGTGAACATGGCGGAGAGCTCGAAGTTGAAAGCGAAGAGGAGGTCGGAACCAAGGTCACTCTTTACTTCCCGAGAACTGATAAACGAGTGCGTCTGCTCGAAGACAGCGCCCCAATCGAAGTGTAGAAATATTTGTGAAAACCCTTTTAATTGTTGATGACGAAAAGGCGACCCGCGATGGCTTAAGAATGGCTCTCGAGGAAAGCTTCGACTGTTACGTGGCGGCAGATCTCAAACAAGCCACTCAAGTCCTTAATTCCGAAGATGTCGATTTACTCCTTACAGATCTAAGACTCGGAGCCGATTCAGGAATGGAAGTACTCGACGCGGCCCTCGCGCTTCCCCACCCACCGGTTGCGCTCATGATGACGGCCTATGGCTCAGTCGACACGGCAGTGGAAGCCATGCGACGCGGAGCCTGGCATTTTGTCACCAAGCCTCTGAATCTCGACGAAGTAGACCTTCTTCTAAAACGAGCCGTTCGGAATCGAAGCTTGGAAAAGGAAAACGTCAAGCTTGTCGCGGAGAACGAAACTCTAAAAGAGAGCAAAGCCAGTGCATCCCACGGCCTTGACCGCCTGATCGGACGTTCTACTTTGATGGCGAAGGTTGCTGCCAAGATCGAACAAATCGCCCCGACCCGCGCGACGGTCCTCATTGAGGGTGAATCCGGAACCGGCAAAGAGGTGGTTGCTCACGCCCTCCACGACCTTTCTGGGCGTCCAGGCGAAAAATTTGTGGGTGTAAATTGCGCCGCTCTTTCCTCCCAACTTCTCGAAAGTGAACTATTTGGCCATGAAAAGGGCGCCTTCACTGGAGCCTCCCAGCGCCGGGTGGGCAGATTTGAGCAAGCTCATGGCGGAACTCTTTTTCTTGATGAAATCGGAGAGATTGATGCACAAACACAAGTAAAGCTGCTCCGAGCTCTTTCCGAACGAACGATTGAACGCGTCGGCTCAAACACCTCGATTCAAGTCGATGTTCGCATCATTGCCGCAACCAACCGCAGTCTTGCCAGGATGGTCGAAGAGGGAACGTTTCGTGAAGATCTTTACTTCCGACTCAATGTCTTAGGGCTAATCATGCCCCCTCTCCGCGAGAGAAGAGAAGACATTGTGTTACTTGCGAACTCCTTCCTATCCGAATTCGCCCGAGAAAATGGCCGCCCAGAGAAACCTCTCACCGAGGCTGCCATGAGCTCTCTGCTCAGTTACGGCTGGCCCGGAAATGTCCGAGAATTGCGAACTGCCATCGAGCATGCCGTGGTTATGTCAAACCAATCCGAACTAGATATTCAGCACCTGCCAGACTTTGTCTCCGGCCTAGGACACCACTTTGAATCATCTTCGGTAAAAAACACCCTTGCTCCCAAGGAGGAATTCAACTTGCATGCCCTCGAGCAACGAGCTGTGCAAGGCGCACTGCGGGTCACGGACGGAAATCGGACGAAAGCCGCGGAGCTACTTGGAATTAGCCGACGTACTCTTCAACGAAAACTTCGCGACGTTCCGCTTATTGATCCACAAACATCATGATTAGTTCCACTAAAGTCGGCGGCTTCGACAACGCCACTCTAATAAGTCGCCTCCTCTTTTTCCTCGTCCTCTTTGGATTGGTAGGCTTCTACTTGATTCTGAGCTTTAAGGGCCTCACCTCAGAAAAGGGAATTGAACAGGCTCAAATTGGCCGGGAGATCGCGCGGGGCAATAATGCTACCACCAAAGTGATCCGTGGCGCTGCGGTTTGGCAGGCCAAAGAAGCCGAAAAGGACATCAATCTCAGCGCCTTCCACGACACTTACCACTCACCCTTAAACCCCTACATCTACGCAGCTGTTTTGAAGGCTGTGGGTGGCGACGATTTCGAAAAATTTCAAATGAATGAAGGGGATAAGAAAACTGTTTACGCTCTTGATCGCGTAATATCAGCAGTTGCCGTCATCCTATTTCTCATTGCAGTGGGTATCAATTACCTCCTCATCTCACGGATTTTCGATGTTAGAATAGCGGGAGCGACTGCTATCCTCATGATTTTGAGTGATCTCATGTGGAAATTCACCCAGACGGGGCTTCCCCAAATGCTGATGCTCCTGCTGTTTTCTTGTGCGCTTTTCTTTATTTACCGGACACTCGAGGCCTCAATCGAAAATCGGGGCGATATTGGCTCCCTTGTCATAGCAGCCGTTTTCCTTTCACTGCTCGCTCTTTCCCACTGGCTGACTATCTGGATCATCTTGGGTTTTACCATTTACGCCGCCTTCTTTTTCCGACCCAAAGGAATCTCCGGCTTTATGATCCTCGGGGTCCTTCTTATTTTTAGTAGCTACTTTTTAGTCAAGAATATGGAGTGGACAGGAAATCCTGGAGGAACTGCATTTCTCAGCCTTTACGGAGGGTTAACTCAATCGGAATCCGTAATCATGCGGACGAGCGATCCCGCCGAGCAAACCTACACGATTGTCTACAACCTCAACTCTTTCCTCATCACTACTACGACTAGTATGCTGAGGCAGGTAAATGAGCTTTACAACAATCTCGGTTCTATCCTCGTTGCCCCGCTCTTCTTCTTTGCGCTTCTTCACCCTTTCAAACGCGAAGCCATTGCCAAATTTCGTTGGATTGTCCTCCTTATGTGGATCATGGGTACACTTGGAATGGCTATTTTCGGGCTCTCAGATAGCAATCTCGCCCCGAATCAACTCCATATCCTTTTCTCGCCAATTATGACGGCTTATGGATTGGCATTCGTCTCAATTTTGTGGGCAAGAATTGAACTACCTGCCGGAGGCGCATTGATGCGATATGGCCACTTCGCTATCGTCATTCTCATTAGTGCTGGACCTTTAATTCTGACGATTCCAAGAGAAACGCTCAATGCAATCGCAACGGAGGAAAGTCGCAAAGCTGTTTGGCCTCCTTACTGGCCGCCAGTCTTTAGTAAAACTCTTCATAACGCAACCGATGACAATGATGTCATCTTCTCGGACCAGCCTTGGGCTGTTGCTTGGTATGCCGATAGAATTTCAATTTGGTTACCGCGAAAAGTTGAAGAATTTAATGAACTAGAAGAACTGGCTACAAATAAAGGACTCTCGGTTGCCGGCATTGTCATGACTCCGATGTCATTCAAGGAGGATGTTTTATTTAGTCCGATTCCTTTCGTATACACCGAGGACTTTGCCCCTCTCATGCTTGATGGACCAGCCCGTGGAGCGTTGAGCCTGTCAAATAAAAGAGGAATGGTGCGCCCGGGAATCCTAGCGAAACAATCACAAAAATTAAGACCGATAATGAATAAGTATCCGGAGGTTTCTGACCTCTACCGTAATAGAATATACTTTTATTCTAAACAGCGCATTTATAACAGATAATCCTAGACGCGAGCATCTCGTTCTAAATGGCTGCTAAGAAAAAAACCTCTGCTAAATATGTCTCCGGCTCCTTCGAGGAGGCGACAGACGAGCTTGAAGAGATCACAAGACGACTCGAGGACGAGCCCTCGTCGCTTGGAAAACTGCTCGAAGACTTCGAAAGGGGTCAAGCACTCTTGAGCTATTGCCAAAAGACCTTAAAATCCGCAAGGAAACGTCTCAACATGATTGAGGCGAAACTTCAGACGAAAGATAATGATGAAGATTCAAATGAATCTTCTGATCAGTCTTCCGACACACTCGATGACGATGTCAGACTCTTCTAGCACAAACCTTCTCGACACAATCCAAGGACCGGACGATCTCAAAAAGATCGAATCGGAAAGGCTCCCCGAACTCGCGGAAGAGATTCGTAATAAGCTCATCACCTCTCTTTCGAATACTGGAGGGCACCTCGGACCTAACCTTGGTGTCGTTGAGTTAACGATTGCGATGCACCGTGTCTTTAACAGCCCGACGGACAAGTTCCTCTTCGATGTCTCCCATCAGGGATACGTCCACAAGATGCTTACCGGACGAGCCAAGGAAATCGGTAGCATCAGACAATATGAGGGACTTAACGGTTTTCTACTCCGCACCGAATCAGAGCACGACTGCTATGGCGCGGGCCACGCTGGCACCGCACTTTCTGCTGCTCTTGGAATGGCTTCGGCCCGAGATCTGAAAGGCGGCGACAATCACATTGTCGCCGTCGCCGGTGATGCCGCATTCACCTGTGGACCCACCCTGGAGGCTCTCAATAATATTGCCGAAGCAACCGACCGCTGCATCGTAGTTCTCAACGACAACGAGTGGTCGATTGACAAAAACGTCGGAGCCCTCGCCAAGTATTTCAACACCCTCCAGTCACATCCAGCTTATAACGACATTCGAGCTAAAGCCGCTTCGCTCGTGGAAAAAGTGGCCGGTCCAGGTGCCCGTAAGTTCGCTCATAAAATAGAACGTAACGCCAAAAACATGATTCTGCCGAACGTTCTCTTTGAGAAATTTGGCATGCGCTATTATGGCCCGATTGATGGTCATGACCTTCCTTCCCTCATCAAAAGCTTTGAGTATCTCAAGGAGCAAGATGAACCCGTCATTCTCCACATCATCACTGAGAAAGGCCGTGGCTATCAGCCCGCTCTCGATAAGCCGGGTAAATTCCACGGTCTAGGACCTTATAACATCGAAGACGGTTCAACCGCATCAGGAGCTCCCACCTTCTCCGAACTTTTTGGTCGCGCCGTCACTGACTTTGCAAAGGAAGATAAATCCATTACCGCAATCACCGCGGCCATGCCCGGCGGAACAAAACTAGAAACCTTCAAAGCCGAGATTCCTGAACGCTATTTTGACGTCGGCATCGCCGAGGAACATGCCGCCCTCTTCGCTTGCGGACACGCCACCCAAGGCCTCAAGCCTTTTCTTGCGATCTACTCAACCTTCATGCAGCGGGCATATGACATGATTCTTCATGATATGGCGCTCCAAAAACTTCCGGTCCGTTTGTGTATGGATCGTGGGGGACTTTCCGGTGATGACGGACCGACTCATCATGGTCTTTTTGATATTGGTTACCTCCGGCACGTCCCAGGCTTAGTCCATATGCAACCGAAGGATGAGGATGAATTCATTGATATGCTTTGGACCATGACAAAATACGAGGACGGCCCAATTGCCATCCGATATCCTCGAGGTAACGGCCCCGGTGTATCTATTAAAGATCAGCCAAACCTTCTCACGATCGGCGAAGCAGAGGTCATTCAGGAAGGAACCGATGTCTGCCTCATTCCACTGGGAACAATGATGGAAGTTGCTCTTGAAACCAAAGAGCAATTAGAAAGTAAAGGATACAGCGTCACCTTAATTAATCCGCGCTGGATCAAACCTCTCGACGCACCAACGATCACAAAGTCATCAGCGAATTCAAAAGTCGTCTGCACCTTTGAAGATCACGTGCTCTATAATGGTTTTGGACTCTCGATTATTGAATTACTCCACGATAAAGTCATCGACACCCCCGTAGAGCGAATTGGCTGGCCCGATGAATTTATTGAGCACGGCAAGCCCGAAATCCTTCGCAAAAAACACGGAATGACATCAGAAGCTGCTATTGCCAAAATCTCACCTCATCTTGAGGCCAAGTAAGGAAGATTCTGATCAGTCCATGCCCGGGATTCCAAGCCTCCAACCCCTTGTCGAGCAGTCCCTTCGATAATCAAAATCTCCTTGTGGGCAAAAGTGACCTAGTTTGAATCAGCGCGACTTTCGCGAAAGATGTCCAGTGACCCAACCGCGATCCCGCCTTCATTTTTAGCTGCGAATAATTAATCGCAGGAAACCATTTACCAATGGTCTCTTCCACTCCAATGATGAAAAGCCGAAAAGAAGGCTTTCCAATTTAAAAAAACTGGCCTCCAGCAATATTAGGTTCACAAGCAAAACGATTACCGAATCACCTTTAGATGCTTAGCACCCCAGAGGACAAGATTACCATCAACGAAGATGGGTGATGCAATAAATGCTTCGTCCAGTTTATTCTCTTTCACTTCGCTCAATCCTTTTTTGCTGATCTTGGCAATGAAGACCTGAGAGATTAGCGATTGTGATCAGCGCTTACGTTCTGGCAGTTATGGGATTTCTTCTGCAGGCACCAATCTTAGCCGATAATTTCGTATCCCTCCAAGCCTCAAAAAATCACCTTTCTTAAAAAGAACTCCCTATCCATGCCGTTTCATTCACATAAGTCAGCGCTTGCCCACCAAATTTCCGCAGATGTATTAAAAGTGGAGTCGATCTTTCCCTAGACAGTGCTAACCTGCCCCTAGATAAATCCAGATTCATACAATTCCTTTATGACTTCAGAAGAATTTTCAGCCGCCATCCAAGAACATTCCAAATTTATAGCTCCTCTCCGTCACGAGATTGGCCGCGTGCTTATTGGTCAAGATCACCTCGTTGACCGCATGCTTATATGCCTTCTCACCGGGAACCATCTTCTTGTGGAAGGATTGCCAGGATTAGCCAAAACCCTCGCGGTGAATACTCTGGCACAAACTCTTCAGGCTCAGTTTGGCCGGATTCAGTTCACACCCGACCTCCTTCCAGCCGACGTGATTGGAACTCACATTTACAATCCCGGCACACAGGAATTCAAAGCGAAAGAGGGCCCCGTTTTCACCAACCTTCTTCTCGCTGACGAAATCAACCGCGCGCCCGCTAAGGTCCAGTCGGCTCTTCTCGAAGCAATGCAAGAGAAACAAGTTACGCTTGGCGGACAAACACGTATTCTCCCCAATCCTTTCCTCGTGATGGCAACACAAAACCCTCTCGACCAAGAGGGCACCTATCCTTTACCCGAAGCTCAAATGGACCGCTTCATGATGAAAGTTATTGTCGGTTACCCCCAGCGTGGCGAAGAACGAGAGGTTCTTCGCCGTATGTCCTCTACTGTCACGACTCCAACCGCCTCAGTTGTTACCAGCCTCGACTCGATCACTTCCGCTCGAGGGCTCATTAATGAGATTCATGTCGACCCCAAGATTGAAGACTACATTTTGGATATCGTCTTCGCCACCCGTGCCGAAGGCCGTCTCCAGCTTTCTGAGCGCCAAGCCGACCTCGATCTCTCCGCCTTTGACCCTCTCATTACCGCTGGAGCATCGCCTCGTGCCACCATCCAGTTGGTCCGCGGTGCCCGCTGTCTAGCCTTTCTAGAGGGCCGCGCCCACGTGTTGCCCGAAGATGTCAAATCCATTACCGCCGACATTCTTCGCCATCGTATCATTCCAAGCTATGAGGCCCAAGCCGAGGATATGAGCGCCGACACCATCATCAACCAACTTCTAGACATTCTTCGTACTCCTTAAGATTCCATGCTGGCTTCAGAGTTAATGGAAAAGGTGCGCCGGATTGAGATCCGGAGCCGCCGTATCGTAAAGAACATGACCGCAGGTGCGTGGCATGCTTCCTTTAAGGGACGCGGCATCGAATTCGCAGAGATCCGAGAATATCAGGAAGGCGATGAAATGCGCGCCATTGACTGGAATGTCTCGGCCCGCTTCGGCTCACCATTCATCAAGCTCTTTACCGAAGAACGCGAACAAAATGTCTTCTTCCTCGTCGATCGCTCGGCCTCAGGCCAATTCGGCTCCGGTGTGACCACCAAGGCGGAATACACCGCCGAAGTCGCCGCCGTCTTGGCCTTCTCCGCGACCCTCAACAAGGACAAGGTTGGATTGCTCCTCTATTCTGATCAGGAGGAACTGCAACTCGATCCCGGACGCGGCCACCGTCATGTCCTCCGCATGATTCGTGAACTCCTCGCCTTCGAACCAGAATCACCCCGCACTGATCTCGCGGGAGGCATCGAACATCTTCTCAAAACTACCCTCAAAAAGTCCATCGTATTTATTCTAAGCGACCTCATCACTCCAACCTTCGATAAGCCTCTTCGCGCGCTTGCACGCAAACACGAGGTCATTCTGATTCACATTTCCGATCCCATCGAGCGCTCGCTCCCAGATATCCCAGCCCTTTCAATCAGTGATCTCGAAACAGGCCAAGTCACACGGCTCACCAAGAAAGATGCGCAGGCACTAGCGGCACGAACCAGCGTAGCTTCCGAAAACGCTGCGTCAACTTGCAGACGGGCCGGCATTGATTACGTGCCACTCGACACAGCCACCGACTACCTCCCTTCAATCATCGAGCTCTTCCAGAAGCGTATTTCCCGCCGATGAAACCCTTCCTCACCGTCCTAAAAATAGCACTTCTTGCAGTTTTTCTTCTGGGGGTGACCTTTGGCTATCTCTTCTTTCGAGTGTGGCAGAAAAACGAACGACCCAAAGTCATTTCGAGTTCTTGGACGGAGACCGAAATCCTCCTCGGCCACGCCTCAACTCTCACACTAGAGATCGAAATGCCATGGCATCGCAAAGTCATACCCTCTCCTCAATCCTACCCCGAATCACTCGTTCCAGTCTTAGATCAAGCCGAACTCACCAAGGGCAGTCTCAATCCGCTTGGCACAAGAGAGTGGACGATCCGCGTTCCTTTCGTTGCAACCGACACCAAGAACCTGAAAGGCGCAACCGCTTCATTCCCCCTCAAGAAGACAAAACGGATTTCACCCACTACCATCAATCTCAACCTCCCTCCCCTCAGTATTATCACTCCGGAAAAAATCCCCGAAAACCCGAGGGTTCCGGAAAAATTCCTCACCGAGCAGGAACCAAAGAAAACCTTATTAGAGGCAGCCAATTTACCCGAAAAACGAACAAACTTTTGGATCTGGGCACTCGGGATCTTTACTCTAATTATTTTAGTCATCTATTTACTCAAGAAAACTGGTCTTATTAAGACAACTCCTCCTTGGGAAAAGGCACTCGCCAACCTCTCAAAGCTTGATCCCCAAGGTTCACCAGTAGCCTTTTATTCGAAGCTCACTGACATCCTGAAGAAATACACTTCGGAACGTTTCTCATTCCGGGGACGCTCCAAAACCTCTGCAGAATTCCTCCAGATTCTCAAGAACCACTCCTTGATTCCCAAACAGCATCTCGGACAACTTGAGTCCTTCGCTCATCTTTCGGATCAAGTGAAATTTGCGGACCACACCCCCGATTTTGCGAAAGCACCAAAATCGCTCGAACTCATCAGAATGTTCATCAACGATACCACGCCAAGGCCCGATAATTTGAAAACTAAGAAGTAAGCCCGCTTAGAAATTCGCCGGCTCGTAGTGAGGATCATCATCGGCCATCTCCACCGAAACAAGCGCACTGGCGCTGTCGATCATCTTTGCGCAAGATGGACTCAGGTGACGGAGTCGAATTCTCTTTCCCGCCGTCTTGTAACGCTCGGTAAGAGCATTCAAAGCTTCCAGACTCGAGAAATCGGCCACACGAGCCTCCTTAAAGTCAATAATCACTTCATCGGGGTCATTGGAAGGAACCAAACGCTCGGAAAACTCCCGAACCGAGCCAAAATAGAGCACTCCCTGAAGGTTATAAATCCGAACCCCTTCGTGGCTATCATCGCGACGCAGGCGAACGTGCTTGGCACTCTCCCAGGCAAATACTAGGGCAGAAAGAACCACCCCAGTCAAAACAGCCAAGGCAAGATTGTGCAAAAAGACGGTAATCAAAGTGACAGCGACAATGACAAAAATATCGTGAAAAGGGACCTTCCCCCAGGTTTTCAAGGTCGACCACTCAAAAGTTCCAATCACCACCATAAACATTACTCCAACCAAGGCCGCCACGGGAATCTCTACAATGAGATCAGCTCCAATCAGGATGAATAGCGCTAAGGTCAACGCCGCAACGATACCCGACCAACGGCCACGCCCCCCCGACTTAATATTGATGAGAGACTGCCCGATCATAGCACATCCACCCATTCCCCCGAAAATTCCGGACAGGAAATTGGCTCCGCCTTGAGCCAAGCATTCCCGGTTTCCGAAACCACGTGTCTCAGTCATATCGTCGATCAATTGCAAAGTCATGAGGGACTCAATGATGCCGACCATCGCCGCCGAAAAAGCAGTCCCTATAATTAAAAACAACACTCCTTCTTTTTGCCAAGGGATGTCCGTGGGTAGCGATAGCACAGGCAGGCTGGCCGACAATTCTCGGGAGTCCCAGCCCTCATAAAGAACATCAGAAATCGTTTTCGTATCAACCACCCCCGAGTAGCTAATTCCTCCAACAACAAGAATCGCAACTAATATTGAAGGCACTGCATTAGTTAATTTGGGAAGAAAGTGGATGATTGCCATCGTCAAAAGCGCCAAAGTTCCCATCACCATAATCTTACCTTGATCCATCCAAGTCATAACCTTTCGGCCATTTTCTATCACAGCCACTCCATCCTCCATCAACGGCGCTTTAAAAAAACCAAATTGTCCGATTAAAATCACGATCGCAAGTCCGTTCACGAATCCCATCATCACTGGATGGGGGACCAATCGAATAAAGCGACCCAGCCTCAAAACACCGAAAAGGACCTGAATCAATCCCGCGATCATAATTACGGCAAACAAATACTGGATTCCCAAATCTTGGACACCCATTGCCATTCCATGCTCATTACCGACACGGACCACAACCGCAACAACGATCGCAATTGCGCCAGTGGATCCCGAAATCATTCCCGGTCGACCACCAAAAGCCGAAGTAATTAAGCCCATAAAAACGGCGGCCCAAAGCCCAACAAGCGGGCCAACCCCAGCGATAAACGAAAATGCAATCGCTTCCGGAACCAGGGCTAGAGCTACCGTCAGGCCCGAAAGGGTGTCATCTTTCCAATTTCCGTTGCGCTTGCGAATTAGGTCAAAAATCATAGGGCCAAGAAGTTTTAAAACGCTGAAAAATCTGTCCACCAGCTTTCAGGGGAGGCGGCAGTAGCCCTGCGATCCCATTTTGGCAATCCCTTTCCCTGTCCATCCGGAGATCAAACCTCGACAGATCGACCTAAAAGATTTCATGCTCTACGAATGCCCAATTCATCACGTCGCCACTTTCTCGAAAAATCTTCGCTCTTCGCCGGAGCTGTCGTCACTTTCCCAAACATTGCGACTGGCAAGAAAAACGGAGGCCCAGTCATCATTGGAGAAGGAGATTATCAATATGAAGCAGACCACAACTTCGCCAAGCTCCCCGACAAATTTTCTTGGCAAACGACCCACAATGTCGCCATCGACGCCGAGCAAAACCTCTACGTGATGCACGAAGGGCGGCCCAACCAAAAAGGCCATCCAAGCATTTTTGTTTTCGACCCTGTCGGAAAGTTCATCCGCGCCTTTGGCAGCCAGTTTCAAGGAGGAGGCCACGGGATAGAGGTACGAACCGAAGGCAAAGGACAATTCCTCTACATTACCGCTTATCAAAATGTAAAATCCTTTGCCAAACTCACTTTGACTGGTGACATCGTTTGGTATCAGAGAGCCCCCATGGGTTCCGGTCGTTATGCCGAGGGCGAAGACACCACCACCAAACGCGATTGGGGACGTAATAAGTTCATGCCAACCAACACCGCCTTCCACCCGACCGATGGAAGCATTTACCTTGCCGATGGATATGGTGCCCACTGTGTGCATCATTATGACGCTACTGGAAAGTATCTATCGACCATCGGCAAGCCCGGTAAAAATGACGGGGAATTCAACCTCCCCCACGGGCTGTGGATCGACAGTCGCGACCCCGCAAACCCGACTCTCTGTGTAGCCGACCGCGCTAACAGCCGCCTGCAATGGTTCACTCTCAATGGGAAACATATTAAAACCCTAGCAGAGCCATTCATTCTGCCCGCCAACGTCGATGTCCACAATGATCTCATGTTAGTCCCAGATCTCTCGGCACGCCTTACTCTACTCGACAAAAATGACCAAATCATCCACCTCGCCAATGATGACAACTGGCGCAAGCAAGTGACTGCAAATGGGAACAAACTCCGCAGTCAGCCCAATAAATGGGTGGACGGAAAATTCATTCACCCGCACGACGCCTGCTTTGATAAAGATGGGAATATCTTCGTCGCCGAATGGGTTTCCACGGGACGTGTAACTCGCCTAAAGAAACTTTAAAGTTTTGGAGTTAGGAGGCGAAGATACTTGGTTCCAAATCATTCTTCCGAAAGCTCACCATCTTTAACGGTTATCACTCCAAGTTCCAATCTCCCTCTATCCCACCAATCCAGATTAGTAGTGGTGACTAGCTTTTGCGTATCAACCGGCAAAAGATTCATCAGAGCATTTCGGCGACGGGGATCGAGCTCACCAAAGACATCATCGATCAAGTAAATTGGTGGGCGACCTCCAAGTTCTCGAAGAATCTCTCCTTGCGCCAACTTCAGAGCGAGGGCAACAGTCCGCTGCTGGCCTTCGCTCCCAAAGTCCTTGGCATTCCGACCGGCGATCTCAAGTTTCACCTCATCCCGATGTGGACCTGCTAGAGTCACACCCCGCCGTGTTTCGGAATCTTGCACCTCCTTAAAAGCCGCTTCAAGATCTCCCTTGGAACGATCTTTATAAGTGATCCCAAGTTCTTCATCCCGACCACTAATTACCCTTTGATTCTCTCCAGCACGAGGATTTAGCCTTTCACAAAGCTCCTGTCTTATACGAATCATTTCTGATCCATGTTCAATCAGCATTTGTGTGTATGCGTTGACCACCCCTTCACGGGCCGAGTACAATTTCAGATACTTATTTCGAGCAGACAGAGCTCTCCGGTAACGATTCCAGTGACGACGGTAATCCGGATTAATCTGCGTAGCGATGAAATCTAAAAAGCGACGTCGGCTCTCCCCTCCTCCGCGCACAAGATCAAGATCCTCGTTGCCCATCCAAACCACCAAACCACTCTCAGAAAGATAATCGCGACGAGCTCCAATCTCCTCACCGTTGATCCGCAGTGCAAGGCCCTTCCGGTCCCCTCGAACTTGCAAATTGCGGCCCCATGCATCACCCGCAATTCCAAACCCACTCGCTCCTTCGAAAATCAATTGTCGGGTCTGGCGGGCCCGCGGAGATTGTAAGCGGAGCAGCAGGCAAACCGCTTCCAGCAAAGATGTTTTCCCCTGTGCATTTTCGCCAACAAAGATCTTCCCCGTCCTTGGAAGCTCGAGAAACACCTGCTCAAAGCATCGAAAATTCAGAAGGCGCAAGCTCTCAATCACCCCCCAAGTCTGCGGGCAAATCAGCCCATAGCAACGCGAAACCCAATCTGGTTAATAATATCAGAACAAAAGAAATGACCTGACCTGAATTTTTAGTTTTGGCGAAGTCTTAAGAGCTGCGAGGAAACGCCATCAAGACCCGACCCAAGACTGATCAAGCAGAGTTTTCAAACGATTGGTATCAGCAGATGAAGTCTTTGCGATGAAGCCCTTATTATGCGCAAAATGAACGTCCATTTCATCACTGATTCTGGTGAATTCCATACGCTTGTCGTCGTTAAATCTGGAAAGCCCATAACCCTCTCCCCTACGATCCGGGTAGACCAAGGCAACTACCTCCTCCTCCAATCCGATATCTTCTACGTAACGACCCATTCCCATCGAAGTCTCATCGGGAAGCGGATTGGTCCGGGGTAAAAAGAGAGCTTTTTTACCGCCCGCTATATCCCACACTTCACTGTGTTCCGCAATGAACGCAAGCCGTGCTTTCATCCCCCGAACGAAGCTGATCAAATCCTCACCGACCATTTTCATCACCTCGTAAATCGGCTGCCCGGGCTGGTGTTCGTTCGACGCCGCAAAGCGGCGAAGCAAGGTGATATCGACGGGTGAATTTAATTTCGACATCGCTTCGCGTTCTACACCGAGCCACTTAGCTGTCTCGTTGGGACCACGGGTATCGATATATTCGGCCACCTCCAACCAATCGCAAAATTTTCGAGTCTCCTCATAAAGCCCCAGGTGCTTCAAAACTAGACTTAATGCGCAAAGCGGTTCGGCGTCACGGGGAAATTGGTGATGATCAAAGTTCATCTTCGATTCGTCCCACTCCAAACCGACATCCACCACTATGATCGTGGCATCAGAAAGATCCTCCTCACTTGGCTCACGCCGAAAAATGGAAACCCCATGTTCCGCGATCAGGAGTGCACAGGCCAAAAAATCATCTTTATGAGCTCCACCCGGATGAACTACGATTTGTCGAATCATGGGACGGAGGTAACCTCCCTCGAAGCGATGCTCAATCACGAATGAAGATCTCCGTCATCATACCTGCTCATAACGAAGAGGAATACCTCCCCGGCGGGCTTGCCGCAGTCGCAAAGTCTGCCAAAATTTGCCCCTGCGAGGTTGAAGTGGTAGTTGTGCTCAACCGCTGTCACGACCGCACGGAGGAAATTGCCCGCAAAGCCGGGGCAATCATCGCTCGTGAAGAGGCTAAAAATCTAGCCCGTATTCGCAACGCCGGCTTCAAGGCATCCACCGGCGACATCATTGTCACTGTCGATGCTGATTCACGATTGCACCCGCACTTCCTTCGGATCGTGGTCGAAAAATTGGAACAAAAGATCATTGGAGGTGGAGCTTTCGTCCTCCCAGAACGCTGGTCACTGGGAATCGTTTGTAGCGCACTGATGGCTATGCCCTACCTTGCCAGATATCGCCTTTCCTTTGCTGCCTTCTGGACCACCCGGAGTGCCTTTGAGGCCATCAACGGTTTTAATCCGGATTTTGTCACCATCGAAGACGTAGACTTTGCGGTTCGACTCCGCGATTATGGAAAAACTATCTGCAAAAAATGGGGAACTGTTTGGAGTGCTCCTTTAGTCACCTCATGTCGAAAATTCGATCAATATGGCGACTGGCACCTAGTTCGGGACCGCAACTTTTTGAAGCGGGTCTTCGATGGAGGCGATGAAAAAATCGCGAACGAATATTGGTACGATCAGCGGGACTAACCAGCCCTTAACCCATAGCTGTTCATTACCGTATGGCGGCTCAACACAATCAAAGTAAAAACACCCAGAGCAGTTCCGAGCGGGAAGCTGAAGCAGTTAAAGCCTGCTACTACCATCGAGAAGACCCGCCCTCTCCGCTGACTGATAGACCGGGCCGCGAGGAAATTGAACACCACGTATACGACCAGAAAAACGGCGCTAATCACATCAAAGGCCATAAAGAGATTTTTAAAGCCCAGAAAAAAATCTTCGATATTCACTTTCACCTCAGAAGATTGAACGACCTCAACTGAACGAACCTCCGTTTCCGGCGGAATTGATTCACCATCAGGGAAAGACCCAGCTTCCACTTTTTCAACGCTCGGCGTCTCACTCTTCGCAAACTCACCAATCACTCTAATAACCGACTGTGCGATAAAGTAACGTAGGCCCAAAAAGGCCAAGCCAGCAACTTGGAGGCCCATGTAAACGTAATAAAAGACAACTAGGAGATTGAGTTGACGAGTGTCACGCGGATCTTCCGGCATGGGCGGCGGCACCATTGCTTTAAGAGTCCAGTTTTAGTGCTTCTTTTTGCGCCGCAGACTTGGTGTCACCTGATTTATCTACTCCATTGGTAAGACGCACACCCACCGGCTTAGAAACACCAAACTCTTCCATGGTCACACCATACATTACGTCGGCACGCTCCATGGTTCGTTTGGAGTGAGTTACGATAATGAACTGACTCTGGTCAATGAACGCGTCGAGGACTTTCAGGAATCGCCCGATATTCGACTCGTCGAGCGGAGCATCAAGCTCGTCCAACACACAGAAGGGACTAGGCTTGACCATGTAGATCGAGAAGAGCAGCGCCACTGCCGTCATCGAGCGTTCTCCACCTGACATCAGCGAGATCGATTGTAATTTCTTACCTGGGGGTTTGGCAATCACTTCGATACCACACTCAAGTGGATCGCTCTCATCCTGGAGGATCAGATCAGCAGTCGCCTTATCACCAAAGAGACGCTTAAACATCGATTTAAAGTTCTTACTCACCGCGTGGAAGGTCTCGGCAAACAGGCGCTCAGACTCGATGTTGATCCGCTCGATAATTTCCAACAGCTTCTCCTTTGAATTCACAAGGTCATCATGCTGGTTCTTAGTAAAGTTATGGCGTTCCTCTAACTCATCGAATTCCTCGATAGCATCGAGATTGACCGGTCCCATCGAATCAAGGCGGCGTTTCAAGTCGGCTACAATTGCTTCAACGAATTCCCAATCCGGCCCTTCACCTTCGAGAATCTCCGTGACGGATTTTTCATCGGCCCTCTCGTCTAACTCGGTCTTCGCACTGATTTCGATTTCTTTATCGGGAACTTCTTCCCCATCAACCTTCGACTGAACCTCAAAGACCTTTCGGGACCTGCTCTTCTTCTCGACCTCCTTGCGATCATTGATGCAAGCAATCAGAACGTGTGCATCGGGTCGGAAATGGGCAAGATCAACCTGGTGACGCTCCATCGTAGACTCAACGAGATTCTCAAGTCGCAGATCCAACTTGGTGCAAGCCACCTCTTCTTTGCTGATCTGATTCAGGGCCTTATTTTGCTTGCTTCGAACCTCGGAGAAAGCGGCCTCAGCCTCTTCAATACCCCTCGCAAATCCTTTTCTTTGCTCGTCAGCATGACTGAGCTCCTCGGTAAGGTTGGCGACTTCACTGCGATAAGATTCCATCTCCGTAACGAGCGCTTCGTTCTCGCCATCACCCTTTGTAATTCTCTCGCGGGCTGAAGAAATTTCGCTTTTACGGCGCTCGTTCAACTCAGCCAGCTCACGAATCCGACGACTCATTGGATCCTGCTCACGAGCTGCGGAGTCACGGGCCTGTTTCTCAACCGCAAGCGCAGTCCGGGCTTCACTCAATTGTTCGCGAGCTTCATTTTCACGTTTGATTGCTTCCTCGGCCCGAACAGAAAATTTACGGGAATCGTCTTCCAACGCGATCAGTCGCTCGCGCGCGCGGGTTAATTCATTTTCCAATGCGGATCGGCTGTCTGTCGCCGTCTTTTCACGACCACCTAATTCTTCACGCTCCCACTTGTTATTGGCAACTTTCGATTCGATCGCATCGGCCTCACGCTTGGCGAGCTTCAATTGACCTTGAAAGGTTGAATCCTCGACACGATGACGCTGCAACCTATCCTTCGCTTGCTCCAGCTCTTCGCGCAGCTCCTTTGTCCGCGTCTCACAATCAAGAATCTCTTGTTCGGCCACTTTTTCCTCGTCAGCCAACTTTTTCACTTCAATAACAAGAGCTTCGATTTCATTCCGACGCTTGAGAAGGGAACTATCTTTTCCTCCGCTCGACCCACCACGGAGCACTCCCTCAGGAGTAAGTATTTCGCCATTCCGGGTCACGAACGAAAGGTCCGGATAGTCCTTGCGAAGCTTTAGCGCGGTGCTGCGATCCGGCACGATGAGAACCCGGGAAAGAAGCCGTTCCATGAGACCGGTAAACTTTGAATCAACCGTAACCACATCCAGAGCCCACGCCGAAGCACCTTCAGGCAAGGCCTCGATCTGGCTACCCTCGGCAACAGGCAGAAAACTCTCAGGAAGAATCGCTGCGCTACCTTTCTTACCATCGACAAGACGATCAATAATCGAATCAGCTAAGTCCTCATCACGAACGATGATGGCCTGTAAAAACTGAGCCAAGGCCGATTCAACTGCGACAGCATATTCGTCTGGAGCTTTGAGTTGAGCTCCCAACAAGCCGCTTAAGCCGGGCTTGATAAGATCTGGATCATTGAGCCCCGTAAGGACGGCCTGTGTTCCCTTCTCGAGACCTTCGCCGCTTTCAACTAGCTGCATCAAGACATCGAGTCGGGAGCTCTTTTGTGAGTAGGAGCGGTGAGCTTCGGAAGCCGCTTTCCTCGCAAGGTCCAATGCCCCCCGCACTTCTTCAAATTCACGCTGGGTTTTCTCTCGAGCTTCCTCGAGTCCAGGTAAAGTCTTCTGGTGCTCTTCGAGAAGCTTCTGAAACTGATCACGCTCGGCGACCGCCTTGATTTGCTCGTTGCGAAGTCGCTCAGCCTCCTCCTCAAGCTGCTTCATGCGCTCCTTATTGCCTTCCATCTGGCCCAGAGCGCTCTCGATCTTGGCTTGCGAACTAGCGATAATCTGTTGTGTCGAATTAGCCTCCGCCCGCGCCCGGCGCAGTTGATTTTCAATCTCCAGACGCTCCTGAGCCAAACCATTCGCAGAATTCTGACGTTCACGAGCCTGACTTTCCTTGTCCTGAATCCTCTTCTCAAGATCCTGCAAAGCAGCCTGGCTCTGTTGTAGGGTTTGCTCCTGCTCAGCGAGGTTTGATTGGGTGGCTTCGATGTCTTTCTCGTTCTGCTCAAGACGCTCGGCGAGTTCACCTTTACGCTCATTGTTGAAAGCAACCCGATTCTCGGCTGCTGAGATGGAATTCTTCTTGTCTGAGAGTCGCTGGCGAAGACCAGAAAGTTGCGAATCGAGCGCCTGGGCTTTGTCGCGAGCTTCGACGACAGCGGATTCAAATTTAGGAAGATCCTGATCGATGGAATCGCGCCCCTTAAAGAGAGAGGATAAAGATGTGAGGAGTTCGGCCCTCTCAGCGGTCAGTCGCTCCCACACGCGATGACTCAGATGAGTATCGAGAATTGTAACATCCTTGGCGAGTGCCTGGTAACGGCGGGCCTTGGACACCTGGCGTTTGAGTGAATTCATCCGGCGCTCCTGTTCAGCAAGAACATCCGAAACGCGGAGTAGATTACCTTCAGTGTATTCGAGCTTTCGGAGCGCGTCCTTCTTCTCCTTTTTGGACTTAGTGATTCCTGCTGCCTCCTCAAAGACCTGGCGACGATCCTCTGGCTTAGCCGACAGGAGCATATCGATCTTCCCCTGCTCCATAATGGAATACGACGAGCGACCAATTCCAGTGTCCATGAAAAGATCCCCAATATCACGGAGACGGCAGCGGGTGTTATTAATAAGAAACTCAGATTTCCCGTCGGCATAGACCCGCCGAGTGATGGAGATCTCGTTGTAGTCGGTCTTCAGCGCTTCTTCACAATCAGCAAGCGTGAGTGTGACCTCGGCCATGCCAAGCTTCTTTCGTTTCTCGGAACCATTAAAAATAACGTCTGCCATTTCGCCACCTCGCAGCGCCTTGGCCGAAGTCTCTCCGAGCACCCAACGGATGGCATCAACAACATTGGACTTTCCGCAACCATTTGGCCCCACGATTCCAGTAACGCCTTCGGCGAATTCAAAACGGGTCTTATCGGCAAAAGACTTAAAGCCGTGGATATCGAGAGATTTGAGATACATGAATCAGAGAATGAAAATTGGGATCGAAGATAGATCGTTAAACGAGTGGAGAGAATAACTCCCAAAATTTCAGCCTGCAAGATAGCCCAAACAAAACAACCTCATATGGTATCTATTTTAATTTTTAGTACAACATATTGTATATCCCTGAATTTTGGTTTCCCTAATTAAATCGCGATCTTCCCTACCTTGGAAAAACGCTAACTCGGACATATCAAACAATTTCTATCCAAGACCATTGAGTAAATCTGACCTAGACTCAACTATCGTCACCGATGAGGATCCTTCTTTAGAAATCGGTTCTCTTGATAATTCTCACACCAAAACGCCAATGAGATTCCCTCTCGTTTTCCGAGCCACCTCGAAAACTGCCCTCATCCCACTCGCTTCAGGCCGTATCAGCGGATAAGAAACCAAAGCTTCTAGTTTCAAGGCCGGTGATCTAGCCCATTGGTCTGTGCGCCGTTTCCGGATCAATTCATCCACCAAAAGGGTGAGCCGGCTGGCCCTTTACGCTAAGACCTTTGATTACAAAAAGCCTCCCCGCGTGCTCCTCCTTTTCTGTTTTATGAACTCCGGTGGTCACATAAAGATCTCTCAAATCCGGACCGCCAAAGGCACAAGCTGTCGTTTCTAGACAGGGTAAGTTCACCCGCTGGACCTCGTAGCCACTCACGGGATCAAAACTGGTTACACAGGCACCATGACAGAAAGCGATCCAAAGATGGCCGTTTTCGTCAATAGCCATGCCATCAGGTGAGCTATCAAGGTGGTTGAGCGCGACCACGCGACGCGAATTCGTTAAGAGGCCGCTGGAATAATCGAAAGCTAGCACCTGCTTCGTCGGAGTATCTATGTAGTAACAGGTCCCACCATCAGCAGACCAAACAATCCCATTCGAATTTGTCACTGGACCATATGCCTTAGTCACCTCCAAATCAGGGGACAGCCGGTAAAGATCAGCATCACCTTCATTTTTGACCAAACTGATCGTCCCGGCAAAAAGATACCCGTCTGGCGCACATTTCCCGTCGTTGAAACGATTGTTCTCTTTTTCCGGTTCGGGATCGGCAATCGCCGCCACCTCTCCATTTCTTTCGTCAAGAAAAGCAAAACCTTTATCGCCAGCAATCACTAAGCCACCGGATCTCCTTGGAACCACCATTCCAACCCGCTGACCCACATCCCAAATCTTCTCTTTCCGGCTCTCTGGCTCGAAGGAAACAACCTTGTGTGACTCAATATCGACATACAGTAAGCGTCCACCGGACCAAATCGGACCCTCTCCCCATACTGAACGAAATTCCCCAACTGGGTCAATTGTCATGAAACGACAAAAACTTTGGAATGGTCATTTGTCGAGATTTTCTAAGTAAAACTCCAAAAATGTAGAATTTCCAAGGATTGGCGTAGGGACGGTTGTCCCGTTCAATGTCTTGACAAGAGCACGGATTATTGCAACGCAAAGGGGGGGTGCTTTCACTAGTTAGTCCGTCTAGGCCCCTAAAATTTACCCACTTTACACATTTCACCTATAGAATTTATGTCAAACGACGTCTCTTCCTGGATCTGGTTCGGTCTTTACACGGCAGTTCTTCTTGCCCTTGCCGGTTACGGATTCCACCGCCTGACCATTATTTATCTCTACTTTAAGCACGGCCGCAAACGCCCCATGCCTGCTTGCGAGTTCGAAACAATGCCCCTCGTCACCATTCAGCTTCCGGTTTTCAATGAAATGCACGTTGTTGACCGCCTTCTCGATGCCGTTGCCGCCCTGGACTACCCTCAGGAAAAGATGGAAATCCAGATTCTTGATGACTCGACCGACGAGACTGTTGAAATTTCGCGCGCTGGAGCAGCCCGGCTTCGCGAAAAAGGCTTCGACGCCGAGTGCCTTCACCGCAACGACCGCACCGGGTTCAAAGCTGGCGCCCTCGAAAATGGGATGAAACAGGCCAATGGTGAATTTATTCTTATCCTCGACGCCGACTTCGTGCCGAATTCTGATCTTCTTCAGGAAACCATTCACCACTTCACCAACGACAAGATCGCTCTTGTCCAGACTCGCTGGGGGCACCTCAATCGAAACTACAACGCCCTAACTCGCGTTCAGGCCCTTTTCCTAGACGGCCACCTTGAGCTTGAGCAAACCGCCCGTAATCGCTCCGGACGCTTCTTCACTTTCAACGGCACCGGCGGAATCTGGCGCAAGCAAGCGATCGTCGATGCCGGCGGCTGGGAGCACGACACCCTTACAGAGGACATGGACCTTAGCTACCGCGCCCAACTCAAGGGCTGGAAGTTTATCTTTCTTAAGGAAGTTGAAACTCCCGCTGAACTTCCAGTCGACATGGCCGGGTTTAAAAACCAGCAGCACCGGTGGACAAAAGGCTCCATTCAATGCTGTAAAAAATGTCTTCCTTCCATCTGGCGCAGCAAGTTCCCTCTCGCAGTCAAACTTGAGGCTACCGCACACCTTACCGCAAACTTCGCCTACCTTGCGCTGTTCGCTCTTTGCTTTCTCATCTTCCCCAAAAACGAATGGGGTCCTGAGTTCGGCTTTTGGGGGAACCTACTCGTTCACTTTCCTATTTTCTTTTTCTCATCTATCTCCATCGTGATCTTCTACGCCGTGGCCCAACGTGCAGTAAACCCCAAGACCTGGGTGCGTGAAATCTGCTACCTTCCGCTTCTTCTTGCCCTAGGCATCGGAATGGCAGTCAACAATGCGAAGGCCGTCATTGAGGCCATAATCGGTCACGAATCCGGATTTGTCCGCACTCCCAAGTATGGCATCGAAGGAAAAAAGAAGATGGAAATCAAAAAAAGCCGCTACAAGGCGCTCAAGAGTCTCACTCCGATCGTGGAGCTCCTTTTTGGTTTCTTCTTCCTCTTCGTGGTCATTGATGCCGCGCTTCAAGGAAATTGGCCTTCCGCAATCCTGTTGCTTCCGTTTCCTGTAGGATTCTTTTACACCTCACTAAATTCTTTGGGACAAATGGCAAGTTTCGCTCAACTGCTTCCATCCAGCTCGAGAGAAAACTAATCCATCAGGCACAAATCAATCTCACGATTACATCACGCGATTAATGAAATCGATTGCTTGTGCCCTCCTGACAACTCTCTCCTTCCTCTTTTCAAGTTGTAGTCCATCGATTGATGTAAGTTCTACTCCATCGGTTGATGTAAGTTCCACTCCGGCGCGTGACCTCAAAAACAAGATGGTTATTAGCGTCCGCGACCAAAAGATTCTCGTAGTAAAAAACGGAGAACCTATTAAGGCTTACCCCGTTTCAACTTCTAGGTTTGGCCTTGGCAGCCAATCCGGCAGCTATCGCACTCCACTTGGAAACCATGTCATTGCAAAGAAAATTGGCGGAGGAGCACCGGAAGGCGCCGTCTTCAAGAGCCGCCGTCAGACCGGAGTGATTTTGAAGCCAAATGCCAAAGGACGAGATCCGATCGTAACCCGTATCCTCTGGCTCAGTGGCAAAGAAAGTCACAATCTTAATACCTTCCGCCGCCTCATTTATATCCACGGCACCCCGGTCGAGAAGGAGATTGGTCGCCCCGTTTCGTATGGCTGCATTCGCATGAAGTCCAGAGACATCATTGATCTATACCGCCGTGTTGGTGAAGGAACCGAGGTGAAGATCATTCGCGGATCACTTCGTGCTACTTCTGCAGGCCGGACCTACTACACGCGTAATAGCGTTTGGAACCGCATCAACCCAATCCGCTGGTAATCTACCAATATCTCTTGTGCCCCACGATCTCAAAGCGGACCATCTACGCGAGCTGCCCCCCCAAGAGAGGCTCATTTATTTAAAGTCTAAGCTGAAAGACTGGCACGGAAAGCTTCATAAACGCCATCTCGCAGGTGAAGCAGGCTTAGCGCACGCCCAAGCTCACTCAGAAGCCATTGATCATCTTTTAAGAACTCTTTTACTCTCTTTGCTAAAAAAAGACGAAGAATTGGGTAGCCTCGCCCTAGTCGCCAGTGGTGGATACGGCCGGGGCATCATGAATCCGGGCTCGGATGTCGACCTCCTCTTTCTTACTTCGGTTCCTTCCGGCAAGGTCTCAAAGCGGGTCTCCGAAGTCATTTGTGAGCTGCAAAACACGGTTTGGGATCTTGGTTTCAAATTTCTGCCGTCTACCCGCTCCATCACAGAGTGCCTGAACGAAGCCAAACTCGAGCCACAATCCCGGACCGCCCTTTTCGATGCCCGCCTGTTGATTGGGCCGCAGGAATTATTTCAGAAATTTCAGGATCGTTTCCGGAGGGTCTGCATTGAGAAGGACAAGGAAGCCTTTTTCGAGGAACGTCGATCAGATATCACATCACGCCACGCCAAATGGTCACACACGGTTTTTCTTCAAGAGCCTAATATCAAAGATAGTCCCGGCACTCTCCGTGACTACCACAACTTGGAGTGGATCATCGATGCCGAAGCTGGAACCCGTTCGATGACTGAGCTCATTTCTAAACGCATCCTCAGCCGCCTTGCTAGGCGCGAATTAAAGGACGCTTTTAATTTTCTCCATCGAGTCAGAAACGCTCTTCATTACCATGACAAAGGTAACGATATCCTAACCCTTCGTTTTCAGGGCGTAGTCGCTAACGAATTTGGCTACCCACAAAAATCCATCCTTCGCCGCATTGAGTGTTTCATGAAGGACTACTATACTCATACTCGAAACGTTTACAATCACACCAAGTCAGTCTTCGAGATCTTCGAACTCCAACACGACGAAGGACAACAATATGGACTTCGATCCAAGCTGACCTTCGGACTAATCAAAAAGAAGCCCAAGTCACTTGACGATTACACCATCCGCGACAAACGGCTTTTCCCTCGCCGCAAAACAATCTTTGAGGAAAACCCCAACCGCCTGATCCGACTTTTCGCCTACTGCCAAAAATACGAGGTTAGCCCTTCCCCTTCCCTCCGAAAGCTCATCAAAGCCAGTTGGGCCTTCATCGATAAGTCGTTCCGCATGCGGGTGGAAAACCGTGATGCGTTCCGGGAAATCCTCGAGAAAAAAGGTCAAGTCGCACGCACCCTTCGCCTGATGCACCGCTGCGGAGTTTTAGGAAGATATCTTCCCGAGTTTGGCGCACTAGATTGCCTCGTGCAGCACGAATTCTTCCATCGATACACCGCAGACGAACACACCCTGCGTTGCATCGATCAACTTGATAGCCTGGTCGATGACGAGGACCCGAAACACGAAATCTATCGCGATCTTTTCGTAAAGCACCCCGATCCATACGCTCTTTTTGTTGCTTTGATTCTGCACGATACCGGAAGAGCAGAGAACGTTCGCGAGCATATCGACGGCTCTGCCATTCTAGCAGCCCGACTTTGCAAGCGCCTTAAAATATCAGGTGGACGCCGTAATCTTATCATGTTCCTTGTCGATCATCACCTCACCCTATGGAGGTTCGCGACGAAGAAAAACATTGATGACCCCGAAGTCATTCGGGAGTTTGCGGAGATCATGAGAGATCGGCACCGCCTTGATGCCCTTCTTCTCTTCACATATGCGGATTCAAATGGCACCAACGAAGAAGCTTGGTCACCATGGAAAGAAACCCTCATTCTCCAGCTCTACCGAAATACCCGCGAATTCATTCTCGAAGGAATGACCGCGGGCAAAGAGGAAATTAATGAGGAAGTTCAAGAAACACTCTCTGAAATTAAATCAGGGCTAAAGGAAAAGTATCACGCTATTTTCGACGAGCACTCCAAGCTCATGCCGAAGCGCTACTTCCGATATCGAAGTAAGAAAAGCATTTCCAAGCATATCGTCGCACTCTGGCAATATATCGATCGGCGAAAGCGGCGGCCTAACACTCCTTTCGAGTGCGCTGTTCAGTGGATTAAGCGGTCCAAATTTGGTTATAGTGAACTCATCATTGTTAGCCAAAATTCCCATCGTCTCTTGGAAAAAACCTGCTGTGCCCTCGCAACCCACCAAATAAATATTCTGTCTGCAGATGTCTACACGCGTCCAGACGGCGTCGTCCTAGATCTCTTCCGCGTCTGTAATGACGATTTCAAGGCCATAACCAACAACAACACTCAGAAGTCGATTGTCGCAACACTCTACGAAATCAACCAACAGGAAGCTTACGAGCCTGCCAAATACCTCAAGAAGAAGGAAAATTTCCTTAAACCAGAGACAAAGCAGATCTTCGAGTTCCCCGTCCGGGCGTGGACCAGTAACAATCTCGATCCACATTATACTGTGATCGAACTTCAGGCCCTCGATCGTATCGCACTCCTCCACGATGTCCTCAGAACTGTGAACGACCACAATCTCGTCACAGTTCACTCACGCATCTGCACCGAGAAAGGAGCCGCCCTCGACTCGATCTATGTCAGCACCCCAGACGGAAAAAAATTAACTGACCAAGATGCGATCGACCGACTTGAGACTGATCTCAAAACCTTGCTGTCTTAGTTAAGGGCTGAAACGAATAAAAAGCAACACCAGGTAAAAAGGCGGGGCCAGACAATCGCATTAACCGCCTCTATCCTTTCTCAGCCATTGACGCTTCAATCTCCTCTACCGTCGTTGGAAAATTGGCAAACATATCAATATTATCAGTTTCACCGATGATGACATCATTCTCGATTCGGACACCCAAATTCTCTTCAGGAATGTAGATGCCAGGCTCGATCGTGAGAACCTGCCCGACTGCGTATGGAGCATTTGCAGGATTTACATCATGAACATCCAAACCAAGGTGATGGGAAGTCCCATGCATAAAATATTTTTTCACCAACTTCTTGGACTTGTCCTGCTTCTTGGCCTCTTCGGCATCGATCAATCCCAAACCTATTAACTCTTTCTCCATGATCTCGAGAACCTGTTTCTGATACTCGCTTGGGGTGAGACCAGGACGAAGAATACCATTCGCACCCCACATCACACGAAGAACGGCCTCATAAACATCTTTCTGCCGCGGCGAAAACTTCCCATTCACTGGGACTGTCCGCGTCATGTCAGCGTTCCAATTACCATACTCGGCTCCCACATCCATGAGCACCATTTCACCCTCCTCACAAATGTCATCATTGTCCAAATAGTGGAGCGCGCAGGCATTCCTTCCAGATCCAATAATCGGCGAATAGGAGAATCCCCGCGACTTGTTTCGAACAAATTCATGAAGGTATTCGGCCTCCAGTTCCCACTCGCCAACCCCGGGCTTGAGGAACTTGAGCACCCGGCGGAATCCCGCCTCCGTGATATCGATTGCCCTCTGAAGAAACTTGATCTCTTCTGGGGCTTTGACCATGCGGAGTTCCTGCAAAGGCGCCGCCACCCGCTCATAATTGTGTAATGGATAAAGCTCCTGACACCTCCGAATGAAGCGACGATTACGAGTCTCTACAATCTCTGCAGCCGCTACATATTCGTTGGTATGCAAATAAATATTTTCGACCTGTAACGCGAGGCGACGAAAAGCTGGCTCAAACGCATCGGTCCACTGAATATTTTTCATCCCCGAAACCTCAGTCGCCTGTTCCTTGGTCAACTTGTCTCCTTCCCAAATCGAAATTTGTTCGGAAGTCTCTCTGACAAAAAGAAGCGCCCGGTCCTCTTCAAGCGCCGCATCCGGACTCAAAATCAAAACCGTCTCTTCTTGATCAACTCCGGTCAAATAAAACAAATCATTGTTCTGACGGAAAGTCATCGTCCCATCGGCATTGGTCGGGAAGATATCATTGGCATGAATGACAACCAAGCTGTTCGGCTTCAGTTTCTCTAGCAATCGCTCGCGATTACGGACAAAAAACTGAGGATCAATAGGTTCGTGGCGCATGTCGAGTAATGCACTCGTTTTCATCCAATCTGGCAAGAGTGGACTACAACCTGGGTAATTCATTTTCCTTTCCCTAGTAAGTCCGTCTCAAAATATGGCTATTTTTACCGAGGTGAAAACTCACAGAGCAAGAGTATTCAATTCCACTTGGCAATTCGATCTCTTCCCGCTCATTCTCCAGTCGCTTCCTTCATGAAAACCTATAATACTTGGCTCGCAAAAATCCGTAAGAGGGCAAACGCCAGCGGAGCACTAAGCCAATGGGCCGAGCAATTATCCCGAAAACAAGGTGGTGATGCGGGAATGTGGAGAGAGCACCTCCGCGAGATTCTCGAAGAAGAGGAAAGGGCTTCCCTTGATCTCATTCTCGATCTGGATCAAATCACGGGGCCCGCTCAAAAAGAAAATAACGAAGACAAACAAATCCCCCTCTGGTGAAAAATTCGAAGCCGACCCTCTATCCTCTGGAATCTTCTTCAAAGTCAAAACAGCATCTCAAAAGAAACCTTCTTATTTTTTTGGCCGTCCTTGATGAAATCACTTCATCAACCCTATTTTCTGATGCTCGGTTAAAATCTAAAAAAGCACGGTGAGGACTTAGCCCGATCGCGCTTTTAAAAATCTTAAAATCAGATTACCCTACTTACCCCATGCTTGAAGAAGAGCGGACCCCATCTCGGAAGGAGTCTCGGCAACAACAATACCAGCGTCAGCCATAGCAGCTTTTTTAGCTTCAGCAGTCCCCTGCCCGCCTGAAACAATTGCTCCAGCGTGCCCCATGCGGCGTCCCGGGGGCGCAGTCGCCCCGGCGATGAATCCGGCGACAGGCTTCTTGCAATTTTCCTTGATCCAAGCAGCCGCCTCTTCTTCGGCTGATCCACCAATTTCACCGATCATGATGATCGACTCAGTCTCGGGATCTTCGTTGAAAAGCTTGATGATATCAAGATGGGAAGTCCCATTGATAGGATCTCCACCGATTCCGACACAGGTACTCTGTCCATAGCCGAGCGAGGTGACCTGCCAAACAGCTTCGTAGGTGAGCGTTCCGGAACGAGAAAGAATACCGACATTTCCTTTTTTATGGATATAGCCGGGGGCGATTCCAATACGACACCCACCAGTAGAATCAGGACCAGTTCCAGGAGTAACGACGCCAGGACAGTTGGGTCCAATGAGGCGGGTTTTGGATCCACGCATGTATTCCTTTACCCGCATCATATCCATCACAGGAATGCCTTCGGTAATAGCGACGATGAGGTCAACACCAGCATCGACCGCCTCAAGGATAGCATCAGCCGCGAATCGCGGCGGCACGAAAATCGCCGAGGTAGTGGCTCCAGTTTCCTTCACTGCATCAGACACGGTATCATAAACGGGAATACTATGGTTGCCATGATCAAAGGTTTTCCCTCCCTTCCCCGGAGTAACTCCGGCAACAAGTGAGGTTCCGTAATCGAGACTCAGTCCGGCATGGCGTCCGCCAAATCCACCGGTGATTCCTTGCACCAAAACCTTGGTGTCTGCATTAACGAGAATAGACATCTTTTTATAATTCAGTTTGGAATTTAGACAGAAGCAACGGCCTTCTTGGCAGCATCTGCGAGGTCGTCCGCGCCAGTGATAGCGAGTCCGGAAGCGGAGAGGGTTTCGCGACCAGCGGTCACGTTATTTCCTTCGAGACGAACGATGAGAGGAAGTTTAAGCCCTGTCTCCTGAACTGCTGCTACCACGCCTTCGGCAATGACGTTGCAGTCCATGATTCCGCCGAAAATGTTAATTAAGATGGCTTCAACCTTAGCATCAGATTGAATAATATTAAAGGCGCCCACGACCTGTTCCTTGGTCGCACCACCACCAACGTCAAGAAAGTTAGCAGGGTCACCTCCCGCAAATTTGATAGCATCCATGGTTGCCATGGCTAGACCAGCTCCATTCACGAGGCAGGCGATGTTTCCATCAAGTCCAATGTAGCTAAGGTCGAACTCGGAAGCAGCAACTTCGCGAGGATCTTCCTCTTCGGTATCGCGATATGCTAGGACCTCTGGGTGGCGGTAAAGCGCGTTATCGTCGAAACCGAACTTTGCATCGAGAGCGAGCACTTGTCCGTCCTTGGTTTCGACAAGCGGGTTGATTTCGACCATGTCGCAATCGAGACTAAGGAAAAGCTTGTAGAGATTTTTGAGGAGCTTACCGAATTCCTTGGCAGCTCCGCCTTTGAATCCGAGGGCAGCCGTGAGCTTGCGAACTTCATAAGGCTGAAGGCCGGCGAGCGGGTGAATGAGCTGCTTGATGATTTTTTCGGGGCGATTCTCAGCGACTTCCTCAATGTCCATCCCACCCTCAGTCGAGGCGACAATTACGGGACGGCTAGTGTCGCGATCCATGAGAAGCGACAGATAATATTCGTGCTCGATCTCAACAGCATCGGCAATCATGACTTTACGGACAAGTCGGCCTTCTTCGCCAGTCTGCTTGGTCACGAGAGTTTCGCCTATCATTTTGCCAGCAATTTCGCCGATCGCGGCAGGATCCTTGGTGAGATGAACTCCCCCTTCGAATCCATTCTTAAAGGTGCCTTTTCCCCGGCCTCCTGCGTGGACCTGAGCCTTGACCACCAAAAGGTCTGAACCGATTTCTTTTGCGATGGCTTCCGCCTCTTCAGCTGTTCCTGCCATCTTTCCCCGGGGACTGGGGACTTCAAAGCGATCAAACAGCTCCTTTGCCTGATATTCGTGGATATTCATGCCGGGAAAAGACGGACGCTAGCCATGGAAACACCTCGTGCAATGCTTAATCGTTGGAATTAGCGATCTTCAGGCTATTTCCGGCGGCAGATGGCCGCTTCAAACGGTCAATAAACGAATGGGTAGAAAGCCCCCCCCTAGCCTAACAAATGCTGCTCTAATCGCCATAAGTCGCCCAAGTTTTAAAAGAATCACCCGCTAGACACGGGAGCTAAATCATCACTGTTTACAGCCTAAATCGTTCATCGTAGCAGCGGTTAAGGCTCTTGCATATTTACTGGGTTGGCATCGACTCACTCCCAATAAAGGTGAAATTCACAAAGCTCCTTGGATTCCGAATTAACCCTCTACAAAAGGCACTCTGCGAAAATCTTGCTATTTTCCCGAAAAGCCCCCCTTGCTTCTCGCGCGCGAACGGTATATCTGACCCCTCCCGAGAAGAAAAAGCGGGAAAAATTTCATGATCAAGTGGACTCTCCAGAAAATCGTTGGTTCTAAAAACCAGCGTGAACTTAAGCGTATGCAGCCCTTGGTGGACCGTATCAATGAACTTGAGGAAGGCTATCAAAGGGAATCCCAAGAGCAGTTGCTCGCCCGCGTTAAAGATTGGCAGAAGCATCTCCATCGCTACCTCCCGCTGCAGCTACCCACTAAAAGGCAGCTAGAAACCATGGACAACGAGTCTGTCTCGGTCGCAGCGGCTAGTGTTCAGGAAAGATTCGACGCCCTTCGCGACGAATTTCCCAATCTTCCTACCAGAATTAGGAATCGCGAGGAAATCAATGAAGCTAAGAACGCTTTCAACGAAATCGACGAGCAATTCCCAGCCCTTCGTGACAAGTATCTCGATAAGATTCTTCCTGAAGCCTACGCCACCGTAAAAAACGGAGCCCGTCGTCTCTGCGGAACTGAGATCGAAGTGGTCGATAATATGCTCCCCTGGGACATGGTTCACTTTGACGTCCAGCTCGTGGGAGGCATCTCGCTTCATCAAGGAAGGATTGCTGAAATGCAAACGGGTGAGGGTAAGACATTGGTTGGAACCCTTCCCGTTTTCCTAAACGCCCTTACCGGACTTGGAGTCCACCTCGTGACCGTCAACGATTACCTTGCTCGTCGTGACTCTGAATGGATGGGTGCTCTCTTCAAATACCTCGGTCTAACCGTTGGGTGTATTCAAAATCAACAGTTTCCCGGCATCCGCCGTGAACAATATTATTGCGACATCACTTATGGAACGAATGCCGAGTTTGGATTCGATTATCTTCGCGACAACGGCATGGCGGGCTCGACCGATGATCAAGTTCAACGCGATCACTACTTCGCGATTGTTGATGAGGTCGACTCAATTCTCATCGATGAAGCCCGGACTCCTCTCATCATCTCCGGCCCCGCCGTCATTTCCAACACCGAAGAATACAAACGCTACCGCAGCGTGATCGAGCAGTTGGTCAAAAAACAAAACCACCTTTGCAACGAGCTTGCCACCGAGGCCAATAAAGCACTGGAGGAAGGCGACGATGAGGTCGCTGGACGTGCGCTCTTCAAGCTGAAACTCGGTCAACCCCGCAACCGCCAGTTCATGCGCTGCATGGAAGATCCGGACACACGCCGCCTCATTGAAAAGACTGAACTTTCATTCTATCAGGACGCCCAAAAGAAGGAACTATTCGCGATTAAAGAGGAGCTTTACTTTACGATCGACGAAAAAGGCCACGACGCTGATCTCATGGAAATGGGTCGTGAGTTCCTTTCGCCTGAAGATCCCGAGGCCTTTGTGATCCCGGACCTTGCCGCTGATTTCGCGGATATCGATGCCAACCCTGATCTGGACGACAAACAGCGCCTCGCCGAAAAGGACAGAATCCAGACCAAAATGGATGCTCAGGGCACCCGAGTTCACGCCATTTCTCAGCTCCTAAAAGCTTATTGTTTGTATGAGAAAGACAATGAATATGTTGTCAAAGAAAGCAAGGTCGTCATTGTCGACGAGAATACCGGTCGCGAAATGACCGGACGCCGTTGGTCTGATGGGCTTCACCAAGCAGTCGAAGCAAAAGAAAACGTGGAAATCGAGCGAGAAACCCAGACTTACGCTACCATCACGATCCAGAATTATTTTCGACTTTACGAAAAACTCGGCGGCATGACTGGAACTGCTGAAACCGAAGCTGCTGAATTTCAGGACATCTACGGACTCGACGTGCTCCCCATCCCCAATCACCGGCCGAACCAGCGAGAGGATCACAACGACCAAGTCTTCAAGACCCGACGCGAGAAATTCAACGCCGTTGTTGCAAAAATTCAGCAATGTCACGAGTCCGGTCAACCCGTCCTTGTCGGAACCGCTTCGGTGGAAGCATCCGAAACACTCTCGCGTATGCTTCAGCGTTCAAAGATTACACATAAAGTTCTCAACGCTAAGTATCACCTTCAGGAGGCCGAGATTATCAAGGCAGCCGGTCAACTTGGTTCGGTCACCGTCTCAACCAACATGGCTGGGCGCGGAACCGATATTAAACTTGGTAAAGACGTAAAAGAAGCCGGAGGACTCTTCGTCATCGGCACCGAGCGCCACCAATCCCGCCGGACTGACCGACAGCTTCGGGGACGTTGTTCGCGTCAGGGCGACCCAGGGTCTTCACAATTCTTCATCTCTTTTGAAGATGACTTAATGCGCAACTTTGCCGCCGCTGATCGCATGACCAACATGATGGAGCGATTCGGCATGGAAGATGGAGAAGCTCTCGAACACAAGTGGCTCAACAGATCAGTTGAAACAGCTCAAAAGCGAGTCGAGCAGATGTACTATCGCCGCCGAAAATACGTTCTCGACTTCGATGATGTAATGAATCGTCAGCGAGAGGTCGTCTATGGCTATCGTAACGAAGTTCTCAAATCAGAAGATCCGCGGGAACTCATTATGGAGCTTCTTGACCGTATCATCCCCGCTCAGGTGGGTTACTACATGGAAGAACGTGATGAAGGTCAGCCCGACTTCATGGAACTCCTAAACTGGGTAAATAAAACCTTTCCTCTTCACCTCTCGGTCGACGAGGCAAAATTCGAAACCCGCGATGTCGAAGGTAACTCGCAATTTCTTCTCGAGCGAATTCACGCCGCTTACGGGCGCAAGATCGAGATGGAGGACTCTGAACACCTCGATTCTCTCGAACGGCATATCATGCTCAATGCCATTGACCAAAAATGGCAGGAACATCTTTACGCGATGGACTCACTTCGGGAAGGCGTTCAGCTTCGGGCGCAAGGCCAAAAAGACCCTCTCGTGGAATACAAAATGGAGGCATACAAGCTCTTCACCGCACTCATGGATACGATCGATGAGGGAGCCGTTCACAACCTCTTCCGCTTCACCACGATCCGTGAAATTGACCCGGTTCTTGCCGATGCACCCCAACAGACTTCAGGCGGGAATGAAAACAATATGGCAGTCTCCGGATCATCCAGCGTCGTTCCCGAAACCGGAAGCGGTTCCGATGAAAGTGGCTTGAAACTCAATCTTCCGAAGCGCCGCCCAATGGCCAAGGTCGGACGCAACGAGCCTTGCAGCTGCGGATCAGGCAAGAAATACAAGCAGTGCTGCGGTCGTATAACCGAGTAGCCTGCACAAACTAAAACCTTTCATTTAAGAGGCGCGTCCGCAGAAATGTCGGAGCGCCTTTTTTAACGAACAGGATGAAAAAAACCGAAGACGAACTAACAGACCTCGCACAAAGGGGACTTCTCCGTGGGCTGCGCTCAATCAGTAATCCGGATCTTCCAACGGTTGAACTACAGGGCCGAAAACTTATCAACTTTTCATCGAATGATTATCTTGGGCTTGCCCAACATCCAATTCTCATTGAAGCCGCCACGAAAGCCTTGCGAGATTACGGCACTGGCAGCACAGCATCTCGACTCATCTGCGGATCTCTCGATATCTTCCACCACCTTGAAGAAAAAATAGCGGCTCTAAAAAAAACCGAAGCAGCTCTCACTTTCGCCAATGGTTTTGTCACCGCGATGGGAGTAATCCCGGCAATTATTGGCAAGGGCGACACTGTCATTCTAGACAAACTTGCCCATGCCTGTCTTATCGACGCCGCCAAACTCTCCGGAGCAACCCTACGCATCTTCCCGCACAACGATCTCAACAAACTCGAAAAGCTCCTCTCCTCCAGTAACGGACGTACTTTGATCGTGACCGAATCTGTCTTCTCCATGGACGGCGACCTTTGCCCGCTTTCCGAAATCGTGAAACTTAAGGAAAAGCACGGCGCCCTCCTCTTTCTGGACGAAGCCCATGCCGTCGGAGTGCTCGGTCACACCGGACAAGGGCTTGCCGAGAAGTTAGACCTTCAGGACCAAGTTGATTTTCAGATGGGAACTCTCGGAAAATCTCTTGGCTCGGCCGGCGGCTATCTCGCAGCATCCAGATCATGGATTGACCTTTTCATCAATAAGACCCGTTCCTTGATTTACTCGACGGCGCCGCCACCTTCACAAGCCGCCGCAAGCCTCGCGGCTCTCAACCTTTTGAATTCACCAGAAGGAATCGAGAGACGCAGTCGCCTCAAGACCTACTCAGGCTCTTTCGCCTCCCTCACCCCCATCATCCCCAAGATTATTGGTGAAAACAGCTCCGCGCTTGCGGCTTCGGATTCCCTCCTAAAAAGCGGTTTTTTGGTTCCGGCAATTCGTTACCCAACCATTCCGCGAGGAACGGCACGACTTCGCATTACTCTAAGTGCTGCTCACAGCATGGAAAACCTTAACGATCTCAAAGAGGCCTTGGCCTTGCTCTAAAAACACTACAAACTCTCCCTATGCCCAAATTTTCAGGAAAACGAGTCGTGATTACCGGAGCCGGTCGCGGCATCGGCCTCGCCATTGCTCACGCTTTCGCCCGCGAGGGAGCAAAGCTCGCCATCATTTCCCGCAACCCCACCAGCTGTGGAGCCGCAGCCAAGGAAATCAACGCGGCTCACCCCGACTCAACCCGTTTTTACGCACTCGACGTTGCCGATTTTGACTCCGTGCAAGAGACCGGCAAAACCATCGTCGAGGACCTTGGGGGAATCGATATCCTCATCAACAATGCTGGCGTAACGCGCGATGGATTGATTATGCGAATGAAGTCCGAAGATTGGGATGCCGTGCTTGATACCAATCTAAAGGGGGCCTTTAACCTCGTTAAAGCGCTGCAACGCCCACTGATGAAAGGCACCGATCCACGCATCATCAACATTAGCTCCGTGATCGGACTGATCGGAAACGCTGGTCAAGCAAACTACGCAGCTTCAAAAGCAGGACTGATCGGATTCACCAAATCGGTGGCTCGTGAACTTGCCGGGCGTAAAGTCACATGTAATGCCATAGCTCCGGGCTTTATTACCACAGATATGACCGACAAACTTTCTGATGACCTCAAACAGGGCATTATCGCCAAAGTACCCCTCGCTGATTTCGGCCAAGTTGATGACATTGCCAATGCCTCACTTTTCCTTGCCGGACCAGAGGCCCGCTACATCACCGGCCAAGTGCTCGCCGTCGATGGCGGCATGACCATGTAAATTAATGACACTTCTCTTAATTCGTCATGCCACCGCCTCTGCTCACGGGCTACCTGGTGGTGACTTCGTCCGCAATCTTGTCGGAAAAGGTCAGGAACAATCGCAGCGCGTCGGAAGGTTTCTTAAGAAACACGTGCTTACACCCGATGTCCTTCTCTCAAGCCCCGTCTTGCGGGCCAAGGAAACAGCTAAAATCTTAGCCGAAGAAGGCTGTCCAAAACCCGTAATCGAACCGTGGCTCGCTTGCGGGATGGGACCGGAAATCGCTCTTCAGGAGCTCAAGGCCTATCAAGAATTCAATCGGGTTGCCATTGTTGGTCATGAGCCCGATTTCTCAACCCTAGTCGAGCACATCCTTGGCGCAGAGACTTACTCGATCCGCGTCAAAAAAGCCTCAATCATTTCGCTGGAACTAGGACGCCATCCGATGCTCAATTTTAGCATCCCATGTAAATTATTGAAGTAGTTTAATCTACTTCACCGGAGACGGAACATTTATGATTCCTGACCAAAGAAAGTTCAATGGAGTCCACGCCCTCGGCCCTCATATGCGATCAACAACAATAAGGGAGAAAGAGCTAAAGGACCTCACCGACAAGGAAAACTATGCAAATGCTACCACTGGATCTCTTAACCTACCTATTTTTCGAAAAATCATCCTTTCTCAAATTTTCCCTAATTTTTTCCGAAGTAAACCGTTCCACTTAATGAAAATCAGTGGATCTCTTCGCTGGTCAAACCAAATTTTGACCAGTAGTTTCTTACAACCTTAGATTTTGATGTTTCTTCTTATTCCATCATGAGCTTACACGCACAACTCTCGCCAGAAGCCCAAGCACGACTTTTGTCCCAACAGCGGATGTCGACTATCACGAGCCTGATCATTGCTCTCTTGTTAATGATCCTCGTTGGATTGGTCCTTTGGATTATCGCGATGAACCTTCCTGCTAAAAATATTCCGCAATTGGTCAGCTATAACGGAACTCCCGAATCCGAGGAAAATCTCAAACAAAAAAAGATTCAAACCCAAATTGAGCGGAAACCTGCTGCGCCTTCAGCTTCGATGTCCAAGGTCATCGCAGCCAACACGTCATCTCCCACTGCCATTCCAGTTCCAGAAATCGACGTCCCTGATCCCAGCACCGACTTTGGTGATGGAAATGACTTCGGTGACGGCTGGGGCGACGGAGATGGGTCAGGTGCCGGTGGTGGGTTCGGTAATATCCCGACTGCCATGAAGAAGCGTTGCTCCAAAGCAGACCGTCTTCAACGTTTGACTTCGAGCGGCGGGACCGAAAAGTGCGAGGACGCCGTTGTCGCCACTCTTCGCTGGCTGAAAGAAGAGCAAAATGAAGACGGCTCATGGTGTGGCCAACAGCAAATTGGCATGACGGGTCTTGGACTCCTAACCTTCTTGGGCCACTGCGAGACCGCGGGCTCGGAAGAGTTTGGCGAAACAGTCCTCGCAGCGATTACCTTCCTCGTTGACAAGGCGATGAAGAACAACGGTAAGCTTGGAAGTGACTTCAAGAATAATCACTGGTGCTACGAGCACGCCATTGCTGTTTATGCCTTGGCTGAAGCTTATACCCTCTGCATTAAATCTTTCGGAGAAAATATCAACCAGCTTGAAGACGCCGTCATGGCTTCCGGACAATTTCTGATCAACAGCCAACACCAAGGTGGTGGTTGGGACTATGGTTACAGCGAGGACAGCCCTCGGGGGGGTGATGTTTCCATCGTTGGCTGGCATCTCCAGGCTCTCAAAGCCTGCAAATACACCGGCCTTGATTTCGCAAACTTAACACGTTGCTACAAAAAAGGACTCGATTACGTCGAACGGTGCCAGTTGGCAAGTGGAGCAATCGGATACTCTGGCCCAAACATCCACGGCGGATCAGACGGAACCACTCTCGCTGCTGTTGGCGCTCTTTGCTTCCAGATTTGGAAATCTTCCGCCAGTAAAGTTGCCCGCAAAGCCGTCCGATTCATGGACAAGGAGATGAAATTCGATTGGAATACTGCAGACTCAGACCTTTATGGTCACTACTACGCTGTTCAGTGTATGATTAACAATGGTGGACCCGAGTGGGAACGCTACAACAAGCTTTTCCGCGATCAAGTTCTCGATAACCAACATAAGGATGGTTATTACAAGATTGTTGGCGGTGGAAACAAGATCAACGCGGTAGCAGGATCGTTTGCCGGAGACGGTGGTTACGGTCGCCACTATCGTGCCTGCCTCGCGACCTTAATGCTTGAGTCCTATTACCGCTTCCTTCCCGCCACGGGAGCAAAGACCAACTAGATCTTCTTTCTCTATTTCACAAAAGCCACGCCTCTAGAGATGCGCGGCTTTTTTCTTTGTCGAAAAGCAAAATCTGGGGCTAAATCTACCCGGGAATATTGAACCTCAGTATTTCCTAAGAAATTCCGTTGTTGATTCGTTCTCCGTGTAGGTAAGAGATTGCTTTCACTTTACGAATCAGACTACAACTTCTGTCCTGAGATAATCTGACATCAAAACACCCCCTTTCCCTAAAAACCTATGAGCCTACACGCACAACTCTCGCCGGAAGCCCAAGCCCGACTTGCAGCCCAACAGCGGATGTCGACCATCACCAGCTTGGTCATCGCTCTTTTGCTTATGGTACTTGTAGGACTGATCCTCTGGATCATCGCGATGAACCTGCCTTCCAAGAACATCCCGCAATTGGTCAGCTATAACGGCACTCCCGAGTCCGAGGAAAATCTCAAACAAAAGAAGGTTCAGACTAAAATTGAACGCAAACCTGCCGCACCTTCAGCTTCAATGTCCAAGGTCATCGCGGCCAACACTTCATCTCCCACTGCTATCCCCATTCCGGAAATCGACGTTCCGGATCCCAGTACTGACTTCGGTGATGGAAATGACTTCGGTGACGGTTGGGGTGACGGAGATGGATCTGGTGCCGGTGGCGGGTTCGGCAACATCCCGACTGCCATGAGAAAACGCTGCTCCAAGGCCGACCGCCTTCAGCGACTCACTTCCAACGGCGGCACTGAAAAATGTGAAGACGCCGTTGTCGCCTCACTACGCTGGCTGAAGGAGAAGCAAAATGAAGACGGTTCATGGACCAATCGGTCTGTGCCTATGACTGGACTTGCTCTCCTTGCCTATCTTGGACACTGCGAAACCGCAGGGTCGGAAGAATTCGGCGACACCGTTCTCGCTGCCATTACCTTTCTTGTCGACAAATCCATGAAAAACAACGGCAAGCTAGCGGATGACTTCAAGGCAAAAAGCTGGTGCTACGAGCACGCGATTGCGGTTTACGCACTCGCTGAGGCCTACACCCTTTGCGTGAAGTCCTTTGGGGAAAATATCAATCAGTTGGAAGATGCAGTCATGGCTTCTGGCCAATTCCTCATCAACAGCCAGCACTCAAATGGTGGTTGGGCCTACTCTTACGTCGAAGAGGGCGGGCATACCGACACTTCAATTGTAGGATGGCAGCTTCAGGCCCTTAAAGCCTGTAAATACACGGGGCTTGATTTCGCTAACCTAAGAAGATGCGTCAAAAAGGGCCTCGACTACATGGAGACCAAGCAAGCTCCTAGTGGAGCATTTGGCTACAGTAGCCCTTCGATTCGCCACGACGGAACGACACTTGCAGCGGTGGGTGCTCTTTGCTTTCAAATCTGGGAGTCTTCTGCAAATCGCCAAGCCCGCAAGGCAGTGAAATTCATGCATGAGAACATCAAGCTCGATTGGAAAACCAAAGACTCCGACCTCTATGGCCACTATTACGCAGCTCAAGTAATGATCAACAACGGTGGTAAAGAGTGGGAAAAATATAACGAACTCTTCCGAGACCAAGTCCTCAACAACCAAAACAAAGATGGTTCATACAAGTCGGTTCAGGCAGGTCACGGTCTCAGCGGAGGTGGCTTTGCAGAACACTATCGCACCTGCCTTGCGACCCTAATGCTCGAGTCATATTACCGCTTCCTCCCAGGGACCGGACAGAAGAGCTAGGATTACCTCACCAGGTTACCTTTTAAAAACCGCTCACCTAAGGTAAGCGGTTTTTTTTGGCTCACAATTTCTCGCTGGCACTGGCAAGCAACCAAAGCGCGTCAGAAAGACGGTTCAGAAAAATCCTAGCTTCGGCCGATGCAACCTCATCAGCCACATCCCAGCTCCGACGCTCCGCTCTCCTCGCCACTGTTCTGGCCAGATGAATCCGGGCAGACAAATCCCCTCCTCGCTCCCCGGGCCTCAACCAGCCCTTAAATTTTTCCTCCTTTTCAATCGAAGCGCTCCAGTCCTCGAGCCACTGGATTTCAGTTGTTGAAATACGCCCAAAACCGGCTTTTTCATAATCAGCCTCCTTACCAAATGGCATTGCGAGCTCCCCCATCAAAGTCACCAACCACTCCTGAATTTGGTCAATTGCCTCAGCCACCTCTCCGTCCACAAGAACACGGGCCATTCCGAGATTCGCGTTCAACTCGTCAACCGCCCCCAATGCCTCTATTTGAGGGTCCCCTTTAGAAACTTTCCCTCCAAACAATAAATCGGTAAATCCCCGATCTCCCCTTTTTGTCGTAATACTCATAGCCAAGGCAACTTTCGCCTTTCCTTCGCTCCCGTCCACCACGAAACTCATCGCAATGCAACGTCGACACTTCATACACACATCTTTTGCCGCCCTCACCACCGCAGCCCTCGCAGATCACCATGGCAAGCACCCAACGGCCAAGGCAGAAAATCTCTTCAATATCTCTCTCGCTCAATGGTCTAATCATCGGGCCCTAAAAGGAGGTGAAATGACCAATATGGATTGGCCAGAATACACCAAGAAAACTTACAACATCCTTGCACTCGAATACGTGAATCAATTCTTCAAGGACAAGGCGAAGGACAAGAAGTATCTTGGCGAACTGAAGAAGCGGGTTTCCGATCTTGGCATGACCAACGTGCTGATCATGATTGATGGCGAAGGACATATTGGCGCCGGTTCCGATCAAAAACGTCAGAAAACCGTCGACAATCATAAGAAATGGATCGAAGCAGCCAAATACCTCGGATGTCACTCCATCCGTGTGAACTCCCACGGAGAAGGCAAGGATGACGCTGAAAAAGCAGCCAATTGCGTCAAAGGTTTGACCTCCCTTTCAGCTTTCGCCGAGGATCATCAAATTAATGTCATCGTGGAAAACCACGGAGGCCTCTCTTCGAACGGAGCCTGGATGTCCAAGGTCCTAAAGGATGTCGGACTCGATAACTGCGGCTCTCTTCCCGATTTCGGTAACTTCCACGGATATGATCGCTACAAGGGCCTTCAGGAACTCATGCCTTTCGCCAAGGGGGTGTCCGCAAAGTCACATGAATTTGATGATAAGGGCGAGGAGACCAAGACCGACTTTACCAAAGCTCTGGGGATCGTTCTCAATCATGGCTACCACGGCTGGGTTGGAGTCGAATATGAGGGCCGCAAGCTCTCCGAGGATGATGGCATCAAAGCCACCAAAGCCCTACTCGAAAAGAGCCGAGCCACTCTTCACGCCAAGAAAAAATAGCCTCTCCGATTTTAACTCGACCGTGCACCTCTAAGTGCACGGTCATTTTTACGAACACGCAATCCACACCTAATTCAACAGATTGAGAGCCATTGAGGTTATGACAAAGGCAATTTGAGCTCAGTCTTATCTTTTGAAGAAAAAAGACCCTTTAAAGGCCGCCTTTCTGAAATATTTACCCGTGTTTACACCGTCCTCTATATAATGGTAGAATGGAAAATCACCTTCATTTTTTTTTCGATGATTGGTTATGCCTTCGGCGATTCCAGTAAGGACGAATGGAGTATCGTTTGGGCGGATGATTTTATAGGTACCGGCCACCCTGACCCCGAAAGATGGGGTTACGAATCCGGCTTCGTCCGTAATGACGAAAAGCAGTTCTACACGACCAAGAGGCTCAAAAATGCCAGACTCGAAAATGGCCACCTAATCATCGAGGGACATCGCGAATTCCCCGAAAAATCTGGCCTTCCGGACGCACTCTCCAACAAGTTCCCTAAAATTAAATACACTTCAGCCAGTCTCCATACCAAAGGGTTGGCCTCGTGGAGATTTGGTAAGATCGAAGTACGTGCCAAACTGCCGAAGGGTCAGGGAGTCTGGCCAGCCATTTGGACCCTAGGCGATAACATCCCACAAGTCGGGTGGCCAAGCTGCGGAGAAATTGATATCATGGAATTCGTTGGGAAAGCTCCTGGGGAGATCCATGGTAACGCTCACTTTCGTCAGAATGGTAAACACGCCTCCGACCACAAAGAGCGAAAGGCCAAAAAAATCTTGGAAAACTTTCACACCTACTCCATCGAATGGGATGCCAAATTCATTCACTTTGCTTTTGACGGGAAACGCTATCATACTTTCAGAATAGAAAAGGCCCAGACTCCCGACGGAAATCCATTTCACAAACCTCACTACCTGATCCTTAACCTCGCTCTAGGCGGGACATGGGGTGGAAAGATTGACGACTCGATCTTCCCAACCCGTTACCTAATCGACTACGTTCGTATCTACCAGAAGAGGTAGTGGGAACGAATCATATAGCTCCCAACCATGCCTACTGACAAACAACGTCTATCACTCAGAAAAGCCTTATGCTTTCTCATTGCTCTCGCCACGAAACTCACCGCTGCCCCGGTTGCAAACGATGACACTTTCGTGGTAGATGAAGACGGCACTCTGACCATCTCAAACGGTGGGTCAATCCTCTCTGCTACCTTTGATGGTGGGAGTTCAGTTCTTTCTCCAACTTGGGAATACCTTGATCGTATTGAAAATGAAAACGGCTTCAATCAAACCTACCCCTTAGACGGTAACGGACTCACTTGGAACACTCCACAATTTGAAACCGCGACTTCCACGAATGGGCCATGGTCTACCGGGACCGCTCCATTTCAAGGAGGTGTCATCGATGGGTTTCCTCCCGGAACGCCTTCCATTTTGGGGGGACTCGCAGCAGCAGGGAATGATCAAAACCTCATAACCACTTATCTCTTTCGCCAACAATTTTCGCTAAGCGCAATCGAAGCTGCCGAGAGCGCTTGGATCCTTGAACACTTAATTGATGATGGAGGAATCGTCTACATCAACGGAACCGAAGTCTTCCGTAGTGACACGATGCCTGCCGGACCCGTCACCGCAAATACCCTTATCCAAAACGCAGATGAAACCAACTTTGGAAACGCAACCCTAAATCTTTCTGGAATCATTCAGGAAGGATCCAACACGATCGCGGTCGAGGTTCACCAAGCAAGTTTGACCAGCTCCGACATTGGCTTTTCCGTAAACCTGGCACCCATTTCCAGATCACCTCTATCCGGGTTTACCTACGCAGATGATACTTTCAACAACACCTCCCGTCCCAATAATGCAAACGGCGAACTCGACCCGGCCGGAGGACTTACCGGTGGAGCACTTTTGGTACAAGTGGGTCGTCGGCTCAACAATAATCCATCGACCTCAGGTGGATGGCAGCGCACATTCACCCTAGAAAACCCGGCTAACACTACGATTTCATTTCGTTACCGTCTTACTTTTTCTGACGACTATGATGCAGATGAGTATGGCGAGGCCCTATTTGAAGTCGACGGAGTCCGCTACGGAAATGACATCGAAAATTCGCTTACCCGCTTTCGGGGCGATGGTAATGGCGGAGGTGGATTGGATGATTCAGGATGGCAGGAAGCGAGCTTTGACATTTCTTTGGGTGCCGGAGATCACACGATCTTACTTGGTGCATTCTCCAGCAAGTCAAACTCGAGGACCGAGCTGACCAATAGCTGGTTCGACGATATTGAAATCTCAATTCCATCGAACGGGGGAGGCGTCCTCCTTAACGATACCGGCAGTGAACTCGAAGCCATCCTTCAAACCCCTCCATTAAACGGATCTCTGAATCTCAATTCTGATGGCTCTTTCACCTACCAGCCGGCTCGGAATTTCAGTGGTAACGATACATTTACCTACCTTGCCCGTGGAAGCAGCGGCGATTCTCTTGCGGCCACCGTTACACTGGCTGTGACTCCCGTAAATGACCCACCAGTTGCGGCCCCCGAAAACTATTCAGGCATCGAAAACACGACACTCAATCAATTTGCCCCCGGCATCCTTAGCAACGACACCGACCTAGAGAACGATTCACTCTCCGCCGTACTAGTCGACGATGTCAGCCAAGGCACCCTCAGTCTCAACTCCGACGGATCATTCAACTACAATCCAGATCCTGGGTTCTTTGGAACTACCTCGTTCACCTACCGTGTGAGCGATGGCACTGACGTATCCGAGCCGGTATTGGTGACTCTTGAAATCACCCCAATCAACGACCCTCCGGTCGCATTCAACGATAGCTATAATACTCTGGAGAACATCTCACTTGAAATCATCACCACCCTGGAAGGAGATCAAATCGTCTTCGAAAGTGACTTCAACTCGCCCACCCAATCACCTTTGATCACAGGCCCCGGCCTACAGGAACCAGTTCAAGGTTTCGAAGGACGTGGAAATGGAGGTAACACTTTTTCGAATCAATTCCTCCGAAATCAAGCGGGCGGTAATCCATCAGAGGCAACAACTCTTACCCTTGAGAATTTACCACCACACCAATCGCTGAGCCTTGACTTCCTCCTTGGGGTCATCGACTCGTGGGATGGTGATGAACGATTCACAATCACACTTGATGGTGTCGAAATTTTCGCCGAGACGTTTAGGAACGTTGGAAACGGAGGCTCTTTCGGCTACCCCGCCGGGTCCTTAATCTTTAGAGATGAGGATATCGGTTTCAACTCAACCCAGTCCCCCCTCGATGCGGGCTATGACATGGGACGCGTTCCGTCATTGAGAAACATTCCCCATACCTCATCCAGCGCTACCATTCGCTGGTTTGTCACGGGTAACGGTTGGGAAGCAGGAGCCGATGAATCTTGGGCAATCGACAATCTAAAAGTCACCGTAACACCTAGCCCCAGTGAAGATCTAGTCTCCGCTGGTGCCAATTGGGCATATCTCGACACTGGCGTGGACCTTGGAGTTGCCTGGCGTAATTCCGACTTCAACGATTCCAGTTGGGCCACTGGACCGGCAGAACTCGGATACGGTGATGGAGATGAAGAGACCACGGTCTCCTTTGGTGAAAACTCTGATAACAAGCATATCACCACCTATTTTCGTCATGATTTCACGGTTACTGATGCGTCCGATTTTTATAAATTGATCATAGGCTATATCCGCGACGATGGGTGCGCGATTTATCTGAACGGAACACGCGTAGTACTCGACAATCTCGATCCAAACGCTTCAGCAACAGAAGGCGCTCTCTTGAACCCTGGACGCACTGGTGAGAGAATTTGGAGTGAGGCCGAAATCCCCACAAACTTGCTTGAGGAGGGAAACAATGTTCTAGCAATTGAAGTTCATCAAGACGACGGACGCAGTAGCGATATTAGCATGAACGCCTACCTTCTTGGTAAGCGTATGCTCGCCGCAGGAGTTACAGCTAATGACACTGACCCGGAAAATGATCGCCTTATCGCTGAGCTGCTTTCGGGGCCTGAAAATGGCACGATCGATTTTCATCCCAATGGAACCTTTCTTTACATTCCCGGGGTAAACTACGAGGGGCCGGATACTTTCACCTATCGCGTCACCGACGGGGAATTCTTCACCCCCGCTGCCACCGTTAATCTTAATATCATCAGCGGCCCCAACGATTTTCCTGAAACGACACCCGACACCTATTCGGCTGTCGAAGACAAGCCTTTGGTCGTAGCGAGACCCTTGGGAGTTTTACAAAACGATTCCGATCCAGAAGGGAGTGACCTGAACGCCATCATCGAAAGTCAACCCACAAACGGAACCCTGACCCTCGCTGGCGACGGAAGTTTCACTTACACCCCTTCTCTTGATTTCTTCGGTAGCGACTCATTCACCTATCGAGCAAACGATGGCTCCGACACCAGCCGCCCGGAAACAGTCAGCATAGATGTCGCCCCAATAAATGATTCGCCGATCGGCTTACCTGAAAGCTATCTGACTGCTCCTCTGAAGCCTCTCACCGTGAACGTAACCGACGGAGTCTTAAACAACGACTCGGATCCCGATAACTCCGTCCTTAGAGCAGTCATCGTTTCCACCACTCCTTCGGGAACCTTAAATCTGACCCCAGATGGCTCGTTCACCTATTCTCCCGCTTTGGGATTCTCGGGGACAGATACCTTTACCTACCGGGCAAGTGATGGCCTGCTCGAATCAGATGCAATCACGGTCTCTATTATTGTAAATGCCCCACCCATTGCCACCGATAACTCCTACCTGATTCTTGAGGACTCTCCCATGATCCGCTTGGGTGCAGAAGGAATCCTTGCCAATGATTTGGATTCCGACATCCTTAGCGTAGTTCTTATTTCCGAGCCTATCTATGGAACTCTCACTCTCGGGGAGAACGGTGGGTTCATCTATATTCCTGATATCAATTTTAGCGGAACCGACGCCTTTACATATCGTGCGAGTGATTCACTTCAGGAATCCAATCTGGCCACCGTCAACATCACCGTCGAGCCCGTCGATGACCCGCCACAAACGCAAGCAGATCACTACGAAACACAAATCGGTATAGAACTGCTTGTTAACACAAGCGAGGGAGTCCTCACCAATGACTTTGATATCGAGGGCAAGGCTCTTACTGCCACGCTTTCAAAAAATGTTAGCAATGGAAATTTGAGCCTCTCTACAAATGGCTCATTCACTTACCAGCCGACACCCAACTTTTTTGGGACTGATACTTTTTCCTACATCGCCAACGATGGAACGCTTAACTCGGGAGAAGTCGAAGTTGAAATCGAAGTCAACCCATCCGCGAAGAATATCGTCATTAATGAGATTATGTTCAATCCAACTTCTGGCAATGAGCTGGAAGAATTCATCGAACTGGTGAACATCGGTTCCCTGCCAATCTCAATTGATGGCTGGCAGTTAGAGAGCGGCGTTAACTTCACCTTCCCTGATGTTACCGTAGCAGCGGGCGCCTTTCTTGTCATCAGTGCAGATACCACGACCTTTGAGGCAACCTATGGTGCGATTCCAAATGTGCTCGGAAATTGGACTGGAAAACTTAGCAACAGCAGTGAGCGTATCCGACTCATTGATGACAACGGAGATGAGGTCGATGAGGTTCGCTACTACGACCAGGGAGATTGGGCACGCCGGGCAAGAGTCAGTGTTGGCAACGAACCTGGCTGGGACTGGGTTTCTCCCGCTGATGGGCAGGGAAGTTCGCTAGAACTTATCAACCAGGCGTTAAGCAACAAGCAGGGACAGAACTGGGGATTCAGCACCGAAAACCTACCCAGCCCTGGCACTGTCAATTCCGTTGCTCCTGATGACTCAGCGCCGTTGATTCTGGACCTTGAACATCGTCCCGCCATCCCCACTTCCTCCGACCCCATCGGCATCGTCGCTGAGCTCCGGGATGAAACCGGCGAGATAATTGGCGGCACTCTCCACTACCGAGTTTCCGCCCAAAACCCTGACCCGTTCCAAACCACTCCCATGCTCGATGATGGCGCCAATTACGATGAAGAACCGGGTGATGGTATTTTTGGAGCGATACTCTCTCCCCAGCCAAATGGCACGATTATTGAATTCTATGTCGAATCAACCGACGGAACCAATACCCGGACCTGGCCGGCTCCCGCTGACAACGGACAAACCGCCAACGCATTGCTTCAGGTTGACGACGAAGCTAATAGCTTCGATCACGCCTTCTATCGCCTCATCATGCCAGTCTCAGAATTCGACCAATGGCGCGACATCCGGCGACAAAGCAATGCTCAGATGAATACAACCGTCATTCTTAATGACGGATCTGGACCAGACATTCGCTACAACGCGGGAATAAGAGTACGCGGTGCGGGTAGTCGAAACCATAACCCCGTCCCCATGCGGGTCTCCCTCCCCCGGGATAATGAATGGAACAATATGACGACGATGAACCTGAACACCAAGTTCACCTATCTTCAATTTCTCGGAATGAAGCTGTTCGAAGCTTCGGGTATGCAGGCCCCAAATACCTACAGGGCACAAGTCAGAATCAATGGCGAAAACATCGCTCGTGAAGATGCATTCGACTACGGCTCCTTGGTTCACGTTCAATCTCTCTCCGACGAATTCATTAATGAAAAATTCAAACCCGATGATGGGGGCAACCTTTACAAAAAAGTCAGACCCGACCGAGACCTACGCTGGAGAGATGGAAACATCGACAGATATGAATCAGATGGCTGGAGCAAGAAAACCAACAGTAGCGAAAATGACTGGAGCGATCTCGATGAAATGCTTCGCATCATCAACAACGCGTCGGACGATGAGGATTTCATTGAGCAAATCGAGGCCTCAGTCAACCTTGACCAATGGATGAAGTGGTTCGCAGCTATGACAATTCTCGCCAACGGAGAAACCAATATCAGCAATGGTGCGGATGATGACGTTTCCATGTATCGCGGTCTCGAAAATCCCCGCTTCGTCCTGCTCCCCCACGATCTCGATACCATCCTCAGCATCGGTGATGGTAGCAGTATCGATGATCCGGAGCATACCCTTTTCGATATGATCGATGATGATGACGTTTTGGATCCCTTTATTCCACTCTTCACGGACCCGCTGATCGTCGAACGATACTTCGAGAGTCTTCGCGAGCTTCTCCAGACTACCTTTTCAAAGCAGGAGTTTGACGAACTTCTCGACAACAGCCTTACGGACTGGGTGCCTCAACCCCGGATCGAGCAAATGCGTAATTTTATGGATGCTCGGAGAATTTTTATCGAAAGTGAGATCACGCCGGTCATCGGACCTCCAGATTCACTCCCGCTCGCAACAAGTAAGAGCACTCTCGAATCCCCTCACGCATCTCTCTACCTGAGCGAAATCCTCGCCATAAATAATTCCACTCAAAAAGTAGGCGACCGCTTCCCCGACGTTATCGAAATCCATAACACGAGTGCTTTACCAAAAAATCTGGGAGGAATGTCTCTCTCCGATGATCCGTCAGAGCCAACCCGCTTTGTTTTCCCCGCAAACACCATGATTCCTGCCAATGGATTCCTTCTTGTTTATGGCAATCTTACCACCGCAACCCCTGAACTATTTACCGAATTCAAGCTGAATGCGAACGGGGAATCACTCTCACTATTTGATACGGCCGCCAATGGTAATGCTGTGATCGACACCGTGGCATTTGGCCTTCAAATCCCCGATCATTCCATTTCCCGCATTAATGATATTTGGCAGCTCTCACCCCCGACCCTTGGAGCTCCCAATCAATCGCTCGAGCTCGGAGAACCCAGCGTAATTCGTATCAACGAATGGCTCTCCGAAGATGATGCGGTTTTCAGAGACGAGTTTATTGAGCTATTCAACCCATCAAACCAACCAGTTGCTCTCGGCGGTCTTGCCATGAGTGATGAGCCCGTGAGCTTTCCCCGCAAGCACACCTTACCCGACCTTAGTTTTATCGCGCCGAAAGGTTTTGCGCTCCTAACTCCAAATGGTAATTCGGCTGATCCTTTACGAGCTGATGAACTTCCTTTCAAGCTCGCATCCGAAAACGAATGGATCTCTCTTCTCGGGACAAATGGGGTCATGATCGATCAGGTCCACTTTGTGAACCAACGCTCTGACCTCTCCCGTGGAAGAAGCCCGGATGGCAGTCCCAATTACGAGGAGTTTGTCGTCCCCAGTCCGGGCTACACAAACAACAGCCCGCTCACTACCGAGCGCAGCCTCCTTCAAAACCTTCGCATAACCGAAATCATGTATGACCCTCTTGGAGGATCTGATTTTGAGTTTATTGAACTTCAAAATATCGGTCTGGAGGCCATCAATCTGGAAGGTCTTCAATTCACCGAGGGCATCCGCTTCACCTTCCCCAACCTCACTCTTCAGCCCGGGGAATTTATCATCCTGGTGAGTAACCGATCTTCTTTTGAAACCCGCTATGGTGACTCACTTCCAGTCTCGGGCCAGTATGATGGAAAACTCAGTAACGGAGGCGAACGGCTCCGCCTTGAACTCCCCAACATTAAAGCCGGAATCCACGATTTTGAATATGATAACTGGTATTCCGCGTCCAATGGATCCGGCTTCTCGCTTGAATTTAACGATCCCTTACTTCCTGTTGTCGCATGGAACCTCAAACTGAATTGGGCTCCAGGGCTAATCATCAATGGGACACCAGGAAACTCAGGAACCTTCTCCGTCAGAACCCCTCCCAACGAAACCATCACCCTTCCAAACAGTCTGACCATCGATCCATTTGTTTCTTATGGCTCCGTCACCCCCGCCTCCGTGGTCTTTCAATGGGAACTCCTTGACGGCCCAGCTTCGGTGTTTTTCACCACTCCCGAAGAACCAGCAAGCGAAATCCGCTTTGATCTCCCTGGCACTTACAATCTCCGCCTCAATGCCACTGCTTTTGACTTTGATCAATCGCAGGAAATTAAGGTAACGGTTCATGATTCCTATCTCGCATGGGTGGACCGAGCCTTTGGAATGACCACTCCAGGTAAAACCGAAAAAGAGAATGACCCCGACGGCGACGGCATTTCTAACCTTTTCGAGTTCGTTCTTGGCCTAGATCCTTCTACTCAGGACAGTGGAAAGTTCCCGACCCCAATTTACGACGCCGAATCAAAAGCTCTGAGCCTCACATGGTCAAACCGGCAACTTGACCCTCAGAGATTTTCCGTCATTGCAGAGGTTTCGGATGATCTCAAAATCTGGCGAAGCGATTCTGCGTCTATCCAAGTCGAAACCCTCTCCTCAACCGACTTAATGGAAAGCTTCCGCGCCGTTGCCCTGACTACAGCCGATCAAACCCGGACCCATTTTATGCGCCTCAGAGTCAATTGCTTTGATGGGATTGTCCCGGAGATCACGCCTGAAATCATCAGCCTCACCATCCTCGCCAAGGAACCAAACATCAACTTTACTAGCCAACCCGGGAAAAGTTATCAACTCGAAGCATTCTCTGATCCTACGGTCGGTTGGTTCAGCGTTGGAGAACCAATAATTGCAACCTCGGAAATTTCAGTTCTAGTGGACCAAAGCCCACAAAACGATCGCAATCGTTTCTATCGAGTGAGAGTTTTCTCTCGCAATTGATTCCGAGAACTTTCGAAAGCACCCCTTTTTTATCCTAGAACCATTCAAAACTAGGCCCTCTTCGTCAGCCTTCATTCCCCTTGCTCATTCCTCCACGTCAACTAATCTCAAGGCTTCACCGCCATGCATCGCCTTTTCGTCGAAAAAACCATTCCTTTCGCCAACGACTCCACTCACCTCATCGGTGATCTCCGCAATAATCTTGCGATAGAAAGCATCAAATCGGCCCGCATCGTGCAACGATATGATCTCGATGGTTTGACCGACGAGGAATTCGCCAAAGCAACCCAACTCATCCTCTCCGAACCTCAAGTCGAGACCTCTTCGACCGAGCTCTCACTGAACTCCGATGAAACTGCCTTCGCGTTGGAATTCCTTCCCGGTCAATTCGATCAACGAGCCGATTCGGCCGCGCAATGCGTCCAGATCCTCACAGGTAAAGAGCGCCCCTTCGTTTCCTCCGCCCGTGTCATTATCCTGACCGGCAAGCTCTCCGAAGAAGATTTGGTAGCTATCAAGAAATACCTCATCAATCCGGTCGATTCCCACGAGATCTCAGTTAACGCGCCCTATCAACGCACTGATTCCCCCGAACCTAAAGACGTCGCCATCCTCGAAGGGTTCAACCAAAAGTCTAAGGCAGACTTTGAGCGATATCGTAGCGAGCTCGGCCTCGCCATGTCGACCGCCGACCTTCTCCATACCCAGAAGTATTTCCAAGGAGAGAACCGCGAACCAACGATCACCGAGCTGCGCATGCTCGACACCTATTGGTCTGACCACTGCCGTCATACAACCTTTATGTCGAAGATTGCAAAAGTCAGCTTCGACGAAGGAACGGAAGTCATACAAGAAACTTACAAAACCTACCTCGCCACCCGCGACGAAGTATACGGAGCAAACACCGAACGCCCAGTCACTCTCATGGACATCGCACTCATGGGTATGAAGGAGCTCCGCAAATCCGGCGAACTCGACAACCTTGAGGTCTCAAACGAAATCAATGCAGCCTCTATCGTTGTTGATGGAGATGATGAACAGGAATGGCTCGTCCAATTCAAAAACGAAACACATAATCACCCCACCGAAATCGAACCTTTCGGCGGTGCTGCCACCTGCCTTGGCGGTTGTATTCGAGACCCACTTTCAGGTCGTTCTTATGTTTATCAAGCAATGCGGGTCACCGGTGCCGCCGACCCCCGTATTCCTTACGATGAGACGATCCCCGGAAAACTTCCTCAGCGAAAAATTTGTCAGGAATCCGCACACGGATATTCTTCTTATGGCAATCAGATTGGCCTCGCGACCGGGAAGGTATCCGAAATTTACCATCCCAACTACGCCGCCAAGCGCATGGAAATAGGAGCCGTGGTCGCCGCCGCTCCACGCAAAAACGTCTTCCGAGGGGGGCCTGAAAATGGTGATCACATCCTCCTTATCGGAGGACGCACCGGACGCGATGGTGTTGGTGGAGCGACCGGTTCATCCAAGGAACACACCGACGATGCTTTAGACAACTCAGCCGAAGTTCAAAAAGGAGACGCTCCCACCGAGCGCAAAATTCAGCGCCTCTTCCGCAACCCCGAACTTGCGCCAAAGATAAAGATCTGCAACGACTTTGGGGCAGGCGGAATATCGGTCGCAATCGGCGAAATTGCCGACAGCCTCGAAATTAACCTCGATGCTGTCCCAAAGAAATACAATGGCCTTGATGGCACCGAACTTGCCATTTCGGAATCGCAGGAACGTATGGCGATTTGCGTCGACCCCTCTGAAGTCGCCTACTTCATTACTGAGTCTGACAAGGAGAATCTCGAATGTGTCCACGTCGCCACCGTCACTGACACCGGTCGTCTCCGCATGACTTGGCGTGGTAAAACGATTGTCGATCTCACTCGTGAATTCCTCGATACAAATGGCGTCCAACAAGAAGCCGCGGTTCACGTCGAAGCGGTTGGATCGGAATCACCACTTAATTGCGTCGCGTTCGAAAGCTTTCCAGAGGCGCTTGGGGATCTCAATATTTCTTCCCAGAAAGGCCTCGGTGAAATGTTCGACTCTTCGGTCGGAGCAGGCACCGTGCTCTCGCCATTTGGGGGAAGCCACCAATGCACTCCCGTCGATGCCATGGTAGCATCCCTCCCCTTTCTTGAAGGGCAAACTGAGGTCTGCACCCACATGTCCTGGGGTTTTAACCCTAATATCGCAACCTGGTCTCCCTATCACGGAGCAGCTTATGCCGTCACCGAATCTGTCTGTCGGGCCGTAGCTTCGGGCGCGCGCCTATGCGACATCCGACTTACTCTTCAGGAATACTTCCCCAAACTCGGGAATGACTCATCCCGCTGGGGGCTCCCCTTCGCAGCACTACTTGGTGCCTTCAAGGCACAGCATGAACTCCGCCTCGGAGCGATTGGTGGAAAGGATTCCATGTCAGGTACATTTAACGACATTGACGTCCCGCCAACCCTAGTCTCCTTCGCCCTTGCCCCCGGAAGCACAAGAAATGTCGTGTCTCCGGAATTCAAAGAAGTCGATTCACTTATTTCTTTTATCGAGATTCCGCGCGACGAAAATCAACTTCCTGATTTCCAAAAGCTCAAGGAGATCGCCGACACTCTTCACGGGGCAAATATCCTCGCAGCCCATACTTTGGACCACGGCGGCATTGCCACCGGCCTCAGCAAAATGGCATTCGGAAACGGAATCGGCGCCACCATCAAAACAGACATAAACCTTCACCAAGAGCGCTTCCTTTGCTTCCTGATTGAGTCAAAAAAAGAAATTGCCGGCGGAACCGTTATTGGCAAAACCCAAATTAATCCAACCATCCAAGTTGGCGCCGATACCCTTGCACTGGGAGAACTTTATGAAGCATGGACTAGTCCTCTCTCTGAGATCTATCCAGAGACCAAGGATCCTTCGACCAGCGAAGCTGACACCTTCAACTCGTCGTTTGAGGTCAAACGCTCAACCACCAAAAGCCAAAACCCTAAGGTCATCATTCCGGCGTTTCCCGGGACCAATTCGGAATACGATTCCGCGAAAGCCTTTCGTGAAGTTGGTGCCCAAGCCGAAATCCAAGTCTTTCGTAACCTCACTCCGCAAGCAGTTGAGAAATCACTCGCTGACCTAGCTGAAAGCATCCGAAAATCTCAAATTCTCATGCTGCCCGGTGGTTTCTCAGCTGGTGACGAGCCGGCGGGATCAGGGAAATTTATCGCGACTATTCTTCGGAGCCCCGAGGTTGCCGACGCAGTCATGGACCTCCTCAGAAACCGCGATGGTCTGATCCTTGGAATCTGTAATGGTTTTCAGGCGCTCATCAAAACCGGACTCGTGACCTATGGTGAAATTCGGGAACCAAAACCCGGCGATCCGACTTTGACCTTCAACGACATCGGAAGACATGTTGCCCGTTACGCAACCACGCGCATTGCTTCGACGCAGTCACCTTGGCTTGCAGATACTCAAGTGGGCGATCTTCACAACATCCCCTTTTCACATGGCGAAGGCAAATTCTACGCGAATGAAGAAGACCTTCGTAACCTCGCCGCCGCCGGTCAAATTGCGACGCAATACACCGATCTCGATGGCCAGCCTACTATGGCTCCGGAATTCAATCCAAATGGCTCCATTCACGCCATCGAGGGGATTTCATCCCCCTGCGGTCAGGTCCTCGGAAAAATGGGGCACACCGAACGCCAGGGCCCAAATGTCGGGCAAAACATTTCTGGCAATCTATACCAACCACTCTTTAGAGCCGGGGTTAAATACTTCTCATAGCCGAACCCCCAATTTTTTGCACAGGGTTAGCGCCACAACCTCCTTCGGCCGAGCAACGGTATCCGTATTTAAATCAATCTCTCACTGAGGAGGGATATTTCTGCTGGGCTGCTTTAATCTTTTACTTTCTTCACAACCACGCCCATTCCGTCATCGCTGACTACTCGAACAGGATCCCCTTTATCCAGAAACACCCCGTCAGCCAGAACCTCCAGAACCGAGCCATCGACTTCTGCTTTTCCATTCGGCCGCAAATCGGTGACCGCAACTCCAGTCCTGCCAAACATTGCTCCTGCCACGGTTTCCTGATCATCACCATTTCCTCTTCCTAGCGAAGTGGGCAACATTGTCTTATCGATAAACCTCACCTTCGGAAGAAACTTTACCATAAGAAAAAGAAGTAGTAGTGAGCCGAAAATCCCAATCGCCAAATTCATCGCCGGCTTTCGAAGAGCATCCACAAAGCTCACTTCCTCCGATCCACCCCACTGATAAGTCTCCCAAGTAACTCCATCAAACATCGAAAATACAACTGCCCCAACAAGCAAAAGTAGCCCGGTGATTCCAGCCACTCCAAAACCAGGAATCACAAAGATCTCCACTCCGATCAAAGCAATCCCGATGACAAAGAGAGCTGCGAGTTCATACCCTGCCATATTACCAGCCATGTAGTTTCCGAAAAAGAAGAGAGCAAAAGCAGATAAGCAGATGATACCACCAATCCCAAAGCCCGGCGTCTTTAGCTCAAGATACCCACCTCCCAAACCGACTAGAATTAATACTCCAGAGAAACCGGCAATCCACCAAGCTAGACGTTCAAATCCGGTCGGAGTCGCGGTAACTACTTCCTCTTCACTCCATCCTTCGGCTTTTAAGACCTCCTCGAGAGAAGTCACTTCAGCCTGAGCCAGGAGCGGACCGTCGCTCATCATTCTCGTTGCTTCGCTTGAATTGAGATTTAATAAGGACCCGGGTTTTACTTCAACATCGCCAATGACACGTTTCTCGTCACTTAAGAACATCATGGCCTCAATCACCTCGGGATTATATCCCTTCTGCTTCGCAATATAGCGAATCTGAGCACCAAAATAGCTTTCAAGCTTCGCCCTTCTTACGGGATCTATTTCCCGACCAGAACCATCAATAATGCCAGACGAGCCGATCTTCGAACCTGGAGTCATATAGATTCGATCAGTGGACACGGCGATAAAGGAACCTGCGCTAATCGCATTAGGGTTCACGAAGGCTACTGTAGGAATCCCAACATTTGCGATCTTCGTCATAAGCTCTTCGGTCGGAAAGGCCAAACCCCCAGGCGTATCTAGATCGAAAATAATTCCCTTTGCCTCTTCGTCAGTGGCCCGCTCCAAAATACGTTCCCAAAATTTGAAGCTTTGCCCGTTGGTGAGGGAATTTTCACCCACCTCGATCCGGATAATTTTTCCGGCGTAGCTTTCTTCATTTGATTTGCCGAAGACCTTCATGTCTTGGCCCAAGACCTGCCCAAGACCCGCGAGAAGGTAAAAAATCACCGTTTTCATGCAAAGAACGTAACCCAAGGCTGGCGAAACCCAAACAACCGATTCACACTACTTACATGGGAATGATCCCAAGAGAAACAATCGAACGTATCCTCGAAGCGACGGATATTGTCGATTTGATAGGTGGGTATTTCCCTCTCAAGCGCTCGGGTTCGGACTTTAAAATCAACTGTCCCTTCCACGGGGAAAAAACGCCGTCGTTTAATATCAACCCTGCTAGGCAGCGCTACAAATGCTTCGGTTGCGACGCGAGCGGCTCCGCCCTCAACTTCTTAATGGAATATGAGAATCTCCCCTTCGTCGACGCCGTCAGAAAACTTGCTGATCGGGCTGGTATTCAGATTATTGAAGAAGCCAGCGATCCGGAATCAGATCGCAAACGACGAAAGATCTCTCGACTCAAGGAGCTAAATAATAAATCCGCCCGATTTTTCCACGAACAGCTCTTAAAAAATCCTGATGCGGCTCATGCCCGGGAATACCTGAAGAGCAGAGAATTCAGTAAGGAAACCGCACAAAAATGGTTAATCGGATGGGCTCCCCGAAATTCAAACCTTTTTCTCCAAATGGCCCGGGAAAGTGGCTTTAACGGTCGAGAAATTCTCCAAGCTGGATTGGGTGGACTTAAGGACAAGAACAATCCGCGGTCCGGACTCTGGGTTAAGTTTTACGATCAACTGACTTTTCCCATTCATAACGACGTCGACGATGTCGTCGGTTTCAGCGCACGGATTCTTCGTGAAGACGATAAACGCGGAAAATACATCAACACCAACGAAACTCCTCTTTTCAACAAATCGAAACTCCTCTTTGCCCTCAACAAGGCGAGGCGGCCTATGGGCAAAGAAAAGTTTGCGCTTCTTTGTGAAGGTCAGGTCGATGCTATCGTCCTTCACGAATCAGGATTCGAGAACACGATAGCGCCGCTTGGCACTGCATTCACAGAGCAACACGCTCGCATGATTAAGCGCTACACCGACCGAGTTGTTCTTTGTTACGATGGTGATAATGCCGGACTCGCTGCTGCTGACAAAACATTTAAACAACTCACGGCTCAAGGGCTTCCCGTTCGCCTAATGCATCTTCCTGATGGAGATGATCCAGACACCTTTGTGAAAAAGCATGGCGCGGAAGCGTTCCGAGAACTCCTCGGATCGGCCAAGGAATATTTCGATGCCAAACTTGATAAAGAACTCAAATCCATAAACTTATCATCGGCAGCCGAAAAAACCAAATTATTACAAGAGCTTGCTAAATCAGTTTGCGTTATGGATGACGATCTCCTCCGCGACGCTACAATTCAGAATCTAGCCATCCGGCTTCGCCTGGGAGTTGAGGGATTTCGGCAGGCAGTGGCAGCCGCAAAGGCTGAGCTCAAGCGCTTCAGGCCAAGAGAAAATGAAGAAGAAAAAGTGGATAAGGTAGAGCCCGCCGCGATTGATCATCTTATTATCTATCTTTGCCACCTCGCCCTGAACTCGGAAGCGGCCGCCGAATATCTTCGGGAGCAATTAGAAACTCTTCAGGAATGTCTCACCGAAACGCTGGGAAACCACGTGCTCGTCGATATCCTAGCAAAACGACCTAACCCCGAAAGCGAGGCCTCAAAACAAGCTTATCTAATGACCATTTCGAAAGGCGATCGTATCGCATTGGAAAATGGCTTTAGCGACACGATACCAGAGGATCCGGTTTCCTCGGCATGCGACACAATAGCGATGCTTTCAGCCCGATTTTATCAAGTAAAAGAAAAGGCACTGCGAACACGACTCAACGATCCCGGCCTCACCTCAGAGCAGATTTTAGAAGCCTTTGAGGAAGTCAAGCGCCTCCAATCCATCCTCAAGGCACTCGATCAACGTTTCTAGGAGCTTCAAAAGCGAATTCACAAAGGGCTTGCCAGATACCTACCTGTTTAATATTTTTCTCATGTGAAATACCGACTTCTATTAATGATCGCCGCCGCTATTGGTTCCTCTCTTTTCCTTTCATCCTGCAATACCTTTCTTGGGATGGGCCGTGATTTCCAACGTCTCGGACAAGGTTTTGAGAATTCTTCCTACGGTAAAAAATGGTAGGCAGAACCTTCTCGACTTAAATAAAACGGGAGGCTCATTCGAGCCTCCCGTTTTTTAATGATTAAATTTTAATTCCTAAATTACGCGAGAGCCTGAAGCTTCTCGGAAATCTGGCCTTGGGTGACATTTGCTCCCACGATTTGGTCCTTAACCTCTCCATCTTTGAAGAACAAAAGAGTTGGGATAGAACGAATCCCATATTTAGCAGCAAGAGCCTGACCATCATCTAGATTACACTTCCCGACTTTTGCTATACCATCAACTTCTGCGGCAACAGCATCCACCATAGGAGAGATCATTTTACAAGGTCCACACCACTCGGCCCAAAAGTCGACAAGAACGGGCTGATCAGAGCTGAGGACTTCGGCGTCGAAGTTATCTTCGGTAATAGTTAAAGCCATGCCGCGAATATGTACGGAAAAAGGGTGGCGTCAAGAGCCACCCTTTGAGGATTTATTCGAGATGTAATGTCGGAACAGATGATCTCTACGATTCCCGCAATTCAGCGACTACCCGCCCACTCCCATCGTAAGGAAGTTGAGGGCGGCGACGCTAGCAGCGATGATGAAAATGATAATAGGAAGTGCCATAACTTTAAGTTGATTTAATTAATTTGAACCTTATTTAAAGATATCACCAAATTTGTTTTCGGTGGTCCACATCATGATGGTAAGAGCCAAAACGGCGAGGCTCAGAACAAAAGCCAAAATAGACATCACCATTGGGATGGTGTCGCTTTCCTCCTCTTCATCGTCGTCCATCGCGATTGTCCCGATAGTTGACATCGTAGGTGCCGTAGGCTTTCCGAGCTGTTGGGTGCTCTGAAGTTGAACAGTGGCCTGCGGAAGGGCTGTCGTCGGAGCGCCTGCGGCTGCTCCCGGAACTGGAGATGTCTTGAGTGGCACAGTTGCCGGACCAGGTGCAGCTGCACTAGTTTTCAGAGGGATGGTAGGAGCCGGTGCTGGAGCACCTGAAGGTGCTGGCGCGGACTTCAATGGAATTGTTGGCGCCGGTGCCGGAGGCGCAGGAGCCCCGGCAGCAGGAGCTGGCGGTGGAGTAGGTGCGCTCGGAGCCGGCGGATCTGCCTTGAGTGTCACGCGGACAGTCTCTTTTTTAACGGGCACTGATGAAGTTTGATCATCGGGTGCGGGCGGCTGGGTGTTTTCGTTTTCGTCGGCCATAATTAGATCGTGGTGTCTATGAATTGAATAATCGCGTGGTGTTTGCCAGTGCTTTTCTAGAGTTAACGAAATTCCAGCTCAACCTGTCAAACCACGAAGTCTAGAAAATGGAGGAAATATTGAACTTTTTAGACCAAATAGGGCAAAAAAAGAAGCGGCGGACAAAAACCCACCGCTTCCATCTTAAAATGGACAATTTATGCCGACGGCCCTCGACCCTTGAAGGTCAGCTCGGCGATACCTGATTTATCGAGTTCCCCGAGTCCAACGGCCACCATTTTATCATATTGAGCCTTAGTGGCATCGTTGACAGGCAGACTGATTCCGACACCTCCTGCTAAAGCCGCTGCGATTCCAGAATCCTTAGCAGCGTGTTCCGCTGAGAACCAACATTCATGATCACGATCGATCATATCCTCGGAATCAGTCTCGAGAACGCGGCTGTTGGCCCCAGTTTGGGCGAAAATATCGCACACCATCTGGAGATCAAGACCCATTGCATCAGCAAGCCCCAAACCTTCAGCGAGCGCCGCCGTGTTTATGTTCATAACCATGTTAACGAGAGCCTTGACCTCGGCGGCTTTTCCGATTGGTCCACAGAGGCGGAGGTTAACGGAGAGTTGATCAAGGATCTCCTTGTGCTGGACGAAGATCTCCTGATCCCCCCCAATCATTAAGAACAATTTTCCTTCGCGGGCTTGGGAAATCGATGAGGCCATCGCCCCTTCCAGAACGTGAGCTTCGATTTCCTTTCCAGCTTCATAAACTTCTTTGTGAATCCCCGGTGAAAGAGTGGCGCAGTTGATGAAGGTCTTACCGGATGCTTCAGAGAAAAGATTATCTCCATCTTGTAGGAAGATAGCCCGCATGGCATCATCATTGGTCACTACGGTAAAGATAATCTCAGCAGCTTCGGTGACTTCTGACAAGGTGCCGCAATCTTTGGCGCCAAGCTCGGCTGCGATCTCCGCTGATGCCTTCTTGTTTACATCAAAGATTGCAGTGACGTCATGTCCACAATCGAGTTGAAGGTGACGTGCCATATTGGCGCCCATTCGGCCTACGCCGACAAATGCTACTTTGCTCATAATATTTTAGTGGTTTGGATTGTTATGATTTGAATTCAGGGAAGAATGGATTGTGGGCTTTTTCCTCTCCCACCGAGGTCATCGGCCCGTGTCCGGGACAAACTACGGTATGGTCTTCGAGAGTGAAAATCTCGGAACGGTTGGTCGCAAGTGCATCCTTAAAGGAAATCACCCCGCCACCCATCGACTGGGCGAAAAGAGCATCACCGACAATAGCTATGGGGCGGCCAAGACCATTGATCACATAAGTGGTTCCTGCTGGTGAATGCCCCCAGGTTAGACGAGTCGTAACCCGGAGAGTTCCGATTGAAAAATTCTCGCCAGCCGCAAATCGTTCTGCTCCAGCAACAGGTTCTTTGGCATTCACCAAAACACGAATTTCGGGGTGTGCTTCCACGACCTTCTCACGATCAATTATGTGATCGATATGGGAGTGGGTAATAAAGAGAGTTTTGAGGTCAACGCCCAGATTCTTTACCATCTCAAGGGCAGGATCCGAATCGGCACCCGTATCAAAGAGAGCGGCCTCTTTGGTCTGGGGATCCCAAATAAGGTAGGAATTTACAGTCATCATGTCTTCCGGGTCTGGATCAAACACAGTATTAGACTGCCGGAGTCCCTCGAGTTCAACCGGCTCCGGCCGCCATACCCGATTTGCGAGCTCTACCAAACAATCGGCATCGAGCCCAAGCGCGGGAGCGATAGCCCGAACGGCCACTTCGTCGAACTCACCATTCTTTAGCTTGGCGATGGCATCTGGCTCGACATTCGTAAGAAATGACAAAACTCCATCGGCCATTCCCGTGCCCTTGATCGTTTTACCAATGACGTCTTCAAAAAAATCTTCAAGTTCGATCATAATTTCAAGGGAGGACTATTTTTTAGGAAACAAAGCGACTAAGCGACCAACTTTGGAGTATTCGGTCACATAAATTTGACCTGCTGGTCCCCACTTAATCCCGTGGGGTGCCGAGAAGGCGTTATCATGAAGTTGCTCAGCTGGGACACCATTGGTGGCCCACTGCTTCGTGTCGGGATTATCTAAGAGGGCTGAAACCACCTTGCCGCTTTTATCCATAAGAATTACACGGCCTTCGATCTCGGCAACAACCGCATAATCCCCCCGGACGTCAACATCAGCCGGCCGACGCATCGGAGTCTCGCCATAAATTCCAATCCAAGTCAGGTCCATGGTTAGATGGATCATGCGTCGTCCATCCCGATCGCAAACAAGAATGCGAGGCTCACCATAACGGAGATCGATTCCCGCTCCATGGCACGACGTGAATTGATCCTTGCCAGTCCCTTTTCCCCCATAAGTTGTCACGAGAGTCCCATCAGGCTTCAACTTGTGAATCTTTTTGGATCCATATCCCATGAAGAAATAAATGTGCCCATCCGGTCCAACTAGAAGCTCTGTTAAACCGCCCATTCCACCTTCAAGCTCCCCCGTCTTCTCATTGGGGAGAGTCGCCACGATATTGCCCTCCAAATCAAATTTAACAGCGCGATTTTTTCGGACCTGCGAACCCCAAATAAATTCTTGGTCACCTTCGGTTACGGTGGTTAGGGAGTGCATTCCGGCAAGACCACCCTTAAGTGATTTTGTGAAGTTACCAAAGCAATCAAATACCGCGATTCCCGGCTCGCCATTAGTAGCAGCATAAACGCTTCCGGATTTATCAACAGCAAGATCACCGTGTAACGAGCCTATATTTTTCCCGTTTTCAGGAACGCCCCATCCCGGGGCCGTAACATATTCGTGACCTTCGGAACCTGTTACAATTGCGGTGGTGACGATGGATCCCACCCCTTCTCCGTGATCATGACCTTCATGGGCATAGAGAAGTGATGTAAGAATCAGAGACGTAAGTATAGCGATAGGCTGTTTCATGGCCTCACGATGGTGTCTAACATCCCTAAGTCGAAAAGAAAAAAATCGTGGGATTGGAAATGCAGCTAAATCCCGACTGAAAACCACCCACGCCCTGCCACCACCTTGCTGAATTTTTTTCATTCAATTCCCTCCTCCTGTGCTACTTATTATTCATGATCAGAAAGGGAGTTGCTGCGACCATAACATTATTGATCGGACTTTCTCTTTTAAGAGCGGAACGGGAACCGCCACAAGAGTCCAACTCGACCTTGCTAGTCTACCCAGAAAGATTCGGAAAACCCACTCTCCCGACTGACAACATCCTAACAAAAGAGCGAATTGCGCTAGGCGAGCGCCTTTTTCACGACACCATTCTTTCGATTGACGGCACCGTTTCGTGCGCGGCCTGCCACGTTGTCGAGTTCGCCTTCAGCGACGATGTTGATTTGTCTCGTGGCTTCGAAGGTCGCCTTGGAAAACGAAATTCTCTTCCCATCTTCAACCTCGCATGGAAGGACCACTTTTTCTGGGACGGCCGCGCTAAGACTGTCCGAGAACAGGTCCTACAACCCATTCAAGACCACCTTGAAATGGCAGCCAACCTGAACCAGGTAATCTACCGACTCAATCGCCGACAGTCCTATCGAGAGGATTTTAAAAGCGCCTATGGCCCCGGAAAAATCACCAGTGAGACTCTCTCACTAGCGCTAGAAAACTATCTACTTACGATTGTCAGCGGAGATTCAAAGTTCGACCGCGCCCTTGAAAAGAAAGTGAAACTTAACCCGCTCGAAGACAAGGGCCGCACTCTCTTTTTTACCTCTCACGAAAAAGGAGGTGCTGGATGTTTTGAATGCCATAGCGGACCTCATTTCAGTGACTTCGCATACCGTAATAATGGTTTGAGGCCAGACCAGGATTTGAACGATCTTGGAAGGTATCAAATTACAGGAAAAAAGAAGGACAAGTTCCTCTTTTCAACACCTAGTCTCCGCAACATCGCTATCACCTCACCGTATATGCACGATGGACGATTCGAGAAACTTACGGAGGTAATTGAACACTACAATAACCCAGCCCATCAATCACCGACCCTCGACCCTGCGCTCAAAAAACTGGGGCTTCGATTGAAGGCTGAGGAAAAGAAAGCACTCATTTCTTTTTTACAAACCCTCACGGACCCCCAGTTTATTGACGATGCGAAGTGAACTTTCCAAACTTCTCTTCGAGAACTAAGCGGCGATGTTCAAACATCTTTGCTAACTGGCTTTTTACCACCAGACCCCGGGCAATTTCACCAAAAACACTGAAGCCCACCGAATAGTGAATGAGATCCTTCACTACCGTCCCCCGGCCCGTTTGCTCAAACGAATGACGATGGTGCCAAAATTTGAACGGTCCAGAAATCTGGTCATCAACGAAGCTCTCTCCTTTTCTTAGAGCTTTAATTTCTGAAACCCACGGAATCCAAATCCCAGGCAGCACCTTTACTGAATACTCAATGATTTCACCCTCATAGAGAATCTCAGAGGGAAGCGAAACAATCTTAAATCCCAATTCGGGAGGAGTCATTGCTTCAAGATTTCGGGGGCTTGAAAAAAATTCCCAAGCCTGATCTATGGGAGCTGGAATCGTTTGTTCTTGCGAGAGCGAGTGGACTTTCATCAGGCCTTTAAACTAACCTCACTTTGAAATTGGTCGTCCAAAAATATCAAAAATGGTTCCAACTCCTTTCTTGATTGCTTCAGCCCCTTTTTTGATCGCACCAGTCTCTTCCCCTATCACTTTCCCCGGATTACCGGCACCACCAGGATTGATTAAATCCGAGGCCTTATCTAAAGCTAATTGAGCGACACCAAGGATCACCCCCTTTTCTTGAAGGGTCGCCTTGGTTGACTCTCCAATCGGCTTGCCAGTGAACTTGAGAGCATACTCTCCAACGTCTGGAAGTAGCTCGAACATTCTCTCCTTGGCCGCAGCAACCAGTCGGTCACTCAAATCTTCCTGAGGAGCATCAAGCGTGCCGCTAACCTTAAGCGGAGTCCACAAAAGCCCCAAATCACCACGCTTGAAAACCTTGGTCTCCGCACCTGGAATATGAGCTAAAGTGCCTGGTGTAATACCAATACGTAAATCGCCTTTACGAATTTCATTCCCTTCAATCTCCATCACGCCCTCCAGCCGGACTAATCCCTCACTGGACAAAATGATATTCGTTAGCTTGATATTTTCCCCGACCTTTTCAAAGTCGAGACTTGCCTCATTCAGAGACAGGCGACGAAAGCGGGAGGTGTTGGCGTAGGCAGAAATCTTATCGAGCAGCGGGAGAGCCGTGAGCATTCCATCCTTAATTCTGAGGTGGCCGGTCAATCTGGATTTAGTGTCTGGCTTGCCAGTCACTTCGAAGGAAAAATCAAGCGGTCCCATGAAACGCCGTTTCCAATCCTCAGCAACAACCTCTTGGATCCGGGAACCAGTCACCTCGCCCCGGATCTGCCAAGTCCCGTCTTCGATACCGAAATCCCCTTCTGCGGTCATCAAACCATTTTCCAGCACTTCAAATTCAGATGCTAGGAGGTAAAAGCGTCCTCTCGAATACCGACCTGTGGCTGTGCGCAGGGTCATCTTATCAGCTAGTGAAATAGGCATCGAAATTTCGCCGCCAGCAAACGCCACATCATAAACATCCTTTGTTAAGCCCGACCGGATTTTAGCCGAGGCATTTTGCCATGCCCAAACCCCGTCGTCCATCTTGGCTGATCCATTTACGGAAGCGACATCGATTTCCGTCACCTCAAGAGAATCAGGTAAAAAAGGATCCCAGAAGCTTTTTTCCTTCGCTGGACGTTCCTTTATAAGAATCTCACGGTTGGGATCATCCCGAAAGTCACCAATGAATTCAAGCTCACGAAGGTGCACATTATCAATGCGATAAACACCGCTCCAAATCGCTCCTATATCGACCTGAGCATCAATTCCACGTGCATTGATATTCTGAATTCCATTCAGCTCCTTGAAGCTAAAGTTATCGGTCTGCACGCTCCAACCATCCCATTCGAAAATTGATAACTCGGCATCGCCATTAAGTTCATACCCCACCTCTTCTCCAAGCATAAGCCTAAATTCATCGCTTCGAAGGTAGCTTCGAACCGAGTTGTAACCAACGACCAACCCGACCAAAACCACGAGTATCAAAACACCTCCAGTGTAATACACCCACTTCATCGAGCCCCTCTTGCGAGACTTCCGACTTTGCGCCTTTCGTGCTTTTGACTTTCGACTTCTCCTACTGGCCATGGCTTAAGACTATCAGCGAGTTCGACTTAGCCAATCCGACAAAGTCACTTTTTATGTCCAAAAAAAATCGATCCATTACCAGATTTTTCGGAACAGAATCTAAAATGATCGCGTGAAATTTTCGTCCTCGAAGTCTTTAGTAAGCGCGATCGTAGGCTTCGACTCCCGAAACAATTGAGCGGGCCGCCGCCGCCTGATAACTCGATGAGTTGCAACGGGAACGCTCGTAGGAATTGCTAATAAATCCACACTCCACCAAAACAGCAGGGCACAGGGTGTCATTGAGCACCGAAAACCTTTTGAATTTGTATCCACGGTCACGCACCTTCAGATTGCCCACCAAATGACTTTGAATCGTCTTGGCCAGAAATCTACCACGCTTTCCGACATAAAACGTTTCCACTCCCCTAACTCCTGTGTGGGAGGTGGCATTGAAGTGGATACTAATAAAAATACAATTACGGTATCGGTTCGAAATTTGTGATCTCCGCCGCAGATCAACAAAAACATCGCTGCGGCGAATCATCGTCACCGGATATCCCCTACTTTTCAGGGAAGCCTCAACGCGTCGAGCAACCTTTAGGTTAAGATCCGATTCTCGGACGCCACCCCAGACTGCGCCGCGGTCCTTGCCACCATGGCCAGCATCAATGATGACCCTGAGAGATTTAGGCTTTGCCCGAACGTTTACCACCGGAGGCGCAACCTTACCCGAAGGAATCTTTAGCACCTGCCCAACACCAAGATTGTTTTTATCTTTGATCCCATTATAGGCCGCGAGGCGATCCATTGAGACTCCATATTTGAGCGCGATCCGATAGAGATTCTCAGCCTTCTTCACCTTGTGGGTCAGCCCCATTGACAAACCGCACATAAATGTAGCGACCATTATGCCAACAAGATATTTGTTAAGGTAGGAACCCCTCATAATCACAAAAGATAGGAATATTTATTCCCAATAACTAGTTAAGTCAACTAAGTTTTTATAAAACCTTAATACTCTTGTAAGGTTAACCTTTAATCTTGGTCTTCTTTCCAATGAATAGTGGCAGCACCAGATAAACCACGAAAATAGCGGCAGGGGTGTAGATGGTCCACTTCACAATGAGCCCCAAAAGGAGGGCAAACCCCAAAAGAGTCCAGACATTTGCTTTAGTCTTGAGATCAATCTTTTTAAAACTTGGATAGCGAACATTACTCACCATCAAAACCGAAACCCCGAGTATCATGCCGGCTAAAACGAATGACCAAAGCCCAAGTGACCGGTCGTTTTCAGCCAAGCTAATCATAAGAAAGGTCAGCGAAGCAATAAACCCCGCCGCCATTGGAATAGGAATCCCCCGAAAGTCCCCGCTGGTAGATCCAATTCGAGCCAGACAATTAAATCGCGCCAGCCTGATTCCCCCACATAGCAGGTAAATAAAGGCAATCGCCCAAGTCAGACCACGTTCTTTGGTTCCGTTGGGATCGAAAAACTCAGGTAGCTGTAAATCAGCGAGAACTGCCCGGGACACTAACATGGCGGGTGCGAGTCCGAACGACACCATGTCAGCAAGAGAATCAAACTCCTGGCCGAAAGGGGATTCCTGCCCACCAAGCCGAGCCAATCGACCGTCGAGCAAATCAAACAGACACGATCCGAAGATATAAAGCATCGCCGTTTGGTAATAATCCTTCGCTCCCAGCAAGTCTTCAGCCTGCATTCCTTTAAAAATTGTCAAGATCGCCAAGAATCCACACAAAAGATTACCCGCCGTCATTAAATTCGGCAGGAGATAAATTTTAGGCTCTTGGTCTTCTTGTCCCATGACTGATTACAGAAGTTAATCTGTCAAAAGTCATGGACCTTGGAAAGTCTCAACTCACCTCTTTCCCTTAACAGATTCTCTGCCATCTTTTGTCTATGCCCACTGAGATGACCGCCGACCTCTCTATGAAATCTCTTCTCGACCAATACCCGGGAGCGCGGAGAGCGCTCTTCTCCACCTTTCACATTGGGGGGTGTCAATCCTGCGCCTACGAACTCCACGAAACCCTCGAGGAGGTTTGCAAAAATCATGGTGTCGATTTGAACGCTGCCCTCAAATGTCTAGCCGAAAGTAGAAAGCACGATGCCAGCATGCTGATTTCGCCCACAGAATTGAAAGCCTTACTTGATAAAAATGAATCATTCATCCTGCTGGACACCCGCACTCGCGAAGAATTCGAGGCGATCACCCTGCCAGGCGCACAGTTAATGACCCAAGAGCTACAAGCCAATTTGTTTGCTGAGGAAAAAAACAATCAGAAAGTGATTCTCATCGACCATCAAGGGCTTAGCGTTCTAGATCACTGCGCGTGGTTCCGGGGCCACGGTCTCAACGGGACCTTCGGAGTTGACGGCGGTCTCGATCGCTACGCCAAGGAGGCCGACTCTTCGATCCCTCGCTATCGATTGGAAATCGATTAGGATGAAACTCTCGCCCTTCCGAAGTCTCTAAAATTTTTCAAGGACCACGGGTGATTACTCACCTTTTTTTTCAGGAATATCCTCCCCACCTTTCCTCTGTTCTTGGAGGAAATCTCGACCATTAAACCTGAGGCGGAATCCATTTTCGTCGCCACCACTGTCGATTCGCTCAACCCGCTCGCGATATTCCTCAGGCACCGCTGCCTTGTCGATGTCGTTATCGTAGGGCCCTTCAAAAAGAAGCTTCCCCTCTTTGTCGCGGATCGAAAGTTCACGCTGACCATTGGTCATCTTCATTTCTATCGACCCTTGTTCGTCAACAAACTTCATCGAGCCGATTCCACGAAAGCCTAGTTTTAGATCCTTCTCATCGAGCATATTTCCATCTAAGTTAAACTTGAACTGCTTAAAGCCAGCCCCATCGTTTCCAAGAGCCTTCTCAAGCTGCTTCATCATCTCCTTCTGCAATTTGTCATCGCCGAGGCCACCCAGGGCATTTTCAAGTTGCTGATTGAGCAAGCGATTCATATCAGCTGCAGGATTGGGAATGATCGCTTGAAGCGGTAAATTCTGAACGGCAGGAGCTTCACCGAGAGTTATCTTTTGTTCTATTGTCTTTCCTCGACGCACTATTTTTAGAGTCACCTCGTCGCCAGGGTCGTAGCTGGTGATCACTTTACGGAGTGAATCCTGGTCGGTGAGTCTATTATCGTCAACAGACACGATGATATCCAATTCCTTGAGACCGGCGAGACCAGCAGGACTGGTGGGCCTCACCGTGCTGAGGAGGAGTCCACCTTCAAGCTCAAGGTGCACACGAAGAGCTTCGCTTGATTCATCTCCACGAACTCCAAGATAAGCCACCTTCTCGACTGGCATTGGTTTGGGAGCGACTTTAGCATTCTTTCCGTCATCAGCATCACCCCCTTTTTGATCCTCTCTGAGGATGCCTCCCTTTGGCTGAACAGGTATTTCTTCATTACTCTCGTCCCCACCCGGGCGCTCAATCGCCGAGAGGCTAAAGAGCGAACCAAGGAGAGCAATCAACCCGGTTGTCGTGATTTTCATGGCAGGATCTTTCATTCACAAATTGAGCGGCCTAGCTTAAACCTTTTGTTTAATCAAATTTCACCGGAGTAAATGTCACCTCTCTTTTAGGCTGCTCTATGATTAACTTCTCACCACGCTCATTTACGAACTGCAGCTCATTATTTACGTGCACCTCCAGACAACGAAGCGGTTGCCCCCCTTTCGTCCAAACCACTCCATGATCTTTTGCCGAAACCACTGAAGCACGCGCATCCTTTGGTATGAAAACAACCGGTGTAGCGTGTCCATTGGTGAGGTCCGGAATTCGTTCCGTAACCCGATCGGGTTCAGAAAAAAGATTACTCGAAAGAATAGCAGCACCTGCGCCAAGAATTGCGACCGCTGCCACTGAACGAATGCCATACCGAGATGAACTACGCCTTTTGACATCCGGGTTGATCGCCACAATTTTCTCATCCACCGGAACCTCCTCATGCCAGCGCGCCATAGCGTCATCCAGCCTGGAAATCAAATCCTTCGGAACACCGTAAGGAACAAGTCCCCGAAGGCTTTCTTCAAGAGCCGAAAGTTCAGTGTCCAACGAAGCCACAATAATCTTTTCATCGGAAGGGGTCACTTCAGCTACCGCAGCCGCCATGGCCCCATCAAGTTGATCAAGAAGAGAGTCTTGCAATGAAGCAGGGACCAATTTCTTAAGCTCGTTTTCTAGGGTAATGGAATCCATATCCATAAATTTATCTTGATCGGGGAACTAGTGGTTTTTACGTATTTCGATTAGTTACTTAAATATCCTCATTCAAGCGTGCGGTAGCGAGTTGTTTTCTGAGAGCCTCTATACCGTATCGATATCTTGAAGCCGCCGTGTTGAGTGAGATCTCCAGAGCTTCGCCAATCTCGGCAAAGGTCCGCTCACCCCACAGCTTCATGCTGATCACCTCCGAAAATTTCTTAGGGAGGGTCTTCATGCCCTCAATAAGAATGCGGCGTGTTTCATCCTGACTCGCCCCACCTTCAAAAAGAGGCATCTCGATGTCACGCCCGAGGGAGCGATCATCCTTGACTACATTTTCCTCGCGCTTTCTCCGTCGGTCATCTTTTCGCCCTAGGTCAATTGCCTCCCGGCGAATCTGGGTATAAATAAAGGCGATCCAAGCGTCCTGTCCTCCCACAAACGAGCCCTCCTCGACCTTTCGAGCCAACTTCACAAGAGCGTCTTGCAAAACATCTTCGGCATCAGCGATGCTTCGCGTTTGCTGTCTTGCAAATAACAGGAACTTCGAGCCATGCCCCTCTAGCCACGGACGAAACTGTGACGAATTCTTGTTCTGCTGGGGAGCCAATTTCACGTTTTTCCTGATCCTTTCCGAGAGAGCGTTACGAGTTGGGGGAATCGTTTTGATTTTTTGTATTTTATAGAAATAAGAAAACCATGCAAGCCCCCAACTTGACTCAAAAACGGACCAATCATAATTGATTGGACTGTTGGGATCCTATTTCAAAAAAATCACTTAGGCTGGAACTAATTCTCCAAACGATTTTTCACAAAGGGCGTTCATAACATAAGTGCTAGGCCGAAAGTTTTCGATCACCACCTCAGTTCGATCCCCCCAATTCATACGAACTTCTTTTACATTGAAATTCGGAGTTTTGTGAGGGGCGAACAAAATATCGTCATGAGTGCTATTCTCGTGCTTTTTGAACATCTCAGGGATGATATCACCACCCAAATGGTCGTCACGACCGGTCGCAAGATGACAAGTGCCTAGAACCTTCTCATCTTGAATATCTTGATACGAGACCGGCAGGACCTGAGTTCCAAATCCAAGCTCGCCCAGAGTTCCAGTCATCGGATCATCAACAAGCCGGGCGTTGTGCTCGTCGATCGTAGACTGCTTTCCTTCGATAAGAGTCGATTTCACCACATTACGATCCACAACGTCCAGCACCCCAAGGGTTCCGTCCTCATACTTCATCGGGAACTTACCGCGAGCGTCCTGAGGGACAAAATAGACCTCACCCGCCGGAAGATTGGCGATGTCTGGATCCGTTCCGCGACAAAGACCATGCGACTTCTGCGCCTCCTGCCCACCAAGGCCAAGCCACGCGGTAAGAATTTTACCGTCTTCGAGTTCAAAGTCGATCTCTACCGATTCCGCCTGGGTTAGCGCTGCACGCATTTTCTCAGCGTCATCAGAAACCTCCTGATAATTCACCGCAAGACCCGAATTCAAAATAATATCATTCATTCCATGCATCGTTGCCCCACGAAAGTTGAACTGCTTACACTTTTCGGTCAGCGGAGCAGTCGCAGACCAAGTGGAAATACAAAGAACAATGTCATATTTAGAATAGATATCGCGATCCAAAGACAGCTGTTTCCCATCGGTATCCCAAACTTCGTCGCTTAGATCGAGATTCGACCCATAGGTGTATTGATAAGCGAACATCTCGCCTCCACTCATGCCCAACCCTTCAAGCACTCCGTCCCGAAGCTGTTCGTAAAAATAGGTAAAGGCATTGTTCTGCACCTCAAACTCGTTTTGATCCCGAAAAGCAAAGTCTTTGATCCAAAGAGGGGGGGATTCAAAGTCTATCAAGATACAGACACGACAACCTTGGGTCGGAGAAAAAACAGTGTTTAGGAGCTGACTTAAATCAAATTTAGGAAAGACGCGCTTTTCCGGATTCAAGAGAATCTCTTCCTCTAGATAAGATGGTTTACTCATTTCTTGAACATTATCTCGCACCCATAGTCTCGCAAGTGATCTTTTAAAATCAGCTAGACTCCAAAACCCTCCGGCGGGTTTTCCTGACTTCTTAAACTCTCAAGAGTTTCGCTCATATCCTCGAGCTTTTCCCAAACATCCGGGACCACAAAAACCGGCGCCTCGTTCCTCACTGCAAGAGCAAGACAATCGCTGGGGCGAGCGTCAAGCTCCACAATTTTTTTCTCCATGATCTCGTTCTCAGCTTTGATGATTAATCGTGCGAAAAAGACCTCGCCTTCCTGCTTCACAATGGTGGTGTGAAGAACCTCCGCACCAAAAGCATCAAGCGTTTGCGAAAAGAGATCATGTGAGAGCGGACGCGGGGGAATCGTCCCGGCTAAAACCGCATTAATCGAAGCTCCGATCGCTGGGTCGATATAAAAAACGATTACCTTTGTGCCATCGCCAAGGAAAACAGCGCATCCCGCCGGAGTCGGCAAAAGCGCAACAGGCTCGACACGCACCAATTCACTCATACCCTAAGCCTCAACCCTCCGTTTTTAAAAACCAGCATCAACCTTTAATAAACGTCGCGAGCGTAGCGCTTCTCTTTTTTGAGATTTTTGAGATAGCCTATCGCTTCTTCATCGTTCAGACCGCCGTGGGTCTTCAAAATTGTCTGGAGGGCCTTCTCTACATCTTTCGCCATTCGGGAAGCATCGCCACAAACGTAGAAATATCCCCCTCCCTGCAACCAGTCCCAAAGTTCTGCTCCGGCTTCAAGCATCCTATCCTGAACGTAGATTTTATTTTCCTGATCACGAGAGAAGGCCAGATCAAGTTTGGTTAAAGTGCCGTTTTTAACCCAAGCATTGATTTCGTCTTCATAAATAAAGTCAGTGGCCCGACAAGGATTTCCAAAGAAGAGCCAATTACGGCCGCTTGCTTTCGAAACTTCGCGCTCTTCGAGGAAGGCACGGAGCGGAGCAATCCCGGTCCCCGGCCCCACCATAATAATATCCTTAGAATGATCCTCCGGCAGGCGGAAAGCCTTATTGTTGTGAACAAAAATCCCAGAACAAACATCACCGACCCGATCGGAAAGGTAAGTGGAGCAAACCCCGCCCCGGTCACGACCGTGTGAGTTATAGCGAACAATTGCTACAGTCAGATGAACCTCGCCAGGGTGGGCATTTGGACTGGAGGCAATTGAATAAAGACGGGGCTGTAATTTCTTGAGCACACTTACAAATTCCTCCCCATCTGCAAAGTCAGCCGGGTGATCGTTGATCAAATCAATCAATTCCCGGCCCCAACAGAATTCCTCGATCTCCTCTCGGCTCCCACTCTCGACAAGCGCGCGCAGAAAAGGCGAACCAGATCGCTCCGACCAAGCTTTTAGAAGTCTCTTATTTAGACTGCGGATGTCATAAGATGTGATCAACGCCTCGCGGAGCGGAACCTCAGCTCCATTCGGGAGTGGCACGACATCCTTCATGCTAAAGGGAAGGAGAGGAAGCATCTCATCTACAACTTGGGCCGGGTTGTGAGAAAGCACCCCAAGAGCATCACCAACCTGATATTCCAAGCCGGAATCCTTGAGAGAAAGCTCCACATGATAGGTTTCACGCTCCGATCCCCCCTTGTTTAGATCGTAAGAATTCAGCAGAGGCGAAGGGAAAGGATTCTTCTTACCGAAAGGTTCCTCCACAACAACTTCTTCGGCCTTCGGAACCCTACCGCTACCGCCCATAGCTGCAATAACCCCTTGCCTCCACTCTGCAAATTCCTCGTCATAATCGACATCACAATCGATCCTCTTAAACATCCGCTTCGCTCCGAAGGCTTCGAGACGTTGGTCAAATTCGATACCGCACTGGCAAAAATCCGGATACTCGCTATCACCAAGTGCAAAGACCGAAAAATTAACTTCTTTGAGGCTAGGGACAGTCTCTCCCATGAGATATTCATGAAGGTCAGAGGCATTATCGGGCGGCTCGCCGTCACCGTAAGTGCTCGTAATTACTAGGAGATTCTTTTCTGTTGGCAACCTGCTCTTGTCGTAAGCTGCCATGTCAAAAACCTGCGGTTCATAATTCCCTGATTTGAGAGCTTTCAAAAACTTTTTGGCGACACCCTCGGAATTCCCGGTCTGACTTCCCCACAAAATTGTGACAGGAATCGCAGGACCGGGTGGCTCAACCTCAACTGCCTCGCCGCCAAGCGCCTTGGTTAAAAACTCACTGAGCCAAGCACGTTGCTCGACGTTGAACGGGGCATTTTCTGGAATGACAATCGGAGAACTCATTTTAAACAAAAAAGGCTCTAAAGAAGCTTCGCGGGAACATGGCGCTAACCTCGCAATCTTACAAGCGCGTTTCGAGTCATCCTTACTCTAACTTTTCAAACCTCTCATGAAGAATGCTCCAGACTGGACAACCCTCAAGAGCCACAACAACCTAATCGAGTTATGAAAGCAGCGGTTATTGGCATCATATTGACCCTCGCGACGATGGTTTCGGGTCAATCAGGGGAAACCTCTCAGAATCCCGGCCTGAAAAATCGTCAATATCAGGAAGAGCTCGCTGATGCTTACGAACGTATCGATCCTACAAAAGACGGATGGAAATCCGAAGCCCGGTCGTCGGAATACCAAACAGTCCTCGAAATTTTCCTCGATGCCCTCCTTCACCAGCGAAAAACCCAGCATATCACGCCAAACTTTAAATCCACTCAGCTCTTAAAGCCTCAAACCGATATCGTGTTTCAAAACGCCGGCCTCACCGTTCGAAGAATTTCTGCAAATGCGGCCAAAAATCCGGCCAAAATACCCTACTCAGCTATTTCATTACGCCCGAAACCTGAATTCAAAACCAAGATTAAGATGATTTCGGTTTCCTCCAAAACCTCGAACTCCCTTGTTACCCTCAAATCCCCCCTGCTCCAGATCAACGCTCATTGGTCCTGCACCTGGACCGAAACCTCCCCACCTAAATTAGAAAACATCACCCTCAAGGAGTTTGAGGAAGTGGAGCAGTCCGGCAGTAGCCAACTCCTCACCGATGTCACAGCTTCCGCCTTCGATCAAAATCCCTCCTATCAATCCCAACTTCTCCGCTCCACCGATCACTGGCGCAGCCGCATCCCCCGCGACTTCGGACTCGACTCCGCTGCAAACCACGGTCTCGCGCTAGCCGACGTAAATGGCGACGGACTCGAAGACCTTTACCTCTGCCAACAGGGAGGGCTCCCCAACCTTCTCTTTCTCCAAAATCCTAATGGTACCCTCACCGATTTCTCCGTCGAATCAAAAACTAATTGGCTCGATTACTGCGCCGCCGCCCTCTTCCTTGACTTCGATAACGACGGTGATCAGGACCTCGTTATCTCGCAGGATTTTAAAATCCTCTTCATGGACAACATAGACGGCAAAGGCCACTTCGAACTTGCTTTTGGTCGCTCCACCAAAGCTCAATCCTTCTCCCTCACCTCCGCTGACTTCGATCAAGATGGCTTCGTAGACGTTTACGTTTGCGGCTATAACCCCTCGACCTCTTCGGCACGGGCCGGAGCCCTCGCCGAACCCGTTCCTTTTCACGACGCTAACAATGGAGGCCAGAATATCCTCTGGCGAAACAACCGCGACTGGACCTTCGAAGACGTCACTGAACAAACCGGCCTCAACCAAAACAACACCCGCTTTTCCTTTGCCGCTTCCTGGGAAGACTACGACCAAGACGGAGACCTTGACCTTTACCTAGCCAACGATTTCGGCCGTAACTGCCTCTACCAAAACCAAGGAAGCGAACGTGGAAAGCTCCCCTTCTTCATTAACGTCGCCGGCCCTCTTGGCATCGAAGACTCTGCCGCCGGAATGTCTACCAACTGGGGTGACTTCAACCGGGACGGCTGGATGGACCTTTACGTTTCCAACATGTTTTCAAGCGCTGGAAGCCGAGTCACGGGGCAAAATCGCTTTCTAAAGCAGCTCGAGGGTGACAAAGACGCCGCCGGAACCTTCCGGCGTATGGCCCGCGGAAACTCCCTCTTCGCCGCCGACGGCAGAGGCGGCTTTACCGATATCTCTACTCAAACAAAAACCAACATGGCTCGCTGGTGCTGGGGATCTACCTTTGCAGATCTTAACAATGACGGATGGCTCGATATCCTTGGTGCAAACGGCTTCATCACCGCCGAAGACACCGGTGATCTATGAAGTGTCTACTGGCGACAGGTCGTGTCGCAATCCCCTATCGATCCCCAAGGTGGCAACAGCCTACAATCCTACCGTCAAGGTTGGCAGGCTCTCAACCGTCTCCTCCACGAAAATAAATCATTTTCTGGACGCGAAACAAACAATGCCTTCCTCAATTGCGGCAAAAACATACCCTTCGCCGACGTCTCCACTACTATCGGCTGGGACTTTTCCGACGATGCCCGTGCCATTGGACTCATTGACTTCGATCACGATGGTGACCTTGATCTCTTCGTCACGAACCGCACTGCTCCTCGTGTCCGACTCCTCAAGAACAACCTGCAATCTGAGTCCAACTTCCTCTCACTTCATCTCACCGGCACCGCCAAAACAACTCCGCGAGACGCCATCGGAGCTCGTGTCGAAGTCCATCTCAAAGAACAATTGATCCCCCATCTCCGCACCCTCCACGCTGGCCAATCTTTCCTAGCCCAATCCTCCCGTTGGCTACACTTCGGACTCGGTAAAGATGCCATTATCGAAAAAATAGTTGTCCGCTGGCCCGGCTCCAAATCGCAAACCTTTACTGGCATCAAGGCCAACCAACAACTCCACCTCATCCAAGGTTCAACAACCGCCACCCCCCGCAAAAACCGCCGAGATCTGGTTCTCAAATCCGCACCACACCCGATCCCCGAAAAAACATCCTCCGCCCGCATTGTTCCTCCCGTTGGCCACACAGTTCCAACTATCCCCACCGCTGATGGCGAATCCCTCTCCATTTCTAAGACCACCCTCATCGCCCTGTGGAGCCGCACCTGCCCGCACTGCCAGCAAGAGCTCCAAACCTGGGCCACTGAAGCTGCCAAATTTAAAATTTCCGACATTACCCTCTCCCTCCTCTGCACCGACCAAGAACACCACGATCAAGCCGATGCCTACCTAAAGTCGATCAACTCGCCCTTCGCCACTCAGATGGCTGGACCCGAAGCCGTTGAGCTGCTTGACTCCCTTCACTCCTCTATCATCGACCTTTGGATCCCCATCCCTGTTCCCACGAGCTTCCTCGTCTCCAAAGAAGGACAACTCCTCGCCATTTATCGCGGCACCGTTTCAATCGAGCAAATCATTACCGACCGAAAATTCGCAACGGCAACCTCCGAAGAACGTCGCTCTGCCGGCTCGCCCTTTACCGGACGCTGGACCAGCAAGCCCGCGCCTTCTTCCCCCCAACGCACAGCTCAACAACTCCTCCAACGTGCCCAGCCAGACCTCTCCATCAACTACCTCCGCTCCGCTCTTACCAAGCCCTTCCTCCAAGGCGACAAATTCACCCGGAGCGATAACCTTCTCCTTCTCGGCCAAATACTGGGACAGCAAGGTCGCCCCACCGAAGCCATTCCTCATCTCCAAGCCGCTTGCCAACTCCTTCCCAAAGATATTCGCGTCCTACGCCTCCTTGCAACTGCCTACGCCGAAACAGGCAAGTTTTCAAAATCCTTCGCGACTCTCGACGACGCCATATCCTACCACCCGAAAAACTTAGATATTTACGATGACGCCATCGATATCGCGCTCAAGGCCAAGGATCCTGCCCAAGCTTTATTTTACCGAAAAAAATCAGCTGACAACATCCCAGGAAATCCCATTTTGCGCTACCGCCTCGTCCTCTTCCAACTCGAACAAGGACAGCCCATAGATGCTATCGCCAACTGTAAAATCATTCTCGGCACCTCACCCAAATTCCTCAAGGCTGCTAACCTTCTCTCGCGCATCCTTTCCACTCATCCTACGGAAAAAGTCCGTAGCCCGCAGGAATCCCTCGCCCTCGCCTCCCGTCTCTGCCTGATCTCCAAAAACCGCAACGCCAATCACCTTCTCAGTCTGGCCTACGCCCAAGCCAACCTTGGCAAGTTTGAAGAGGCTACCAAAAACCTCAACCTTCTCACCAACGTCGCCCCACCTGACTCCCCCTTTAAGAAAGAGGTCGAAGCTGCTCTACTAAAAACAAAAGCCAATCAACCCATCCGCAATGTCCTCTGGAAATAAATAAGCACCGGGGTCCGCGACACAGCCGCCACAAAATGTTTTTCCACTCGTCATTTAAAAAACTTCGCGCCTCCGCGCCTTTACGGTAATTTCCTCTCGCACCTCAGCACATGATCAACGACCCAAGCTCCGCAATCGCCTCGCAACTCGCCATCACCATTGATGGTCAGCAAACAACTTTCACCGAAGGCGAAACCATCTACCAGATCGCCAGCCGTCTCAAAAAAGACATCCCGACTCTCTGTTACGATGATCGTCTCGATGCCTTCGGCGCCTGCCGCCTTTGCGTTGTGGAAGTCGAAGGTATTCGCAATCCCGTCGCGTCCTGCACCACCAAAGCCAATGATGGGATGGTCGTTAAAACCGCCCCATCCGAAATTGAGAAGATGCGCAAAACGCTCCTCGAATTGGTCGCTTCCGAAAATCGCCAAATCGACGTCGATCCCCTGCGCGGCCTCGCATCCCAGGAACTTTCCACCCTCGTCAACAAATACGGAGCCCGCAACGGACGCTTTAAAGGAGCAAAATCGGGCACCTCAAACCTCAAAGACCAAAACCCCTTCATCCTCCGCGACTACGAACAATGTATTTCTTGCTACCGTTGCGTTCGCGTCTGCGCCGAGCAGGAAGGCGACTACGCCATCACCGTCGCCAACCGCGGCTTCCACACCCAAATCACCACGGAGTTTAATAACGACCTCCGCGATTCCGATTGCACCTTCTGCGGACAGTGCATCCAAACCTGCCCCACCGGCGCTCTTGCCGACAAGAAAGCAATCCGCGCCGAGGCCCTTTCCGAGCCAGTCAAAAAGACCCGCACCGTCTGCCCTTACTGCGCCGTCGGTTGTTCTATCGACCTCATGACCAAGGGGGACAAAATTGTCGGAGCCCAACCCGCCATGGACGGTCCAGCCAACAAAGGAGCCCTCTGTATCAAGGGTCAGTTCACTTACGATTTCATCCAGCACGAAGACCGACTCAAAAAACCACTCATTAAACAAGCCGACGGCACCTTCAAGGAGGTTGAATGGGACGAAGCACTCAAAAAAGCCGCCGAAGGATTTGCCAATGCAAAAGAAAAATACGGCAGACATAGTATTTTTGGCATCGCCTCCGGCCGCGCACCACATGAAGCCGCCTACTCGATGCAAAAATTTATTCGGGCCGGCTTTGGGACGCATCATATCGATAATTGTAGTCGAGCCTGACACGCTCCCACCGTGGCCGGTCTGGCCGCTCAAATCGGAAGAGGTGCCATGTCTAATCCCCTCGCGGATATGGATAAGCCCGACACCATCTTTGCGATCGGCACCAACATGACCGAGTGCCACCCCGTCGCCGCCACCGGCCTCAAAAAAGCCCTCACCAAAGGAGCCAAACTCGTCGTCGCCGACCCGCGCAAAACCCGCCTCGCCGAACTCGCCCACCTCCACCTCCCCATCCGCGTTGGTTCCGACGTAGCCCTCCTTCTCGCAATGGCCCACGTCATCGTCCGCGATGGACTCGCCGACGAACAATTCATAGCCGAGCGTTGCGCCGACTACGAGGAATTCCAAAAACACCTCAAGGAATTCACTCCAGAGTGGGCTTCCGAAATCTGCGAAGTCCCCGCCGCCGATATCGAAACTGCTGGCAAACTTTACGGCTCTGCCAAACTCGGCGCGATCTATTACACCCTCGGCATCACCGAGCACATCTGCGGCGTCGATAATGTCCAATCGCTTTGCAACCTCGCACTCCTCACCGGAAACCTCGGAAAGGAAGGCACCGGTATCAACCCGATGCGCGGGCAGAATAACATTCAAGGCGCCGGCGACTGCGGAGCCGTCCCTGCCAATTATCCGGGATTCCAACCCGTGGCATCAGCAGAATCACATGAAAAATTCAAGGCCGCTTATCAGCAGCCAGATATGGATCTCGGCAACCCAATGACCAAGGTCACGGCTCTCAATCTTTGTGGAGCAGCAGAAAACGGAATCCACGCCATGCTCATTAATGGTGAAAACACCGTTGTCACTGATCCTGACAAAAACCACTGTGAAAAGGCCCTCAAGTCTCTTGATCACCTCGTCGTCGTCGACATCTTTCTCACCGAAACCGCGCAGATGGCCGACATCGTCTTTCCAGCATCCGCCTGGGGAGAAACCGACGGCGTTCAAGCCAACACTGAGCGCCGCGTTCAGCGCCTTCGCAAAGCCGTTCCGAGCTACGGAGATTCAAAACCAGACTGGTGGATCATCGCTGGCATCGCCAAAGAACTTGGCATCCC
>Ga0315322_10000016_pt1 | contig 105869 bp, 87 predicted proteins | sample M110021515metaG_FD_203461 | JGI IMG/M metagenome (GOLD analysis project Ga0315322, IMG submission 203461) | Ammonia-oxidizing marine archaeal communities from Monterey Bay, California, United States - M1 100m 21515 | ecosystem: Environmental > Aquatic > Marine > Intertidal zone | place: USA... | reverse complement strand
TAGGGTGATGTATTTGGCTGAATTGGCGCTGGATATGGCCCGAACCACCCTGAAACCGGGGGGTGGGCTACTTATGAAGGTGTTTCATGGCGAGGGTATCGAGGCTCTGCAGAAAGAATTACGAAGCAGTTTTACCACCCTGAGAGTGCGCAAACCCAAGGCTTCCAGGGCGAGATCGAGCGAAATTTACCTACTATCGACCGGTTTTCGGGGTCAAAACTAAGAATAGCGCGCTTTTGTGTGTTAAATTTTAAGCAAGATTAGCTGGCTGTGGCATATTGACTGGATAACAGGCCTGTCCACAGCCTTTAAAAACTTTAGTGTTGGGGGATAAACCCTTGAATGATATGGCAAAAAATCTGATCCTCTGGATGATCATCGCTGGTGTGTTGTTGACAGTTTTCAACAATATCAACACCGAAACCAGAGAAGACAGCATCAATTACTCTGAATTCATCCGCGAAGTGCGCTCCGGGCGTGTTTCTGCTGTGGAGCTAGCAGGCATCAATATCACCGGTATTCGCAGCGATAGCTCCCAGTTCCGCACAGTGATGCCATTGATCGGTGACGATCAATTGATGAGTGACCTGTTCGATAACAATGTGGAAATAATTGCCAACGAGCCAGAACAGCGCAGTATCTGGACAGACCTGCTGCTGTCTATTTTTCCGATCCTGATTATTGTAGCCCTGTTCCTGTTTTTTATGCGGCAGATGCAGGGCGGTGGTGCCGGTGGTAAAGGCGGCCCCATGTCTTTTGGAAAGAGTAAGGCAAAGCTGCTGGGCGAAGACCAGATCAAGGTAACCTTTGCAGATGTTGCTGGTGTGGACGAAGCGAAGGAAGACGTGCAGGAACTGGTCGAGTTTCTGAGAGAGCCGGACAAATTCCAGCGCCTGGGTGGACGCATTCCCCGCGGTATTTTAATGGTGGGTCAACCGGGTACCGGTAAGACATTATTGGCCAAGGCGATTGCGGGCGAAGCGAAAGTTCCTTTCTTTTCCATCTCCGGTTCTGACTTTGTTGAGATGTTTGTTGGTGTTGGTGCCTCACGAGTTCGTGACATGTTTGAACAGGCCAAGAAGGCTGCGCCATGCATTATTTTTATCGATGAGATCGATGCTGTGGGCAGACACCGTGGCGCCGGACTTGGTGGCGGACACGATGAAAGAGAACAGACACTTAACCAGCTGCTGGTAGAAATGGATGGCTTCGAGATGAATGACGGAGTGATCGTCGTAGCCGCTACTAACCGACCGGATGTGCTCGACCCGGCGCTATTGCGTCCAGGTCGTTTTGACCGTCAGGTTGTTGTGGGCTTGCCTGATATTCGCGGTCGAGAGCAAATCCTGAAAGTACATATGCGCAAGGTTCCAATCGATGACAATGTGAGAGCCAGCGTGATCGCCAGAGGCACGCCAGGATTTTCTGGCGCAGATTTGGCTAATCTTGTAAATGAAGCAGCTCTGTTTGCAGCCCGCGCCAGCAGAAGATTGGTTGGCATGGAAGAGTTCGAAAAAGCCAAAGACAAAATCATGATGGGTGCCGAACGTAAGTCCATGGTGATGTCCGACAAGGAAAGAGTGAACACTGCTTATCATGAAGCAGGTCACGCGATTGTAGGACGCCTAGTGCCTGAACATGACCCTGTCTACAAGGTTAGTATTATTCCTCGAGGACGAGCGTTGGGTGTCACCATGTTCCTGCCTGAAGAAGACCGCTACAGTTTAAGCAAGCAGGGTATCCTCTCCCAGATTTGTAGCCTCTATGGTGGGCGTATTGCAGAGGAAATGACATTGGGTAAAGAGAGAGTGACAACTGGCGCCTCAAATGATATCCAGCGTGCTACCGAGATGGCTCGTAATATGGTTACCAAGTGGGGCTTGTCTGATGAGCTGGGACCCTTGCTTTATTCCGAAGACGAGGGAGAAGTATTCCTCGGACGTTCGGCGGCATCCCAGTCAAAATCTGTTTCCGGTGATACGGCTACGGCTATCGATAAAGAAGTCCGCAAGATAATAGATGATTGCTATGCCCGTGCTACCGAAATTCTCACAGAAAACCGAGACGCTCTTGAGAAGATGAAAGATGCTTTGATGGAATATGAAACTATCGACATCGATCAAATCAACGACATCATGTCAGGGAAGGATCCGCGCCCACCATCGGACTGGTCTGATTCCAGTGACGATGATTCCGGTGCGGCAAACAGTAATCAAGAGTCCGAAAAATCAAAGACTGATGACTCGGGTACTATCGGTGGCCCTGCCAGCGAGCACTAAAAACTTCATACTTTTGATACAAGCACTTTTCACGTGACCCAACTACTTTTAGCAGGAGACCGACAGATTGATCTGTCGACTCCTGTGTGTATGGGTATTCTCAATGTGACACCGGACTCCTTTTCCGATGGTGCGCAACTAGCCCGGGATAACTCTGCAGAATTCAAGGTCGATCTGGACAAGGTCAAATTTCGAGCCGAAGCCATGATTGATCAGGGCGCCACTTTTTTGGATGTGGGTGGTGAGTCCACCAGACCTGGAGCGGCTACGGTTTCATTACAGCAGGAATTGGATCGGGTACTTCCGATTATCGAAACTATTTGCAGTGGCTTCGATGTTTGCGTTTCGGTGGATACCAGTAAGCCGGAGGTAATGCGCCAGGCAATCGTGGCAGGAGCAGAGCTGATTAACGATATTCGTGCCTTATCGGAAGAAGGGGCGATGGAAGTTGTTAGCAACAGTAATGTGGCTGTCTGTCTGATGCATATGCAGGGTCAACCGCAGACAATGCAGAATTCAATTAGCTATAGCGATGTAGTGGATGAGGTGCTGGCCTTTCTTCAAGCGAAGGCGATTTCATGTAACGAAGCCGGAATTCCTCAATCACGATTGTTGCTGGACCCGGGCTTCGGCTTTGGCAAGACAGTTGAACATAACTTTCGCCTGTTGGCGGAGCTGTCCCGCTTTCAGCAACTGGAAATACCCTTATTGGTCGGGGTTTCTCGTAAATCCATGATCGGCGCAGCGACAGACCGACCCGTAGATCAGCGTCTTGCCGGGTCTATAGCAGCTACTGCATCTGCTCTGGCCAGCGGTGCCAGTATCATCCGCAGCCATGATGTTGCTGCCACCATGGACGCAATTAGAGTAAACTCTGCTATTTCCAACGCACGAATGAGTAAGTGATGAATTCACAGGCTAAAAAACAAACAAAGCGTTATTTTGGAACCGATGGCATTCGTGGAACGGTAGGGCAATCACCTATTACTCCCGACTTCATGCTCAAGCTAGGCTGGGCGGCGGGAACTGTATTTGCAAATAAGGGAAATGCCCGTAACAAGATATTGATTGGAAAAGACACCCGAATTTCGGGCTATATGTTCGAGGCGGCTCTTGAGGCCGGAGTGACGGCGGCTGGTGTGGATATTAATCTGCTTGGGCCGATGCCAACGCCGGCAATAGCCTATTTGACCCGCACTTTGCGAGCCCAGGCTGGCATAGTTATTTCCGCTTCCCATAACTCTTTCGAAGATAACGGAATCAAATTCTTCTCCGGTGAAGGCACCAAACTTCCGGACGAAGTGGAATATGCCATCGAAGAACAGTTAGCTAAAGAAGTTTCTACTGTAAACCCGCAGTTGCTTGGTAAGGCTTCGCGTATAACAGATGCAGCAGGTCGTTATATTGAGTTCTGTAAGAGTACAGTTGATTCTTCACTTAAATTCAGTGGTCTGAAAATAGTTGTCGATTGTGGTCATGGCTCTACCTATCACATTGCCCCGGCTGTATTTGAAGAGTTGGGAGCAAATGTAATTTCCATCGGTGTTTCTCCTGATGGTTTGAATATTAATGAGAATAGCGGATCTACTTCACCGCAGAAACTCGCCGAGACTGTCATTGAAGAAGGTGCTGATTTTGGTGTTGCCTTCGATGGCGACGGCGACCGCTTGATCATGGTTGATGAGTTGGGAAATATCGTAGACGGGGACGAGATTCTTTATGTGATCGCCAGAGACCGTCGTAGACAGAATATAGACTTCGGCGGAGTGGTTGGCACCACCATGAGCAATCTGGGTCTCGAGCAGGCATTGGATGCCCTCGGAGTTCCCTTCGTGCGAACCGATGTAGGCGATCGCTATGTCATGCAGGAAATGTTGAGCAAGGGTTGGAATCTTGGTGGAGAATCGTCGGGCCATATAATCTGTCTGGACATTAATACCACTGGAGACGGAATTGTTTCTGCATTGCAGGCTTTGGTTGCAGTGGTTAATTGCGATCAGCCATTGTCAGTGCTTTGCAAGAAGATGGTAAAGATGCCCCAAACCATGATTAATATCAGAATGCCTAACGATGTCGATCTTAAGGGTAACAAGAGTGTGCAGTCTGCAGTTGCTGGCGTAGAGAAAACCCTCGGCAAAGACGGTCGGGTATTATTGAGGCCATCCGGAACCGAGCCGCTGGTTCGGGTTATGGTTGAGGGCAAGGATGCAACCAAGGTGGAATCCCTGGCCGGGGAGTTGGCCCAGGCTGTGGCGGAAGAGTTTGGTGCCAGCCTCTAGCGGGTTCCGACTGCAGCGTGCAGTGTTGATGTTAGTGCCGGCATTGTTGCAAGACCCGTATATCTTGGGTAGTATTGGCGCCCGTTTTAGCTGGGCCAAGTAAGTAGTTTGGCTTGGAATGAATCAGGAAGGGTCGAATTTGCCATGCGTCGAAAGCTGATAGTTGGAAACTGGAAGATGCACGGCAGCCGGCAGCAGGTCAAAGAGCTATTGCACGACATGGAGACGGCAGCATCCCATGTCTCCTTAGATGTAGAAATCGGGGTCTGCCCGACTTTTTTGCATCTGGCCGATGCGGTGGGATCAGGTGCGGAGCGCATCAAGCTTGGTGCTCAAAATGTTTATTCTGAGCCCAAGGGTGCATTCACCGGTGAAGTTTCAGTGCCAATGCTGGCTGAATTTGGCCTCGATTATGTAATCGTTGGGCATTCAGAGCGAAGAGATATATTTGGTGAATCAGATCAGCTGATTGCCGAGAAGTTCATCGCCGTGCAGGCTGGCAATATTTTGCCCATATTGTGCGTTGGTGAGACCCTGCAGCAGAGAGAAGCTGGGATCACCGAAGAGACTGTGTTGAAGCAGCTTGATGCGGTTGTCAATGCGGCAGGAATCGAAGCCTTTGCCAATGCAGTAATTGCCTATGAGCCGGTTTGGGCAATAGGTACCGGAAAGACAGCGTCTCCGGAGCAGGCTCAACAGGTCCATCAGGTATTGCGAGAGCACCTGGCAAAACTAAGCCCTGAGATTGCAGGGCAGATACGAATTATTTACGGAGGCAGCGTAAACAGCGCTAATTCCGACGAGTTGCTTTCCCAAGCTGATATTGATGGCGGTTTGGTAGGTGGAGCCTCATTGAAGGCGGAAGAATTTATATCCATTTGTAAAAGTGCGGATTAAGAATTATGGAAACCATAATAATTGTTGTTCATGTAATTGTAGCTGTAGTGATTGTAGGCCTTGTGCTATTGCAGCACGGTAAGGGTGCCGATGCTGGTGCTTCTTTCGGAGCTGGCGCCTCTCAGACTGTATTCGGAGCTTCCGGAAGCGGTAATTTTCTGGTACAGGCCACCACTATTGCAGCCACTATCTTCTTTGTAACCAGTCTTTCTCTGGCCATTTTTGCCAAGAGTCAGTCAGGTATCGGTTCTGCAGCGGGTCTGCCTATAGCGAACCCGGATATCCTGGAAGATCTTCCTATAATTACACCAACAACAGATTCCGATATTCCTCAGCTCGATGCGGCTCCAGAGCCCTCTGACAGTCAGGATGATGTCCCAAGTCTGCCGGGCCAGTAAGGCCAGCTGCTAGCGGATACGAAGAATTGCCGAAGTGGTGGAATTGGTAGACACGCTATCTTGAGGGGGTAGTGACCTACGGTCGTGCCGGTTCAAGTCCGGCCTTCGGCACCAAATCATCAGGCCCGAATCTCTCGCAGATTCGGGCCTATTTTGTGGCTCTGAGGAAAAACCCGCGAAACCCGCGTAAATCCTTGACCTTAGCCCCATCTAGTCCTTATAATTCGCTCCCCTTGAGAAATCGCAGTCTGGAATATACCCAGACAATAATTTCCATATAAATCAAGGATATAATTTAGGGTGTCGCCGCAGTTTAGCGCACACCAGCCAGAGCGAGAATTTAAGAATTGTTGCGGGGTGGAGCAGTCTGGCAGCTCGTCGGGCTCATAACCCGAAGGTCGTAGGTTCAAATCCTGCCCCCGCTACCAATTTAGAATGTAGTGTTTGTAGGAAGAGTGCCCCACGATCGGGCTCGACTCTTGACGCGGCGCAACCGCTGAAGGTCGTAGGTTTAAATCCTGCCCCACAATACTTCATGACACCATGCTTTAGGCCAGCCCGGGACGGGTCGGTACTAAGGATTTTGAGAGTGGGCCTATGGCCCATTTTTTGTATGTAGGTTTTTGTAAGCGGGAAAGCCTGCAGTGAAATTAAACTGCTCGGCGTGTACGGGCTTTAGCAGGATTGAGAAGAATACTGTGAAGAGTAGTGTTGCGCTGGTTACAGAATTGGTCGAGCCTACAGTCGAAGCTCTTGGTTTAGAGCTTTGGGGGGTTGAGCATATTCAACAAGGCCATATGTCCCTGTTGAGAATATATATCGAAAGTGATGAAGGCATCACTATCGAAGATTGCGAAAAGGTCAGTCGTCAGGTCAGTGCGATATTTGATGTTGAGGACCCGATAGCCGGTGAATATACCCTTGAGGTTTCGTCGCCGGGAGTTGATAGGCCGCTGTTTACTGTCGAACAGTTTCAGCAATATGAAGGCAGTGAAGTTAGTTTGCGGATGTCATCTCCAGTGGAGGGGCGTCGCAAGTTTAAAGGTAAGATAGTTAAGGTTACAGGAGATACTATTAGCTTGCTTGTGGATGGTACCGAGTACGAATTGGTACAACCCGATGTAGAGAAAGCTTCTATTGTTTTTCAGTAATACTTTCTAGTTTATTTTTACTCCATGCTCTGGAATTGAGTCCGGAACAAAGCTTTGAGTAAGGTGACGCAGTTATGATGAGTAAAGAAATATTAATGGTTGCAGATGCTGTCTCTAACGAGAAAGGTGTCTCGCGTGGTGTGATTTTCGAAGCTATTGAGTCGGCACTTGCCACAGCCACCAAAAAACTTAACGACAAAGATGAGATTGATTGTCGGGTATCGGTGGACCGCGAGTCTGGCGAATACGAGACATTTCGTGTCTGGACTGTAGTAGAGGACGAGGAGTATCTCGAAGAAGGCTCCCAGTACACTCTTGAGCAGGCCACAGAAAAAGACAAGTCTCTTGCTATCGGTGACACTATCGAGGAAAAAATCGATAATGTTGAATTTGGTCGTATTGCTGCACAAACTGCCAAGCAGGTTATTGTCCAGAAAGTTCGCGAAGCCGAGCGTGAAATTGTTATAGGTGACTACAAGGATAGAGTCGGAGAGCTTGTTGCCGGTACTGTTAAGAAAGTTACCCGCGACAATATCATCGTCGATCTTGGCAGCAATGCCGAAGCTCTCTTGTCTCGCGATCAAATGATTCCACGAGAGACTTTTCGTATGGGCGATCGTATGCGTGCCCTGCTAATCGATGTCCGCTCAGAGCAACGCGGTCCCCAGCTTTTCCTGAGCCGAACCTCTCCGGATATGCTGATCGAACTATTCAAGATTGAAGTGCCAGAGATCTCCGAAGAAATTATTGAAATTAAAGCCGCCGCGCGTGATCCGGGTTCCAGAGCAAAGATCGTCGTGAGTACTAATGATGGCCGCATCGACCCTGTGGGTGCCTGTGTAGGTATGAGAGGGTCAAGAGTACAGGTTGTATCCAATGAATTGGCTAATGAGCGAATTGATATCATTCTTTGGGATGATAATCCGGCTCAATTGGTAATCAATTCAATGGCGCCAGCCGAAGTAGCATCGATCATTGTTGATGAAGACAGCAATACGATGGATATCGCTGTTGAGGAAGATAATCTGGCACAGGCTATAGGCAGAAACGGACAAAATGTTCGCCTTGCCGGTGATCTGACTGGCTGGACAATCAATGTCATGAGTGAGGAAGAAGCGGCAGAAAAGCAGCAGCAGGAAGCCAGCAGTTTTATAGGTATGTTTGTTGAGAAACTCGATGTTGATGAAGACATCGCAGAAGTTTTGGTGCAGGAAGGTTTTACTTCACTGGAAGAAATAGCCTACGTACCTCTTGATGAAATTCTTGCTATTGATGGTTTTGATGAAGATATTGCTAACGAGCTGCGTAACCGCGCAAAAGATGCGCTGCTTACCCAGGCTATTGCTTCTGAAGAAGATCTCTCAGCTGCAAATATAGCTGATGATCTGCTTAATATGGAAGGTATGGATGACAAGCTCGCATTGGAGTTGTCCAAGAAAGAGATTTTGACTATGGAAGATCTTGCCGAGCAAGCTGTAGATGAGCTTATGGACATCGAAGGCATGGATGAAGATAGAGCTGGCAAGCTTATTATGACAGCACGCGCTCCCTGGTTTGAATAAGGTATTTAAACTTTAGGATTGGCTTTTTAGAACAGATTGACAGAGAAAGAAGTTCAGAGCGTTTGTGAACGGGAGTAATTGAATGGCAGATGTAACAATAAGCGAACTCGCCGACGTAGTTGGAGTGTCGGTAGACAAGCTGCTGTCTCAAGTTAAAGAGGCAGGCTTGCCTCATACCAAGGCTGATGAGTCGATATCAAATGACGACAAAAATGCCTTGTTGCAATTTCTGCGACGCAGTCATGGTGACCGCGAGGCAACTGTTGCTGCGCCCAAGAAAATCACTCTGAAACGAAAAACTGTTGGAACACTTAAATCTGCATCTACCCATGGACGAGGTAAGACCGTAAATGTAGAAGTTCGCAAGAAACGAACTTATGTGAAGCGAAGCGCGGTCGCGGAAGAAACGCCTGCAGCTGAAACAGAATTACCGGCCGAAGAAGAAGTTCTGGATACAGCTGCAGAAGCGGCCGTAGAAGCTGAGGCGAAAACCGGTGCTGCAGAAACGGCTCCAGAAACTGAGGAGATAACTGCAGAATCAGCTGAAACCGGAACCGCTTCTGGTAAAGAAGCACCAGAAAAACCCTCCGTTCCTGATGTTCCGGTTGAAGAAGCGGCTGCTGCGCGAGCAGACAAGCCTGGCGCTAAACGCAAGGGCCAGGACAAGAAAGATGATAGCCCCGGTGATAAGAAAAAGACTCACAATAAGGGCAAGGGCAAGCCTGCAAAACGTCAGGCCAGACATATTAACGTCAACGATGATTTTGTCCTTGAGGGTGGAGATGTCGATGATATGGGCCGCGGTCGTCGCGGTGGACGGAAGGGCAAGGGCAGAATGTCCGCGCCTCAACATGGTTTTGAAAAGCCAACAGAATTTATAGCCAAGGAAGTCAAGATTGGCGAAGCCAATACGCTTTCTGATCTCGCTCAGCAGATGTCCGTCAAGTCAGCTGAATTGATCAAAGTTCTTTTCAATATGGGCGTGATGGCAACAATCAACCAAGCGCTTGACCAGGATACATCTACACTTCTAATTGAAGAATTAGGTCACAAGGTCAAATTTGTTTCCGAAGATGCTATTGAGGAGCAATTGGCTGAGTCAGTTACAAGTGAAACCGGAGATGAAGAGGTTAGCCGAGCTCCGGTTGTAACCGTTATGGGTCACGTTGACCACGGCAAAACGTCGCTGCTCGACTATATTAGGTCAGCATCGGTGGCTTCCCATGAGGCTGGGGGAATCACCCAGCATATCGGTGCTTACCACGTGAACACCGACCACGGCATGATCAGTTTTCTCGATACTCCGGGACACGCAGCTTTCACAGCGATGCGTTCGCGGGGAGCGAAGGCTACAGATGTAATCGTTTTGGTTGTGGCTGGAGATGATGGTGTTAAGCCGCAAACTGAAGAAGCGGTACAACATGCCAAGGCGTCCGGAGTTCCTCTGGTGGTCGCTATTAACAAGATGGACAAGGAAGGCGTCGATGTAGATCGCGTCAAGAATGAGTTGTCTGCAATGGAAGTTATCCCTGACGACTGGGGTGGCGATGTTCAGTTTATTGAGGTTTCAGCTCACACAGGGCAGGGCGTTGATCAGCTGCTGGAAGCGATTCTATTACAAGCAGAATTGCTCGAATTAAAAGCTTATTCCGATGTGCCTGGTGTTGGTGTGGTTATCGAATCACGTCTGGACAAGGGCCGCGGACCAGTTGCCTCGGTGCTGGTACAGAATGGAACTCTTGCTACCGGTGATATCGTCCTGGCCGGGCATGAATACGGAAAAGTGCGCGCGCTTATCGATGAGATGAGCAATAGCGTCAAGTCCGCAGGTCCATCTATCCCGGTAGAGATTTTGGGGCTTAATGGTGTTCCTGAAGCTGGCGATGATTTTGTAGTAGTGGCTGATGAAAAGAAGGCTAAAGAGATAGCCGAATTCAGACGTACCAGGCATAAAGACTCACTACAAGCCAAGCAGCAGTCAAACATGATGGAATCAATGTTTGCGGGTATTGGTAAAGAAAACCTGCAAGTATTCAACGTAATAATCAAAGCTGATGTTAGAGGTTCTCTGGAAGCGATCTCAGGCTCGCTATTGAAACTTAATACTGACGAAGTAGAAGTCAAGGTCGTTGCTGCCGGTGTAGGTGGCATATCCGAAACGGATGTTCATTTAGCGGCGACATCGAATGCGATGATTATTGGTTTTAATGTTCGTGCAGATAAATCCGCACGAGATATTGTAGAAAATGAAGGCTTGCAATTGCGTTACTACAACGTGATTTATGATGTGATCGATGATGCCAAGGCTATCATGGGTGGCATGCTCTCTCCTGAAATTCGCGAAGAAATCGTTGGCATTGCGGAAGTGCGGGATGTTTTCAATTCTCCGAAGTTCGGACAGATTGCAGGAAGCATGGTTATAGAAGGCACGGTATATCGATCCAAGCCTATTCGTGTATTGCGTGACAACGTGGTGATCTACGAAGGCGAACTGGAATCCCTGCGTCGTTTTAAAGACGATGCTAACGAAGTGCGTAACGGCATGGAGTGTGGTATCGGTGTTCGCAACTACAATGATGTAAAAGTTGGCGACAAGATCGAAGTCTATGAAACCACCGAGGTGGCTCGTAGCCTCTAATGGAGCAAGCGGAACTTAGTAGCCGCGAAGTCCAGAAGCGAATCAGGGATTAAATATGGCTGATATGTCTCCAAGAGTTCAACGTGTTGCCGATCAGATTCAGCGCGAGATCGCATCGTTGATCCAAATGGAAGTCAGTGACCCCAGAGTCGGAATGGTTTCCGTTACCGCAGTTGAAGTCAGCAGAGACCTGGCCCATGCCAGAGTTTACGTAACAGTATTAAATACCCTGAGTGATGATGAGTCCCTCAACCAATCCACTCTGTCAGAGCCTGGCGAGTTGGATAAACTGGAAATTGAAGAGAACCTGAAGGCTCTGAACAAGGCCTCAGGTTTTCTAAGAACATTACTGGCTAAGCGTTTGAGCCTTCGTTCTGTGCCAAAGCTGAAGTTTTACTACGACGGCAGCATTGAGAGAGGCCAGCAACTTTCCAGCTTAATAGACAGTGCTTTAGCTGCAGACCGCGGCCTGCAATCCTGAGTAAGCCCGAACATCGTTGGTAAAGAGGTTTTGATTGGGAAGGCGTAGAAAAAAGGGCAGAGATATCAACGGCATTATTGTGCTGGATAAGGCCCAGGGAGTTAGCTCAAACGGAGCGCTTCAGGAAGTTAAGCGACTGTTTGATGCCAATAAAGCAGGGCATACAGGGAGCCTGGACCCACTGGCCACAGGTGTTTTGCCGCTGTGTCTGGGGGAAGCGACAAAGGTTTCGCAGTTCCTGCTGGATTCGGACAAGAAGTACAGGGCCGGTATTAAGTTAGGAATCAGAACCGACAGCGGTGATAGTGAAGGCTCGGTTATATCGAGCAGCGACGATTTCGATGTCAGTGAAAAAGATGTGAAGAGGGCATTAAAGGCCTTCGAGGGAGAGATTGATCAGATCCCCCCAATGCATTCGGCTCTAAAAGTGGATGGTGTTCCCCTTTATAAAATGGCTCGCAGAGGCGAGGTCATCGAGAGAGAGCCGCGCAGGGTTACGATTTTCGATATCCGTTTAACTGCCTATGAAGGCAGCGAGATTGAAATCGAAGTGGCCTGTAGTAAGGGAACGTATATTCGTACTATTGCAGACGATTTAGGGGAAATGTTGGGCTGTGGTGCTCATATTATTTCACTGAGAAGGCTTCAGGCAGGAACGTTTACCGAGCAAGACTGTGTAAATGCCGAACAGCTTGCAGAGCTAAAAGAAAATGAAGGTCTCGAAAGTCTGGATCAATATCTGATTCCAATGGACGAGGCGATAGCAGATTTACCGGAAGTAATTCTGCCAAGTATTACAGCCAGCTTTATTAAAAACGGGCAGGCGGTATTAGTAAGTCACTTACCGGCAGATGGCTTGGTCAGGATTTACGAAGAGGAGCAGTTCATCGGCATCGGCTGTATTAATGACGATGGTATGGTGGCTCCGAAACGATTGATAAATACAGGCGAATAAGCGGTATTTGTCAATTTTTATCAAGGGAAAGTATCAGGTAACTATCAATATGCGTGGTTATTCTGATTTTAAACGGATGTTGTAGTCGTATAAATCTATCACTTTTGGATAGGCGACTTTAATTAACCGCATATTAGGAGAAATGAAATGGCTTTATCGGCTGAACAGAAAGAAACAATCATTAAAGACTACGCTCAGGGCGAAGGTGACACCGGATCACCGGAAGTACAAGTTGCGTTGCTTACAGCTAATATTAATGAGCTACAGTCTCACTTCAAAGAACACATTCATGATCACCATTCGCGTCGCGGTTTGATTCGCATGGTGAACAGCAGAAGAAAGCTGCTTGATTACTTGAAGCGTAAGGATGTTGAAAGATACGCGAACCTGATCAAGCGACTTGAGCTTCGTCGTTAAGAAATATCGTAAAGATAGAAATGAAGAAAGACCTCTCGCGCAGGCCTGATGAGTTGGCTTGCGCAATAATAAATAGGAAAAATATATGTTTAATCCAGTAACAAAGACATTCCAGTTCGGCGGACAAACCGTCACTCTGGAGACAGGTAAGGTTGCCAGACAGGCAACAGGCGCAGTTGTAGTTACCATGGGGAATTCCCAAGTGTTGGCAACTGTAGTTGGAAGGAAGCAAGCAAATCCGAACGCGGACTTCTTCCCTCTGACTGTGAACTATCAAGAAAAAACCTACGCTGTAGGTAAAATCCCTGGTGGCTTCTTCAAGCGTGAAGGACGACCAACAGAGAAAGAAACACTGACTTCCAGATTAATTGACCGACCTATTCGCCCATTGTTTCCAAAAGGATTCATGAATGAAGTGCAGGTTATCTGTACTGTGGTTTCCGCAGACAAGAATGAAGATCCGGATATAGCCGGCCTTCTCGGTGCTTCTGCCGCTCTGGCAATCTCGGGCATTCCTTTTGCAGAACCTATCGGAGCAGCTCGTGTTGGTTACGATGCCGAAACCGGATATGTTTTGAATCCGTCTAACAGCGATCTTGAAACTTCGCAGCTGGACATGGTTGTTGCTGGAACCCAGTCTGCAATTCTTATGGTTGAGTCTGAAGCGAAGCAGCTTAGTGAAGACCAAATGTTGGGCGCAGTATTATTTGCTCACCAGGAAATGCAGGTAGCAATCAATGCTATTAAAGAATTGGCTGCCGAAGCAGGCAAGCCATCTTGGGATTGGGAACCAGAGGCCGAGAATACAGAGCTTAAGAGCGCGGTGGCAGAGAAATTTTCAGCTGGCGTAACCGAAGCTTATCAAATCTCTGACAAGATGAAGCGATACGATGCAATTGGTGCGTTACAGTCGCAGGCTGTTGAAGAACTCGTTAACGAAGAAGCTGGAGTAAGTGCTGGTGACGTTAAAGGTGTTTTCTCCAAGCTTGAGAAAAGTACGGTTCGTAACCGCATCCTCGACGGCAACCCCAGAATCGATGGGCGTGACACTAAAACTGTCCGCGCAATCGAAGTTGAAACCGGTGTGCTTCCGAAGGCCCACGGTTCAGCTCTTTTCACTCGTGGCGAAACCCAGGCTCTTGTTGTTACAACTCTAGGCGCATTACGTGACTCTCAGATCATTGAAGATCTTGGTGGTTCGCGCAAAGACCCTTTCATGTTGCACTATAACTTCCCTCCATATTCTGTAGGTGAAGCTGGCTTCATGGGTGGTCCAAAGCGTCGTGAAATTGGACATGGTAAATTGGCTCGCCGCGGCGTTTCTGCTGTTATGCCAGCCGAAGAAGAGTTTCCATATGCAATTCGCGTAGTATCCGAAATAACTGAATCAAATGGTTCCAGCTCCATGGCAAGTGTTTGCGGAAGCAGCCTGGCAATGATGGATGCTGGTGTTCCTTTGGCAGCACCGGTAGCTGGTATTGCCATGGGTCTTATCAAGGAAGGTGAGCGCTTTGCTGTTCTTACTGACATCCTTGGTGATGAAGACCACCTCGGCGACATGGATTTCAAGGTGGCTGGAACAGCCGCAGGTGTTACTGCATTGCAGATGGACATCAAGATTCAGGGAATTACCGAAGAGATCATGGAAATCGCTCTGGAACAGGCAAATGCTGCCCGTAATCATATTCTCGGAGAAATGAATAAAGTTATTTCCGCTTCTCGAGAGACCGTGAGCGACAATGCGCCAGCAATGGCTATGATCAAGATTGACCCTGACAAGATTCGCGACGTGATTGGTAAAGGTGGTGCGACTATTCGAGGCATTACCGAACAGACTGGCGCTTCAGTTGATATCGATGATGACGGTAACGTTCGCATCTACGGTGAAGACGCTGAATCACGCGATACTGCTCTGGACATGGTTAATGAAATCACAGCAGAAGCTGAAGTTGGCAGGATTTATAAGGGTAAGGTTGCCCGAATCGTTGATTTCGGTGCATTCGTAACTATCCTTCCTGGCAAGGATGGCCTGGTACATATTTCACAAATTTCTCAAGAGCGAGTGGAAAATGTAAATGAGTATCTGGAAGAAGGTCAGGAAATCCTGGTCAAGTGTCTGGATCTCGATGCCAGAGGCCGTATCAAGCTCAGCATCAAGGAAATAACAGACGAAGAAAGACAGGAAATGGCGGAAGCGCCTGAAGCCTGATTGACTCTCTGTTAGAAGAGACCGCTTCTCTTTTTAGAGTGGCGGTTTTTTTTGGCTCGGTTTTTTCTTCTTTTACAAACACCCGCTTATCGGAATACTACTCCCTGATAGATGACCGATACTCTGAGGGAGTGATTTTGAATCGTTCCTTAAATGCTTTGTTAAATACTGAGAGAGAACCATAGCCTACATCCAATGCGATGTTGGAAATAGATATGTCACTCTCCATGATTAATGCGCTGGCTGCTTCGATTCGGTAGTTGTTTAGAAACTGATTGAAATTCTTGTATCCCAGCTCCTGATTAATAATTCGTCTAAGGCGATACTCTTGCATATCCAGAGCCGTCGCAAGCGAGGCTATCGTCAAGCCAGTTTGCATGAATAGCTTGTCTTCAGCCATTAGCTTTTTGGTTCTTGCCAATAATTCAGCATTGTTATTGCTGGCATTATTGTCGGAGCTTATGCCATTCCCGTCCGGTTTAGAAAAGGGGATCAAAGAAAGGGCCGAATCCCGCAGTTTCATGTATGCAACATTGAATAACAAAGTGACAAAGAATATGTATAGCGGAACAGCTGTGGTCAGGACCACAATGAATCCGAAAAGTAATTCGGTGGAAGCGAACCGGGACAAGAGGTTGATAAAGCTTGTGCCGAGGATAATAAGTAACAGAATCCCCATACTAACGACGAAGGTCACGCGTAATCGTCGACGATGTTCTATCAGGTCTGCTTTGTATCCAATCCAGGAAAGAAACAGGGTGTGACTGGAAAAGAACAACAGAATCATCTCCGGGATTATCTGAATGAAGGTGAAGTTGATATTGCTATCCAGTATTTCCGGATTGGCCTGGGCTATACCTAAGCCAGCGCCACGTACTATTACAAAATATCCTATAGCAGCCCAAGCCAGAGGGTGGATTTTGTCATTATCAGTAAATAACGAAAAGGCAATAAGCCAGAGTACGAATGGCGTCAATGTGGCAAATCGGTAGAGCAGATAGCTGATCAAAGGGCTGGCATCCAAGCTTGGCATACTGGCCAGAGTGAAGCAGGCAACGCAGGCGCAGAGAAGTGATATCAGCTTGGAAACAGTGCCTGTGTAGCGAAACAGGAATACTATGCTAACGAATATTAGCTGGGAGATGGCGAGTAAGGCAGCGATGTCAGCGATAGATAACATATTAAGGCGAAGATAAGTGAGGAGTCATGGGAAATCAAGTAGTGGCTACCAAGTGTAGCAGTTCTCATCATAAAAAAGCCGGGGCTAAAGCCCCGGTTTTTTTATCTCGTCAACAAACTGTAGAAGTTGGAATCTAGCTCAAATACTAGAGCTCAAAATCCACAGCGATTGAAACCATCCTGCCGAAGTTATCGTATAGACGGCTTTCAAATCCGCCTTGTACAGGTAGTCGTTGAGGTTCCCAGTCGAATAAATTGTTAACGCCGATAGTTACGCTTCCTGCTGTGTCAAACACATCATTGAAGAAGTAGGTATAACTGGCGTTTGCAATGTAGGACTCTGGAATAATGTCTGGTACGGGGTAGTAGCTACCTGTAGTACCATCCATAGTCACTTCATCCATGTACTTGGTGATGAAGCTTGCAGCGTGATTGTCTCGAGTCCAGCCCAGTCTTAGTGTTGCCACTAATTCAGGTAGAGGCGGCGACAATGCTGTATCAGCATTACGTCGTCCTTTGGCGTCGATAAGCACACCATCCAATCCGGCGTATTCGTAGGTTACGTAGTAAGCTGCGTTAAACGCGGCATTAAAATTACCCCAGCCATTCATGTCCCAGGAGTAAGTAGCTGTGAGGTCAACAACATCAACGATATTTGTATTGATGTTATCAGCCACTCGTACCACTTCCTGTACTACACTTGTTACCGGGTCACGAAGTATCACGCTGGAAGGGTTGGCGGCAACCCATGCCAGAGCGGCGGTGCGACTGGCGGACCCATCAGTTGGATCATAGGTCTCTGGAGTTGATCCAGTTGCGGCCAGAGCATTGTAGTATTGCTGATTAGTAACGTCCTGAGCGCCTAGGGTGATGATTCGATCAGTGTATTCGATCTCTTGGTAATCAAGGCTGATGCTCAGATTGTCAATTCCTTCCCAGGTAAAGCCGATGTTGGTGATTTCAGAATTTTCAGCTTGCAGGTTAGGGTTCTTCGAGAAACATGACAATACCCCCAGTAGATCATTGCCAGTCAGTAAATCCTGTCCTGTTCGGTTTGCACCACAGGCTGTTCTATTCAGAGGACCTAACTGATCGGCACCAGGAGCGAGGAAACTTTCTCCCCATGAGGCGCGCAGTGACAGAGACTCAATAGGTTGATAGCGGAAGGCAACTTTGGGAGTGGTTGTGTCCAGCCCCAAATCTTTAAAGTCTTCATAGCGACCCGCAATCTGCATGCTGAGATTCTCCATTAACGGAATCTCAAACTCGGCAAAAACCGCACGGGTTTCTGAGTCATCTCGGGTTCTCAGGCCTAGTGGAGCGGTACCACCCGCTGCGTTCTGCCAATCGATACCGGCTTTTTGTAATGGCGAGTCATCCGAAACATCCATTCTGTCACGCATCGAGACACCAAATGCTGCTCCTACTGTGCCAGCTGGCATTTCGAACAGATCGCCAGTAACGATGGAATCAAAGATTAGCAATTTGTCGGTAGTAAAATCATGGTCCCCGCTTTCGAATAACCAGTCGGTCACTTCCTGCGTATTATTGGTCCACGTTCCGTCGGAGCGGTCGGCATCGTAATAGGGAGAGCGAATATCGCGGGAAGCAAACGGGTTAAACCATTCGTCTCCATTAGGTCCGCCCATTCCATTGATTGCGGCCTCATATCGTAAGATATTTCCATCATAGGTATCAACCCGGCCTTGATAGGTTTGATATCCGAGCCAGGCTTCTCCAGACCAGCCGGTATCACCTACATCGAACATGGCGCCGAACTTATATACTTCGGTGGTGTATTGGTATCGCTCAGGAAAATAGGCGGTATCAGCAACTTGGCTTGGGCCAGCCCCTACACCTTGTTCGAAGCCATTCCAGATGGTGTAAACACCGATGCCGAAAACGCCGGGTGTTAGTTGTTGTCCCGTTGGGTTGGCCGGGTGATTTGCCGGGATGGCTGCTTCGTCATACCAGGTTGAATTCATGGGAGTAACAGGCTCTGTCGAGAAAATGGATTCCCGATAGCTGTCAGCCATTTGAAACTCCAGAGTCAATCCGTCATTTACTTCAAACTGGGCGTTGGCAAAAAATACATAGTCATTGGCTTTACGATTGAAATCCGTCCATTGACCATAGTGAAAACCACAGAGGAGTCCTCCCGCATACGGAAAGCCGCTTTGCTGGCTACCTTTTTTGGCTTTGTCAGTAATTTCATTGCCGTAGGTGCCGCAACTTGGGTCTAGATATGGAGCACCTGAGTCATAGTGATAGTGACCGGGCGCACCGATAAAGGTTGAGTTCTCTATCTGCAGATACTTGCCTCGCTCTTCTCTTTGCAGCGGAGTCTTTTTGCCGACTTCAAGAGCTGCGACTACATTTAGTCTGCCCATGGTCTTGCCCCAAAGAACACCAATTTTGGGTTCTTCGAAATCACCGCCGTCATCTCTGCCGTAGAAAGTACGCACCCGCAATCCGTCATATTCTTTTACCGGGATGATGTTCACCACACCGGCAACCGCATCGGAGCCGTATAGTGCGGAACCACCATCGAGTACCACCTCGATTCTGTCTGTGGCGATATCTGGCAGAATCGCCGAGATAGCACCAGAATTAACATTCCTGCGACCGTCGAGAAGAGTAAGCGTACTGCCTACTCCCAATCCGCGAAGGTTAAACTGCGCCGAGTTGGAATCCTGACCACCACCGGCGCCGCCGAGAACGTTGGCAACCGTGTCCACGTTTTGAGTGTAGGTGAGGTCGCGAATATATTGTCCGATATTGGCTGAGCCATAGCTGAGCAGAGTTTCCTGATCAACTGTATCCACCGGGCTGGCTCCGGTAAAATCACTGTTTCTAATGTAGGAGCCGGTGACTACTATTTGTTCGACCGCGTCATCATCCTGGGCCAAGAGTGGCGGGGCGGTGCCGACAGTCAGACTTATGCCGGCGAAAATCGCAGTGCGCCTCAGTTGGGTTTTTAAGCATGTGGGATTTGTCTTCATTATTCTTGAACCTCCAATACTTACTGCATTTTTAGTGTTTGTGTAACGTAAGTTTTGCATTTTCAGGGCAGATCGAGCGTCTACCGACTTCAGATCGAGTAACTGCGCAACAGGGGAAGGCAGATGATCTAAAGGAACATTCCGATAGTGCGCCCAAAAATCAAAGAAGTCATACTGATTTCGAAAAATCAGTGATGAATTCCGAAATTTCGGAATTTTTTCAGGATTCGTCAGGGGAAATACAAGACTACGGTGCACAAGCTAGGGCCAGATTGTCAGGTTTGGCCCGTTATTTCACTCCAAATACCCCGTCAGGACTGTAAAATGGACACTTTGGAATATTCCACCGAGATATTTGGAATTCTTAACAAATAGTTTGGAAACCGCTAGCCGGATTCTGTAATAATACGCAGAATGCTTACAAAAATGAGAAACCTTTCAAGAGGGTACACCGATGAAAACATCCCCTATCCAGCTAGTAAAAATTGCCACCCTTGTGATGACAGCTCTATGCCTGCTGCCATCTCTCGCCACAGCCCAGTCTGACGAGGTTACTTTTCACAAAGATATAGAGCCTATTCTGCAGCGTAGCTGTCAAAACTGTCACCGACCCGCTGGTGTAGCTCCTATGTCTTTGGTGAGCTTCGATGAAGTCGCGCCCTTTGCCGGCCTTATTGAATACAAGACTGCGCTGCGCGACAGAGCTGGAGCTATGCCCCCCTGGTATATGGAAAAAAACATAGGTATTCAGGGATACAAGAACGACCCTTCGCTTAGCGACGAGGAAATCGCAGCTATCTCCACTTGGGCCAGAACAGGCACACCTAAAGGTGACGAAGCCGATGCGCCTGAACCTTTGGTATTCGACGACAGTTTGAAATGGACGGCGGGCCAGCCTGACTTGATCGTCAATACTAACGATGTCACGAAGTTGGCCGGAACTCCCGATTGGTGGGGTGAGATCGACCGTATTAATATTGGGTTGGAAGAAGACCGCTACGTTAAGTCGGTAGAGATTGTTGAAGTCAATGATGTGGATATGCAGGGCGGCTCAGGTCGAGACACTGTAGGCGGGCGATTTATCTTCCACCATATGATCTGGAGCACTGCTGAACTGGATGAGAATGGTGAACGTGTTGACGATACCATTACAAGCTGGCCGGTTCATGAAGTAGGTAGAAATCCGGATATCTTCGATGAAGATGCAGGTCGTCTGCTTAGAGCTGGAACATTTATCGTTTCCGACTCAGTGCATATGCATTCGAACGGCAAGGATACTACTGCTCATCTAGAGATTGGTTTCCGCTTTCATCCTGTTGGCTATGAGCCTAAATTTGAGCGAGCAACTCTTGGCCTCGGTAACGGCGTAGACATAAGCATCGCGGGTAATGAGAAAGATCAGGAATTGCATGCCTACGTTACGCTGCAGGACCACACCAAGATAATTACTTTCGAACCTCATCTTCACGCTCCTGGCGAAAGAATGTGTCTGGAAGCTATCTGGGGTTACACAGTAGAAACTTTGTCATGTGTTGGTTATGACCATAACTGGGTTCGAGGATATGCCTACGAAGATGATACGGCGCCTATTCTCCCCAAGGGAACAATTCTTCATATTACTGGCTATATGAACAATACGGACAGCAACCCAAATGTGCCTGACCCAAGAAACTGGCAGGGTTCTGGAAACCGTTCCGTTACCAATATGTTTATCGATCTCGGTATGCGAGTAAAGCTCACCGACGAACAGTTCTTCGATGAAATGGACAAACGAAGAACAGCCTTGAATCTTGGACCTAATGATCATGTCATTGGTTGTCCATTATGTGCGGCGCCTCTGGTGGCGCCAGTTAAATCAGACGAGGAAGCATCCTCGGACGAATTGAGTAACGAAGTAGCGTTACAGGAGACTGAATAGAAATGAGAAGTTTAAGGAAAATGACAAGCCTGTCATTGGGGAGACTGGCTGCGTTGTCATTAGTTGCTGCATTCTTTTCGCAAGCGGCACTTGCTGATACCTATATAAAGGGTCGGCATGTTGAGCCTGCGTTCGAAGGATGGCGCCCCAATGAGGATGGAACATTCAATCTCATGTTTGGTTACATGAATGAAAATTGGGAAGAAGAACCTAACGTACCTGTTGGTGATGATAACTTCTTTGCCCCAGGCGACCCGGACCGTGGTCAGCCTACTCACTTCCTGCCACGACGCAACCGCTTCACTTTCGAAGTAACTGTGCCCGCTGACTGGGGTGACCGTGAGCTGGTATGGAACCTGAATGTAAACGGTGTAGAGCGTAAGGCCTACGGAACTCTTGCCACGGATTATCTTGTAGATAACATGGTAATCGCTTCTGAGACTGGCTCCTTGGGTGCTGGTACCAGTAGTCCTGAGTCCCGTGCCAATGTTCCTCCTGTAGTCACTGTGCAGGGCGATGAAATTCGTACAGTTCGTGTTGGTGAGCCTCTAAGACTTGCGACACATGTTGCTGACGATGGGCTTCCGACTCCGGATGACCCCGTTGCGGATGCTATTCGTTTCGCCGGATTTTTTGGCGGGCCTTTGGCGGCTGCATTAATTACGGAAGAAAATGTTCTTCAGCGTCGTTTGATGACGCCTCCTGCCAAGCCCACAGTGGACAAGGTTAATGGTTTGTTCCTCTCCTGGAATGTATACCGTGGTGAAGGTAACGTGACTTTCGATCCGCCTATGCCGAAGCCTTGGGAAGATACTAGAACCAGTGCCAACTCCCCGTGGGGTGCTCTGTGGATGCCACCCGAGGTTCCCGAAGACGGTATGTATAACGTTGAGGTGACTTTCGATGAGCCGGGTACATATGTACTGTGGGGCAGAGCCGATGATGGTGGCCTTTACCATGACGGATATATCACGGTGAATGTTACTGAGTAGTTTTCTTTACTTAGAAACAAAAAAGGGCAGTTTTACTGCCCTTTTTTGTGCCTCGAGAAAAGGAGCTTTACATGTTGCGCCGGTACTGTCCGCCAACCTCAAAGAATGTATCTGTAATCTGGCCCAGCGAACAATAGCGTACTGCATTCATTAGCTCGGCAAAAACATTTTCGTCATTGATCGCTGCTTCACGTAGTCTGGCTAGAGCCTTTTCGGTCTTGTCGGCGTGCTTGCCGTGAAATTCCGCCAGGCGTTTGATCTGGCTTTGCTTCTCTTCTTCGGTTGATCTTGCCAGTTCGATTTCCAGTTCCGGTTCGGGGTTTGGATTCAGGAAAGTATTTACTCCTACAAGTGGCAGAGAGCCATCATGCTTACGGTGCTCGTAGTACATGGACTCGTCCTGAATCTTGCCACGTTGATAGCCGGTTTCCATTGCTCCAAGTACGCCGCCCCGTTCGGATATTTTTTCAAATTCCTGTAGTACTGCTTCTTCAACGAGATCGGTTAGTTCGTCAATAACAAATGATCCCTGGTTGGAATTCTCGTTGACAGCCAGCCCCCATTCCTTGTTAATAATTAACTGAATCGCCATTGCTCTGCGTACCGATTCTTCGGTTGGCGTGGTAATAGCTTCATCGTAGGCATTGGTGTGCAGGCTATTGCAGTTATCATAAACCGCAATGAGCGCTTGCAGAGTTGTTCTTATATCGTTAAAGGACATCTCCTGAGCGTGTAGCGACCTGCCGGAGGTCTGGATATGGTATTTCAGTTTCTGGCTGCGCTCGTTAGCATCGTAGCGGTCGCGCATGGCGGTGGCCCAGATTCGTCGTGCAACACGGCCCATTACGGTGTACTCGGGGTCCATGCCATTGGAGAAAAAGAAACTCAGGTTGTGAGCGAAGTCATCAACTTTCATGCCTCGGGCCAGATAGGCTTCGACGAATGTGAACCCGTTAGACAGAGTGAAGGCCAGTTGCGAGATCGGGTTCGCGCCTGCTTCGGCAATATGATATCCGGAAATGGAAACCGAATAGAAATTTCGGACCCGGTTCTCAGTAAAGTATTCCTGTATATCACCCATTAGCTTTAAGCTGAATTCTGTAGAGAAGATGCAGGTGTTCTGTCCCTGGTCTTCCTTGAGTATGTCTGCCTGCACCGTGCCGCGAACATTTTCGAGCGCCTTGGCTTTAAGAACCTGGTATTGCTCGTCATCGGGCTCGCTGCCGTTCTCGGTAATATAGTTTGTCACCTGTTGATCGATAGCCGCATTCATATACATGGCAAGAATGGTTGGGGCAGGGCCGTTAATAGTCATGGAAACAGACGTGCTCGGGCTGCACAGGTCGAAGCCGTCATACAGGGCCTTGATGTCATCGAGAGTTGCAATGGATACTCCCGAGTTACCGACTTTGCCGTAGATGTCCGGTTGTACAGCCGGGTCGAAACCATACAGAGTGACCGAGTCGAATGCCGTAGACAAACGTTTTGCTTCCGAGTGTTCCGACAATTGTTTAAAGCGTTTGTTGGTGCGGAAAGCATCGCCTTCGCCGGCAAACATTCGAGTCGGATCTTCCGACTCGCGCTTGAATTGGAACACGCCGGCGGTAAACGGAAATTTACCTGGTACGTTTTCCATTAGCAGCCAATTTAATAGCTCGCCGTGATCTTCAAAGCGGGGAAGGGCAACTCGCGGTACTTTTGTTCCGGACAGTGAGGTGCGGGAAAGTTGAGTTCGGATTTCACGATCCCTGACGTTTACTACATACTCTTCGCCGCTATAGTCTTGTTTCAGTTGTGGCCAGGCTTCAAGCAATTGTTGTGAGTTGCCATCCAGGGCCTGATCCTTTTCCTTGATTAGCTCCTCGAGGGTGGCGTTATCAGTGATAGATGATTTTTCTTCAAGCATCTGCTTGCTGGCAAGTAGTTGCTGTCTTTCCCGTGCAATTTTGGCTTGTTCGCGGGCATGGGCTTGATAGTCACGGACCGCCTCGGCTATCTCAGCCAAGTAGCGCTGATGCTGGGCAGGTATGATTAGGGTTCTCTGTGAAGAAACCTTGGTGGATACACTCGCCAGCCTTGCTTCGTAATCCGGTAGGCCGTTTTCCCTAAGCAATGGCACCAGACTCTGGTAGAGGGCTGTTATTCCATCATCATTGAATTTGGAAGCGATTGTGCCGAACACTGGCATTTCGTCGGGCATAACAGAAAAGGCCTCGCGGTTTCTCTGCACTTGCTTGCACACGTCTCTAAGCGCGTCTTCGCTACCCTTTCGATCAAATTTGTTAATGGCGAAGATATCGGCATAGTCCAGCATATCGATTTTTTCGAGTTGGCTGGCGGCACCAAATTCCGGGGTCATTACGTATAGCGATGTATCAACGAAGGGAACGATGCCGGCATCACCTTGACCGATGCCTGGGGTTTCGACAATGATTAAATCAAAGCCGGATACTTTCAGGGCGCTGATGATTTCAGACAACTTCTCTGGAATCTCCACCGATGCGTTTCTTGTGGCGATGGAGCGCATGAAAATATTAGGATGGCTAATGGCATTCATGCGAATGCGATCACCTAACAATGCACCGCCGGTCTTTTTTCGGGTAGGGTCAATTGCCAGTATCGCTATGTTCAGGGAATCATTGCTGTCCTGTCTGAAGCGTCTGACGATTTCATCTGTAGACGATGACTTTCCTGCGCCGCCAGTTCCGGTAATTCCTAGCAGGGCAGTGTTGTTTGCTGCATCTGCCTTTGTTGCCAGTGACTGTAAATCGTCGTCACCGTATTTATTGTTTTCTATGCCGGTAATAACCCGCGTTAATACTACGCGGTCGCCTGATGCCAGCTCATCGATGGCTGGAGCATCCGCTCTCTGCGCTCCATCATCGCAGCGCTTAAGCATGTCATCGATCATGCCCTGCAAGCCGATTGCCTGTCCATCGGCGGGAGAATAGATTCGAGTCACACCGTAGTTATGCAGCTCTTCGATTTCTTCAGGGATAATAACGCCGCCACCACCGCCGAAAATTTTGATATGGGAAGCATCAAGTTCTTTGAGTTTATCCACCAGGTATTTGAAATATTCTATATGCCCTCCCTGATAGGAACTGATGGCGATAGCGTCTACGTCTTCCTGTACGGCAGCCTCGACGATGTCCTGTACAGACCGATTATGGGCAAGGTGAATTACTTCGGCGCCGCTGGATTGCAAAATCCGGCGCATGATATTGATGGCAGCATCGTGACCATCGAAAAGGCTGGCAGCAGTGAGAAAGCGAACCCATTTACGTTCGCCTGATCTGTCAGCAGGTTTCTCTGCCGTTGACTGGATAGATACTACGCCCAAGTTTGCCCCCGATATACCTGAATAGTGGTTCCGAGAGCGATATGGAAACAATGCTCCCGGGCTGGGTATGATAGCGCAATCCGGGCTTTAGTTCATATTCAGGGGATTATTCGATAGGGTGGCTGCGCAGGAAGGAAATCAGTGCAGATGCAGTCTCTGCGGGCTTCTCCAGCCCCATGGCATGGCCGGCATCCGGTAGATTCTTCAAGGTAATACGTTCCCCGTACTCCTTCTTCATACGCATTCCGTTCTCTGGAGGAGCAGTTTTGTCATCGAGGCCTTGTATGATCAACATCGGGCCGGTTCCTCCAGCCCACCATAGTTCTCTTGGAGTGGCTTGATTCGCTCGGGACTGGGATCTGCGAGCCTCATTCCAGTAATTGAGGTCGGCGACATATTCCCGAATAAGCTTCTCATCCGAGGCGGGGGAGAACATGGTGCGTCTGGCGAGTCGAACCTTCTCTTCGGTGCTGAGGTCTTTATTGCCTAACAGTTGACTCAATTCCCCCGGCTCGGTCAGAGGGGGTGCCAATCCGCCGGCGGCGATCAAAGATACTGTGGCAACCCTTTCAGGGAAGTTAGTAGCAACTACCCGGGATGTCCGGTTGCCCATTGCCCAGCCCACCATATGTACCTTGTTTTGATCGAAGGCGTTCATCACATCGACGATGTCTCTTGCATAATCATGGAGATCGAGGTTTTCCAGTTCACCATTGCTGCCCATTATTCCCCGCTGGTTAATACCGATAAACCGGTAACCTGCATCGGCTAAACGTGGACCAATATATTTATATCGAGTTACATCCGCTCCCGAGCCAGGCAGGGCTAGTATTGTTTCGCCGTTACTGTTTTGTGATTCCCAAATGAGCACATTAAGTTGGGCGTGACTGATATCAACGGTGGTTTCCAGTGGAGGCGCCAGCGTCGACTCGTCAATACTTTGTGCTGTTGAGTTGTTGGCAAGCAGCAACAAGCTGCTGGCGAGAAGCACAGCAAAGCGCAAGATGTTGCTGGCTGTTGAGTGGTGTAGAGTTTTCATCAAGCTGTCTTCATGCTTTTTTATTCTGTAATGAACGACGTTCCTGTTGGACGATACTACTGTGAGAGGAAAAATTGTAGTGCTATTTGCGAGGCTTAACGAATTTCTCCCCAAGGGAACAGGGTGAAAAAGAAAAGTAGTACAATTGAGATCTTTCTCTGATGCAGCCCCGGCTGGATTCTCTTGATGATAGAAACATGGGTAGCTTTTACTTTCCTTGCAGTGATCATGCAGTCGGTGCGGACGGCCGGGCAGAAAAAGATCTCGGAGCGGATGTCTATTCAGGCAACTACCCTGGTACGTTTTCTGTTTGGTCTGCCGTTTGCAATAGCTTATTTCCTTATACTTAAGCAGCGATACCAGAGCAATGTCATTGTTCTCGATATCGATTTTTTCCGTCCGGCGAGCTTGGCCGCAATTGCTCAGATCTTTGCGACGGTCTGCCTGGTTAAGTCGCTTACCCTGAAAAATTTTGCGGTAAGCACGGCGCTCACTAAAAGTGAGGCACTACTGACCGCTGTGATTGGCTCCCTGTTTTTCTCTGCAGCCCTTAGCCTTATTGGCTATCTCTCGGTTGTTTTAGGTGTGGTCGGGGTGTTGGTGGCGGCCAGATGGAAGGTCAGCCTGCAGGACTTGTCTGATAACCAGAGCATCCGTTACGGTCTGGGTGCCGGTTTGGGCTTTGCTTTCGCCTCGCTGTTTCTGAGGGAATCATCTCTGTCTCTGGATTTGCCCAGACTGCTCAGCGCGGCCACTGTACTGATCTATATGGTTGCCTTGCAAACCCTGATCTGCGGAGTCTGGATAGCTCTGACAGACAGGCTGCAGTTCACACTTATAGCACGCAATTTGCCGGCGTCGTTCTTTATCGGGTTCACCAGTGTTGCCGGATCCATTGGCTGGTTTACCGCAATGAGTCTGCAGAATGCAGCGCTGGTGAAAACTCTGGGGCAGACTGAATTCATTGTGACGCTGCTTATCACCAACTTCTATTTTGGCGAAAAAATAAGCCGTCAGGAATACCTGGGGGTATTTCTGGTTTTCCTCGGCATTGTCTTGCTGATCTATGCATAAAGATCTTGTTTCAGAGCAGAGCCGGTGAGCCATTATTGACATTCTTTATGTCAAAATTGACAATAAACCATGAGTCTTATTACAAGTGACAAGCTAATAGGAGATAGTGCCAGCCCAATGAAGGCTATGCTGGAGGGCTATGACTGCCCCGCTATCCTCGTTTCTGCAGATTACGAAATTCTAGCTACCAATACCCGCTATCAGGAATCCTTCGGCGAGATAGATTTCACTCGTACCAATCGTTGTTTTGATATTTCCCACGGCTACAAAGTGCCCTGCGATCAGGCTGGCGAAGATTGCCCGCTGGGGGCTGCAACGAAAACCGGACACAAGGCCCGGGTGCTGCATATCCATCAGACCCCAAGAGGCGAAGAGCATGTGGACGTGGAGATGCTGCCGATCTTCGATGACCAGGGTGAATTGGGATTCTTCGTCGAGCTATTACATCCCGTGCCGCTGGCCAGTGGCGATATAAGTGACCAGGAACTGGTGGGCAAGAGTGCGGCCTTTCAACAGATGCTTTCCAAGGTTGCGCGGGTTGGCAGAACTGATGCATCAGTACTGCTGCTGGGGGAATCCGGCACAGGTAAAGAATTGGCGGCAAGAGCTATTCATATGGCAAGTAGTCGCAACAGTAAACCATTAGTCACCCTGGAGTGCGCAGGATTGACAGACTCGTTGTTCGAGAGCGAACTTTTCGGTCATGTTAAAGGTGCGTTTACCGGTGCCCATTCCAATAAGAAAGGTCTGGTGGAGCTGGCAGACGGCGGAACCCTGTTTCTGGATGAGGTGGGTGATATTCCGGTATCTATGCAGGTAAAGCTTTTGCGGTTGCTCGAAACGGGAACTTTTCGGCCGGTAGGCAGTGCGGAAGTAAGGCGCTCGGATTTCCGGCTGATTTGTGCGACCCACAAAAGCCTGTACCAAATGGTGGAAGAAGGCAGCTTTCGCAATGACCTATTCTATCGTATTAACGTTTTCCCCATCATCATACCCTCCCTGGCGGAGCGTGTTTCCGATATTCCATTGCTCGCTAAGGCATTGCTGGAGAAGATGGCTGCGGAGAAAAACTATCGGCTCACGGAATCTGCGATTGAGCGGCTACGTAACATTCATTATAGGGGCAACATTAGGGAACTTAGAAATTTGCTTAGCCGTGCGCTGGTAATGGCGGATACTGAAATAATTAATCAGGAGGTTATCGATCTGTGTATCGATCAGGAAATGCTTGTAACTTCTCAGACAACCGCTGGTTACAACAATCCTGTTCCTCAAAAATCACGGGCTACTAGGTCGGCTGCTTCTGTGGATTTGAAATCCCAGGAAAGAGAACACTTGCTGAATCTGATTGAACAGTGTGAAGGAAATAAGTCCGAGGCAGCTAGACTCGCCGGAATCAGCCTTCGCTCTCTCTACAGAAAAATCGGCTCAAGCCCTAAATAGACCTTGTATTTGACTGAAAAGCGGTAAAATGCCCGCAATTACGTTGAATAAACCCGTATTGGCTTTACAAACTATCAGTGCGAGCATATCTTTTACATACTATCAAGAGACAAGGCGGGGTCTGATTCGTACCCGCGGAAATCAGGAATTCACCATGTCACATTTCACGCAACTTAAACTCACTGGCGCCGTATTAGGCCTGTCCCTCGCTTTGGGGTCAGGACTCATCCAGGCTCAGGATGCTGGAAGACCCGACCTAACCGGAATCTGGACCAACGCTTCCCTGACCGGACTTACGCGGCCACAAGGAGTTGAGGAATTGGTTGTTTCCGCCGAAGCAGCACAGCAAATTGCGGACAATACGTCTATCGCTGGAATTGCGCCCGGAGATTTTGATGAGTCAGCACCGGAAAATTCTGATACCGGCGCGCCTCCGGTCGGCAGTATCGATTTCGGCTTGCGTGGCTACAATTCATTCTGGACCGATCCGGGTTCATCGCTAGCTTTGGTTAAGGGTGAGTTTAGAACCTCATATATTATTGACCCGCCAAACGGTCGCATTCCTCGCCTGGAAACTCCAAAAGTGGTTTTTGAAGATCGAAACTTTGGCTATAGATATTTGACCGGCATCGGTGGCAACGAAGGACCTGAAGCATTGCCTCTGGCAGAGCGCTGCCTTATTGGATTTGGCAATACAGCAGGGCCGGGTATGATGGGCACTCTGTATAACAGCACTTATCAATTCGTGCAGACAGACGATTATGTGTTGATCGATGTTGAAATGGTTCACGACGCGCGAATTATTCCTACTTTCGGTTCTGCTGAAGAGGCCCGCGCAAATCGTCGGCCTTCTGTTATCAAGCCATGGCTTGGTGATGCCGTGGGTTGGTATGAAGATGGAACACTTGTTGTTGAAACGGTGAATATTAATCCGGCGCAAATGGAACAGAGTTCTGTGCCTATTACTGACGATGGAAGAATCACCGAGCGGTTTACAAAATATTCCGACACTGAAATTGTTTATTCCTTTACCGTGGAAGATTCCAACCTATATGTTCAGCCATGGACAGCGGAGTTGAGCTTCCATGCGACTGAAGGGCCGGTATACGAATATGCCTGTCACGAGGGTAACTACGCCATGCCGGGAATTTTAGCAGGAGCTCGTAGACTTGAAGCAGAAGAAGCCGCTGCCCAGTAGTTCGTTAAAGCAGTTTGAAAGCAGACAAATAGAAATCAAAAAAATATCTAGCTAGAAGAATAGAGCTAGAACGTAAAAAGGGAGCACAACTAGTTTGCGTTTCCTTTTTTATGACCACTGATTACGCCAGGGTATAGTAATAAGCCTGAATTCTAGATTCCTCGCTCAAGCACTGACAAGAATTCTATGGATGCATTGCCGGGAGCCTGCTCAATTGCTTCCACAAGAACTCTCTCAAATTCTCCTAACCAATAGCCTTCTTCCAAAGTAGCTGCGAACCAGTTCTTGGCGAAGCTATTACCAAAGTAAAAATTTACCCAGTAGGAGGGAAGTTGGTAATTGCCGAACAAATCCTCATATACGCCATTGGCAATCAGGTTGAACTGTCTCTGCTCATGAACAATGGCGGCGAACAGATAACTGTGAGCGATGAGAATTTCATCATCGCTGAGATTTCCCGGAGAGGATATTGATTTAACAATAGTTGGCGCAGGGTTTTCCCCGAAGACGGCCATCTCTCTTTCCACCAGGGAAATTCTTCCATCACTGATCAGTTGTGCTTGGCTGAGCTGGCGATCCTGACTCATCTGGAATCCAACCGCTATCAACCCGCTAAATACAGCGATATTACTGGCTATCTGTAGAGAGTTAACGAGTCCCAGTTTCTTTGACATGAGCCGATTCCAATTTTTTTATTTATTGTTACAAATGTTATATCAGCAATCTTTAAGGGGCTCGTTCAATTTTCTATAGACTTGGAATAGATTCAACTCTATGCTCCGTGGCTATGAATAAAACACTGCTGCCAGCCATTATTACTCTTCTTTGGGCAAGCTCCGGCTTAGCTCAGGATTCCAATTCCACTGTGCCTGCTTCTGTGCGCGCAATGATCGAACGAAGCCAGGCAGCTACACAGCATCAGCAAACTGCCCGCATTCAAATGGATGTTCAGTTCAGAGACTTTCTATCGACTCTTGAGGGTGGTTCCCAGCGTAGGCGAAGTGTTGAAGCCGCCTTAATGGAAGTGATGGTTGAGCGCTCCGAGCTGAGTGCAAGAGTTGTGTCCGGTCAGGCACGTTCTTCAGAACTCAATACAGTCGGTAGTTATGCCTATTTAAGATCTCATGTGGCTCCTCTGCTCAGTCCAGTAGAGCTGGATGAGCTTGATGCTCAATCTGGAGGTCCCACGGATGCTCAACTGAAGAGAGAGTATGCTGGAGAATTGTCGAGAATAGCCGCGGATCTCAGTGAAGAAAATAGCGAATTGGTGTTGGATACTCTGGTGAAGCATCTGAGGGAGAGCAGCAGTTCCGGGCGAATGTCTGTAGATGACCTGGTGGATCAGCAGGGCGGAGCATTCAGGCTTGCCCAGCAAGAGTTGCAATCACAAATCAGCGGAGCGCAATGGACGCTGGTGGTGGATTTCTTCAATCAGTTGCGGGCCAATCTCTATATGAACCGCACCATGACTGAAACCACCCAGTAGTTTCAGTCAATCCGAAATGTCTGGCTAATTAATGAAGTTCCAGCCAGAGTTTCATCATATTGGTAACCAATTCAGGCCTGTCATGATGAGGCCAATGCCCGGCACCGGGTATGGTAAGTAGAGTCCAATCCTGATCCAGTTCTTCCCAGGTATTATTAAGCGAGCCCGGCAGCAGTGCGGTGTCATTCAGTCCGTGAAACTGTAAAACCGGTGCCTTGATGCGGTCGACTTCCAGAAATGCCGCCGAATCATAGGGCGCGCGGGGAAAGTTTGCCCGATAGTAATTCATCATGGCGTCGGTACTTGAATTCTCAAATGCCTCCAGATACTTGGCATGCAATTCAGCGTCGCCGCGACTAAGTGCGTTTGCCAAATTAACCGGGTCTATTCCAAGATGTGAATCTTCCGTCTGGAAATTTCTGGCATAGGTTGAATTGATGTGCTGATCTTCGAACTTTGCCAGTTCTTCTGCCAGCCTCTTAACATGGGGTAGATTTAGAATGATCAGATGGCTGGTCAAGTCGGGCCTGCCTGCAGCAAAACTCCACGCAATGCCACCGCCCCAGTCGTGTCCGATAATTACGGCTTCATCCCTGCCTTCATTTTCTATGATTGCTGCGACATCCGCGATCAATAACTCCATGTCGTAGTTTTCCACGCCCGTTGGCTGATCACTCTGGTTATATCCGCGGGTGTCCATAGCGACTACTGTATGGGAATCAGATAGCACCTCCATCTGATAGCGCCATGAATACCAGAAGTCAGGAAAGCCATGTATGAACACAGCCAGCGGGCCGGATCCAGCCTTTGCGTAATGAATAGACACGCCGTTATTGTCGGCAAATTTATGCTCGACAGTATCTGCAAATTCAGCGGCATTGAGTGTGCTCGCAATTGAAAAAGTGAATAGAGTAAAAGCGAGACTCAGGATTGTTTTGTTACGCATAGCTGCTAATTCCAGATTATTGAATATATTTTTTGTAACTAGTGTTTATTACTGTTCCAGTTGTGGAACAGAGTAGGGTGAGGCAGGGTTAACCACCTGACGAAGTGAAAAAGAATTGCCGTCTATATCGTTGGCATTCACCTGCCAAAAGTCTCCCAGCAAAACGGGCTCACTTACGAAATGTACTCCAAGCTCAGCCATGCGGGTGTACTCCTGTTGGATATCGCCAACTTCGATGGAGTAGCTGTACCCAAGATCTGCTGCATCCCGATTGCCTATATGGGTAGGTGTGGCAGGGTCGCGATATTCCCAGAACTCCAATGTCTTTGATCGGGCATTCATTCTGAACCAGGTAGCGCGCAGGGATAACTCATCAATGTCAGCGATTTCGTTGATTCGGGGATTATTCACATAGTCCCCTTCACGATAGGGGGGAATTGCCAAAATTTCTGCATAGAAGTCGGTCAGGCGATCGATGTCATGGGTTACCAGCGCGACCTGAGTCATCCACATGTCCTTCCCTTCGCCGATCCACTTGACCTTATTGGCAACCTCGGAGATAGGACCCTCGTCCAGTTGTTCAAGCTCGAACATATTGCCATCGGGGTCGTAAGCATAGGCGTACGTTACCCCATAACCTCCGAGATCAATTGCATCACCGCCACGAGTCAGCATCTCCGCACCCACCGCCTTGAAACGATCAACTCCGGAGCGATTGGAAGGGGTCTGGAAACAGGTATGGGTCATACCCGGACCGAAGACAGGCATCTTGCTTAGCGGTATATTGCGGTTGTGACTGAACTCTCGCAGTTCAAACAACATATTTGGGGCTTCAAGAACGGCGACTTCGTATTCGACATTTTCACGACCATACAAGTTGTCAGCTACAGAATTTTCTTTCACAGTCTCTCTGCGGATTAGCTCGAATCCCGAAGCGGCCTGATAAAACTCCAGCGCTGCATCCAGGTCCCTGACGGACAAGCCAATATGATTGACACCGATTATGGTAGTAGATGTGTCATAGATGGTAGAACCGGGGACTATTTCATATGCCAGCAGGGGTGATGAACAGCTTAAAGAAAACAGTATGAGAAATGATTGGAGAGGAAAAAGTCTCCCCCGGTTTGTTTTTGCTTTGTTCATAAGATCCAAGTTCATAAGGTCCAACTCACTAGATTTTCTGAGAGACTGGTAGTGGCGGACTCTGTTTCCCTGCCGAGCTCTCAACTGTGAAAGGGTATAGTGTCCCAGACTGTAGGCTATTTGTCAGCAGTGAGTTTCAGCATTTTCTGGCGGGTGTGTTTGGAGCTCGGGGTGAAAATATCCAGGCAGTCTAAGTAACAACACTGCTGGTAATGTTTTGTTTTTCTGCCTTGTTTTTTGTAAGTGTCGTTATATTGCTGTTCTCCAGCGAAGATTCCTGGCGCTCATTTTTCGTAGTGTGACATCTTTTGATTCGACTTGGGCAGGCAGTCTTTATCCCATGAAATATCGAATACTCATGGCGATAAGCATAATAATCATCAGCGGCACAAAGAATCTGGTAATCTTTTGAATTTCCTCTGGCGATCTTTCCCGGCCATATTTTTCCAGCAGGGGAATAAGTATGATCAGGGTGAGAAAAAGAATTCCTAAGATTATGAATAGCATTTATTGAATGGATACTCTGGATAAAGGTTTGGGTATAGGTGTCACAAGAATAACTGGGTGTGATTTTCTGGTCAACGACCCTGTTGCTCAAGACTTTTTGAAATTATTCAATCTTCCTGAAAATTGAGTTAGATTGGAATTTATGAAAACTCTACCAATTATAGCTGTAGTAACATTTATTTCCGCTTGCTCCAGCAACAGTCCTTCCCATACCAATATGAGCGCAACCGAGCTAGCTGCATACAATCTCGAGCTCCCGCCCGAACTGCAGATTCATTGTGTGCGAGAAGCAACACCCTCTTCTTATATCCGTAAACGCAAATGTCAGTCCTATGAGGATTGGCTTACACAGAACGAGAGGGCGGCAGCGAGGCTGGAGGTATTGAATACCCGCCGTAGCTACAATATTCCGGATACTATCCTGCAAGACGGCCCTGTTCGTTAGCCAATCTTCTTCGATTCGATCGACACCAGCATTGTATGATTGTTAAGCAGGCTGAAAAGCCCCATGACAGAGAAATTTGCCGTTGAACTGGGCAAACTTTCTGTGTTTACATGACCGACAGATGCTTGAATAAAAAGCACAGTCACAGGGTTTCAGGAGAGTATTTAATGACAATAAGAAGAAGAGTGATTTCACCACTAATATTAGGCCTCGCGGCACTTGGCTGTACTTCAGCTGTGCTGGGCCAGGCCGGTACCAGCGTATACGAGGGAGACTGGCCGACCTACCACGGTACCGATTCCGCTCAACGCTATTCCCCGCTAGACCAGATTAACGCCGATAACTTCGACGACCTGGAGATTGCCTGGCGATTCACAACAGAGAACTTCGGTCCATCTGTTGATTTCACCAATCCCTCAACCCCGCTGGAAATAGGCGGTGTGCTGTATGCAAATATAGGTAGCACACGCAATGTTGTAGCGCTGGATGCCAGCAGTGGTCAGGTATTGTGGCTGTGGAGGCCGCAGGAAGGCGATCGCTTTGATGAGGCTCCTCGAAAGGGTGCCGGCCGCGGCGTTTCATACTGGACTGATGGTGACTCTGCCCGGGTGATCGATGTAACCCCTGGCTATCAGATGGTTTCACTAGATGCCGAAACAGGTATTCCAGATCCCAACTTTGGCGATGACGGCATAGTGGACTTGTTCGTAGGTCTTCGAAATGCCGATGACCCTCGTTTCAAATACCCTGATATTGGCCTTTCGGCTCCGCCATTTGTTATGAATGACGTCATCGTTGTTGGCGCAGCACACCGCACAGGTGGTCGTCCTCGCTCAAAACTGAATACCAAGGGTGATATCCGTGGTTTTGACGTTCACACCGGCGAATTGCTGTGGACTTTCCACACTATTCCCGAGCGTGGCGAGATCGGCTATGAGACCTGGCTCGATGAAGGTGTAGAATTTACTGGTAATTCCGGTGTATGGGCTCCCATATCCGGTGACCCGGAGCTGGGCATAGTCTATCTGCCGGTTGAAGACCCGACAGGTGACTACTATGGTGGCGATCGCCCTGGTGCAAATCTGTTTTCCAGTGGTCTTGTGGCATTAGATGTTAGAACTGGCGAGCGCGAATGGCACTACCAGTTTATCCATCATGATATCTGGGACTGGGATGTTCCTTCGGCTCCTCTGCTGGCGGATTTGCCCAATGGTCGCAAGGTGATCATGTCGGTAACCAAGCAGTCATGGGTTTATACATTCGATCGGGAAACCGGTGAGCCTGTCTGGCCAATTGTCGAACGACCTGTGCCAGCCGGAGACGTGCCCGGAGAGTGGTACTCACCAACCCAGCCATTTCCTACACGACCGGCTCCTTTTGATCGCCAGGGTTTTACAGAAGATGACCTGATTGATTTCACTCCGGAGCTTCGTGCTTTGGCATTGGAAGCCGTTGCGGACTTTCGCTTGAGCCCAACCATTTATACGCCCCCATCTCTGGCAGATGCGCCGGATGGAACGCGAGGACTGCTTAGCCTGCCTTCGTCCACCGGTGGTTCAAACTGGGAAGGTGCCGCTCTCGATCCGGAGACAGGTATATTGTACGTTCCTTCAAGAACGCAATTGCAGGTATTGGCTCTGTCAAAGAATCCGGACTCAGACATCGACCTGAGTCAGGGCTTTGGTGTTCGCGTTCCGCGAATTCAGGGTCTTGATATCGTCAAGCCGCCTTACGGACGCATTACAGCCATCGACATGAATTCAGGCGACCACCTTTGGTGGATTGCCAATGCCGATACGCCGGACCGTCTGAAGAACCACGCTCTGTTACAGGGTGTTGATCTTCCACGTACCGGTGTTCCCACGCGATCAGGTATTCTGGTAACCAAGACTCTGTTGCTACAGGCCGAGGGTACTGGTGCCGCTGGTGCGAGCCCTATCTTCCGGGCGATAAACAAGGAAACTGGTGACATTGTTGGTGAACTGGATTTACCATTCAATCAAACCGGATTGCCGTTCACCTATGAGCATGAAGGCAAGCAATACATAGCCATGTTTATGGGTGGCGCAGGTAATGCCGCGGAGCTGGTTGCTTACGCGTTGCCGTAGTTTGCTCAAGAAATAAAAAGGCGGAGAGAGTTGATCTCTCCGCCTTTTTTTGAGTGGCGAAATTTAGGTGGCTTAGACTAGTCTAGCATTTGTATTTTAGGCTTCTTGAGTGCTCAGGACTCGAAGCCCCGAATAAACGAATTCAAGTTTTCACCGAGTTCAGGGCAGAGATAACCGCCTTCCTGAACTATAACTGTTGGTAGTTTGAGTTGTTGGGAGATCTTCGAGCCAATACTCTCGAACCCTTCGGTGGATACCGCCAAACCGGCTATGGGGTCGCCTTCAAAGGCATCCAGACCCAGCGCGACTACCAAGGCCTGTGGCTGATACCCCGCAATCAGCTCCAGTGCCTCATCCAAGGCTGTCAGGTATAGCTTGTCAGCTGTGCCGCGAGGTAGGGGAAAGTTGATGTTGAAGCCTTCGCCCTCTGCTTCCCCTGTTTCGGAAGCGTATCCCCAGAAAAAAGGGTAGAAGCGTTCAGGATTTGCGTGCAGGGATACAGTCAATACATCCGGTCGGTCATAGAAAGCCATTTGGGTTCCATTGCCGTGATGTAAGTCTACATCCAGAATGGCGACCCTGTCGTATTTTTCCCTAAGACGTTCTGCGGCGATAGCAGAGTTATTCAAATAGCAAAAGCCTCCGGCGAGTTCCGGCCCTGCGTGATGTCCCGGTGGACGACTTAAGGCATAACATGCCGACTCACCGCCTAATACCAATTCTGTCGCATGCAGCGCAGACCAGGCGCTCCATAATGAGCTATCCCATGTATCGTCTGATATGGGGCAGGAGGCATCTGCCATATGAAAACCTGCTTGAGCTACAACAGACTTTGGGTAGCCACCGTCACGGTTGGTGGGGTGTATATTGGGAGTCACCTCATCAGCTGCGCCCTTGATACGTGACCAACGGTCTGCAGCGTGCTCGAGAAAAGTAAGATAGCGCTGGGGGTGAACCTTCATAATAGGTTCGACACCATAGCTTTGCGGCTCTACCTGGGTCATACCCGCAGCTGACGCCCCGGCTAACAATAACTTAATTCTATCTGGTGATTCGGGGTTTGCTTCCCGAACACCGTTAATTAGATAACTCTTGGGATAGTGCTTATTCTGTTGGGCATTGAAAACACACTTCATCTTGTTTGTCCTTGGTGCAGGCTTTATTGAAAAAGGAGTTATCTGACATTTGTTTCTAGTTTCGCTTCCGCAGCGAATTCACTCAGGCTCTGTCTCAATAGTGTCAAAATATCGGCTACCTGAGCAGAAGTAATTATCATTGGCGGACACACAAGAAAATGGTCTCCTTCTAGTCCGTCACGGCTTCTTCGTGAATATATTATCAAGCCCTTGTCATAAGCTATATCCACAAGTCGGGTATGCGCTTCCAGCTCTTTTGGCAGGGGTTCCATGGTTTCAATATCAGACACCAGTTCAAATGCCAGCAGCAGACCCTTGCCCCGAACATCGCCGATAAACGGGAACTGCTGTTGCAGCTTCTCAAGGCCTGACTTTAATTCCAGTCCCATGCGCTGAGTATTACCCATCAGGCCCCGTTCGAGGATTTCATCGATCACTGCAAGACCCGCGGTGCAGGCAATGGGGTTGCCAGCATAGGTATAGCCGTGTTGAAAGGCTCCAGCATCGAGAACGGTTTCCACAATTTTATCACGGGCTGTCATTGCGCCGAGGGGCACATAGCCCGCACCAAAACCCTTGGAGGTGGCGATTATGTCCGGGTTGATATCCCAGTGCTCACAGGCCAAAAACTTTCCGGTACGGCCGACCCCGGTCATCACTTCATCATAAATAAGCAAGACGTTAAACTCATCGCAGATTTCTCGAATTCGTTTGTAGTAACTGTCCGGCGCTACCAGTGCTCCGGTTGACGCTCCCCCTACAGGCTCCATTACAAAAGCCAATACTGATTCTGGCCCTTCTTCGATAATTTTCTGTCGAAGCATTTCAGCGTACTTGATGCCTCGCTCGTCATCGCTTAGATCATCAGCGTCCAAGTAACATCTGGGGGCAGGAATTTTGGGTGAATCAATTAACAGCGGATTAAAAGGGTCAGTTAGAGGTCGATAGCTGGTGAGAGATAAGGCTCCCATGGTGCTGCCATGATATGACGGTGAGCGACTGATGAGCTTGCTGCGTTTGTCATCACCGATTACATAGCGATATTGGCGTGCGATCTTGATGGCGCTTTCAACCGCTTCGGATCCTCCGGAGACAAAGAAGACTTTCTCATGACCCGATGGAGATAGGCCCGCAACACGATTGGCTAGGTCCTCAGCAGGCTGGGTTTCGAAGTGTAGTCGATAACCAAATGTGGATTTGTCCATTTGTGCCCGCATGGCATCCAATACCCGGGGGTTTGAATGGCCGATATTGGATACCATTGCGCCACTCGACCCATCTATGTAGCGCTTGCCATTTTTATCCCACAGATAAATTCCCTCGGCACGGTCGAGCATGGGCCGTCGGGCACGGGTTTGATAGAAGAGGTGAGACTTATCCATGGTGTAAGTTCAAAATTTACTATGTAAAGTTTGGAAGACTCATTCCAATTTCGAAGTACTATTTTTGGAATGCCGGAAATCCAAAATGGTAGCATGATACGATTAGACTAACCTGAAAAACTTATAGTCTTGTTTTTTACGTGACTGGTAGAGGAATTAATACAAACATCTAGTCATGCAGGGAAGTCGCCGTGATGGTATGCACTAATCCACTTATAGTAAGCGAGGGGAGATTCTACATATGACTCGTGAATTCGGTCTCATTGCCGTAATCGTGACGGTAGTTGGTTACGTCATCGGTGCTTCAATCTTTATTCTGCCCGGCCAGCTTGCCGGAACGGTTGGCCCCTCAGTAATTCTTTCCTACAGCCTGGCAGCCGTTATCGCTTTTTTTGCTTGTATGTCTGCAGCGCAGTTGGGGAGTCTTTATCCGAAAACCGGAGCGGGCTATGTGGCAATCACAAATCTTGTCTCTCCTCTAGGTGCATTTATTACTATCTGGCTCATGTTGGCGGCCTATGTTTTTGCTATCGCTCTGATTGCTAATGGCTTCGGTGAGTATTTCAATGCCTTGATTCCTGCAGTCGATGCAAAAGTCGCCGCCTATGGTGTAGTGATTCTATTCGGTGCTCTCAATATGGGTGCCGCTGCCAATTTGGTTAGGGTTCAGACTCTCATCGTTATCCTGTTTATGCTTGCACTGGTGGCAGTCTGTTTCGGCGGTCTGTTTACAGCGCAATTCGATAATCTGAGTCCGTTTATGCCTGCCGGGTTTAATCCTGTCGTGTTGGCTGTCGTTCCTGCCTTTTTCTCATACGGTGGATTCATGGTGGTGATGGAGATGGCAGGCGAAATAAAAAACCCTTCACGTACCATTCCGCTTGGCTTGAGTATCAGCTTCATTATTGTATTGCTCACCTACATAGCACTTTCCTTTGCCTTGGTGGGCACCATAAATTGGCAGGAATTAGCGACTCAAAGTGCCCCAGTCAGTCGCCTTGCTCAAGAGATGTTTGGTTCTACAGGGGCGACATTTATTACTATTGCTGCAGTTGGTGCCGCGGCCACTTCGGTCAATGCTTTGGTATTGGTAGCTTCGCGGGATATCGTTGCCCTGTCGGAGTCCGGTCTTTTCTCGGAAAGTTTTAATCCCGATGCTTTAGGCAAAGAACATCCGACGCTCGCTGTATTGGTAGTGACCGGTCTGGCGGTGGTTTCTCTTATGCTGGGCCAAACGGTAATGGAATATGCAATATGGGTTTCGGCTATTACGCTAATCTATCAGGCGATTGCAGGCGTGGCTTTGCTATTTATTACGACCAAAGCCCGGCAAGCCTATCGGGAGTCAAAATTTAAACTGAGTAGCGGCTGGCTTATATTTTGGGGCGCAGGTTCTGTAATCATCTCTCTGGTTTTTCTCTATTTGGTATTTCAGGACAGTCAGGGAAGAACGGTTGGTGCAGTAATGTATCTTGCACTGGGAGTGGTTTACTATTTACTCAGAACTCGCAACCGGTCTGGCGGACAATGAGCTCCGGTCTATCAGATAAAAATGCAAACTAAAATAGAATAGGTATTTTTAATGAAGCCCAATAGCAAACCTCTCGCCCTTGTTTTTGTCGGTCTCTGTATACCGGTGCTTTCTTACGGGCAGACAAAAACATCCTATGGTGATGACCCGATGCAATATGGCGAATTGTATCTGCCCGCCGGTGAAGGTCCGTTCCCGGTTGTTACTTTTCTTGAGATTTGATGGAAAGCAAAGCTTCTTAAGCGGCGATGATGTGAAATAGCTATGACACCAGGAATAAACTCAGCAGAGCAAGCCGGAATACCCCATAAGGTTCACGAATATTCCCATGATTCGTCGGCGGAATCCTATGGAGAAGAAGCCGCCCAAAAGATGGCCGTGCCTGAACAGCAAGTCTTTAAAACGCTGGTCGTACGCCTTGATAATAATGAGTTAGCTGTCGCTGTGGTCCCGGTATCATCCATGCTAAGCATGAAGCTCTTCGCAAAGGCCGCTGGAGCCAAAAAGGCCTCAATGGCCGACAAAACGGATGTGGAACGATCCACCGGTTACGTGCTTGGTGGAGTTAGTCCGCTAGGGCAAAAGAAAAAACTAAAGACGATAATCGACTCATCGGCCGGGAATCATTCCACTGTCTATGTTAGTGCCGGCCGAAGGGGTCTTGAAATTGAATTAGCTCCGGATGATCTTCAAAAGCTGAGTAATGCTGTGCTGGCAGAAATCTGTCAGGTTTAAGAGTTCCCCGGATTGCATTTTTCTTGTACCCGCGACAATTTGTCATCTTGTGGCCGGTCAGTCCTCTGGCTAGCATTCAGTCATCCAGGCTAGTGAGAGGATGAATTTTTTGTTTGAGTAAGCTTTATTTACAACAACCGTTCATGCTTTTCGCCAGTCCGGAGGGAAACCCTAATCAAAAGGAGCTTCACATGGCGAAAATCAGCTTTAGTATCTTGTTTTCAATCATTGCAGTGTTTGTGTTGAGTTCCTGCGCTGCTCATTCGGGCTACTCGCCCCTGTTGCGCGCCGAGCCGGAAATAGGCTCGACTCTGACCCGCGCACCGAGAACGCTTCGGCTTTTCTATGATTCGCTTCCTGATGTGCCACGCAGCAGTCTGCGTCTGTTAGGCCCTAATGGAGAGCACCAGTTAAGGGGGCTGCACACTATGGCTGCTGACGACTTGATGATTGAAATCCTGGATCCGGTGACAGCAGGGCAATATACCGTTGAGTGGTCAACAGCGGTGGGTGATGACCCGGAACTATATTCGGGAAGCTTTCAATTCACTTTTGTAGATTGATGTAGAAACGGCTGCGCAGCCTGCTGGCCGCGCTGTAAATATAGCATTTTGTAATATACCTTTAGCTCCGATTCTTGAAAATAGCTAACATATTGATGTTAAACTATAAAAAATTCTCTTGTCGGAATTACAAATGTAACTGAGACACTTTGTCGCAGACCGGGTTGTATAATAGTCCTTATACTAAGCATATGGATTATAAAGGGAATTAATCCCGGTTATAGGAACTTACACAATGCACAAATTTAGTTTGATTCGCAGGGTCGAGTCGCTACTGATAACAAGTTTATTACTGACCTCAGGGTTCCAGGTTGTGGCAGCTGAATCTGTTCTTGAGACCATCTACCCGCGCCTGCAACAACTTCTTCTTGCCCACGAAGTGGTGCAGGCTCGAGCCTATGAAGAAATGTCTATCACCAATGACAGCCCAACGGCAGCTATAGGGCAGCGAGTGCTTCTGGAAGAGTTGCAGGAACTGGCTGAATCGGCGGGCTCGCATTATCACTCAGCCGGAGACCATTCCGCGATGTTGGGCCCACACAGGGTATTTGAAAGTCGAGCGACTCCGGGCTTGCTGGGAGAGATTCGCGAAGAGCATGAAGTGGACGATGTGAGTACCGCGCTTGCCGATAATGGCAATTTGCCAGAGCTGGCTGTAGACGCTCTTCAGTTAGGCCGGCAGTTTGTTGAGCAAATACTGGAGGTTTATCTTGACCCCCGCTTTGAGGACAAAACGGCCGCGGTGAACCAAATAGTCGAAGAGTATCTCGCTGCCGAAATGCTTTCGGTAGCCTCTTCTCCAAAGTCCGATGAGTTACTTTCGGACCATCCATATGCCTACGCTTACAAAGTAGGTTTTCCACAACTAAGCGGCCTGACGTGGGCATCACATTGGTTAAAGATTGCTGTTCTGGAAATCGTAGTGAGCAGCAATTCAGCTGAAGAAAGAGACCGTGACATAGAACTTGCTATGGATTTATACGAAGAGAAACTGATTCGCTTGCATGGCAGCTTTGTTTCTCTTCCAAGCGACATACCAACCTTTCCGGTAGTCGCTCCGAATTTTTATTCCAAACATCCCGAGGCTGCATACATAATCGATAATCTTGAAATTTTGAAAGTGGTCATCGGTGATGTGCTTGCGCACCCCAAGGTTGAAGCCAGTGATGAGCTTGTTCTGGAAATGCTCGCAGCATATACAGACAAGCAAAACGACATTGCTCCGATCTCTGATTATCTTCTCTACGTACTTCGAGGCGGCATCTACAGTGCCGGAGGTCCGGCGAGAGGGGGCATGGATGCGCCAGATCGAAACTGGAGTCGCGAGCGGAGTGAGAATCCACATATTAGTGTGGGCCGAACGACTTTATGATATTCGCCATAGGTTGATAATTGGCATAGATAGCAATAGAAATTGATAGAAGTAGAAGCTGATAGAAATGGAAAGAATACGGAGAAACCCTTATGAATAAGCTAATAGGCAGAATTTTTATCGCGCATTTGTTGTTTTTGCTGATGCCGGTAATTGCTTACGCAGCTACAGAGCGGGTAGGTGATTTTGCACTACTCGATGAACAAGGGGAATTTCATCAACTGAGCCGCTATCAGCATAGGGAAGCCGTTGTACTGCTGGCCTTGTCGGCAGAATGTGCTGCTTCCATGGATGCCGCTTCGACTCTGGCAAGCTTGCAAGACCGTCATAGCTCCGACAATTTCGAATTTCTGATACTGGAAACCAGTGGGGCCGATAGAGATACACGGCGTGATTGGGACATGCCATTTCCTGTGCTTGCCGACGAGCTGCAATTGGTTTCAGAGAGTCTGAATATTTCCCACCAAGGGGAAGTGCTGGTGTTCAACCCTGAACGTTTGTCGCTGTTCTTCCGTGGTTCAGTTAGCGTGGAATTGTCTGATACCTTAGCAAATGTAAGTGCAGGGCAAGTGTCTGACACAGCAACCAGTGAGGTCCAAGGTTGTGGGATTAATTATGCAGCTCTGGCTGAACACAAGGAATCTCCGCCGGACTACGCTACAGAAGTTGCGCCGATCATTATTGATAACTGTTCTACCTGTCACCGTTGGGGCGGAGCAGGACCTTTTCCATTTGATAGCTACCTTTCCTTGCTGGGTTGGTCACCAATGGTTAGAGAAGTGGTGCTGAATAAGCGCATGCCTCCTATGCAAGTTGATAACGAACTGGCGTCATCCGCGTCTGCTCATTTTATTAGTGCAGAAGACAAACAGAAACTTATTCACTGGATGGCGGCCGGAGCGCCCCGTGGCGATGGAGAGATTGATCCTCTGGAAGAGGCCTCTGCTTCGATCGATGATGAATGGGAGCTTGGCGAGCCTGATTTCATCGTAGAGGCGCCGACCTATACAGTGCCTGCCGTTGGTATTCAGGATTATGTTTACATGGAGACGAGCCTTCCTTTCGATGAAGACAAATGGGTACAGGCATTTCACTACCTTCCTGGTGATACGCGGGTGCTACACCATTTAATGACATTCATTGTGCCGCCGGAAGGTGACTTCTGGGGGAATGAGAAAGACTCTACAACTTCAACACGGAGGTTTTTGGGAAGCTTTATTCCCGGACCCAACTTGCCGACAGTCTTTGCTGAAGGCACTGCGGTCAAGATTCCAGCCGGTCATAAATTAGCAATGCAGTTTCACTATGTGACTAACGGCCTGGAAATCAAAGATGACACCAGAATCGGATTATACTTTTCAGATTCTACAGATTTCACCGAGAGCACCGAGATACTCACGCAGGCTGTGTCTGACCGCTTTACTATTGAGGCGAACGACCCCCGACATGATATGCACGTGAGCTATGAATTTGATAAGCCGGTATTGCTAAGTGCACTACGGGCGCGGATGAACTATCGTGGTAAGAATATGAAGTTTGTACTGGAGTATCCCGGGGGTGGCCAAGAGGAGTTGTTTAGCATTCCTGCATACAACTATGGTTGGCAGCCGCACTATTTTCTGGATGAGCCGCGGCAGCTTGAGGCGGGTACAAAAGTTCACGTAATAGGGGCTTTCGATAACTCACAATCAAACCCGTTCAATCCTGATCCTCGCGAGGAAGTTTCCTGGGGCCTAGAGAATTGGGATGAAATGTTTACCGGTTATCTGACTTTTTCCGAGTTGGTTGGGGACTAGAGACTTACTAGCTTAGCTCTGCTTGCCTTTCTTTTCTTCCGCAGGAGCAGGTGATTTCGACTCGCCTTTCTTAACGCGAATCACATTACCAGCGACCTCTTTTCCGTTGAGGCTTTTCATAGCCACCTTGGCCTGACCGACCTTGGGCATTTCCACGAAAGCAAATCCTTTTGAGCCACCTGATTTCTTATCAAGAACCAGGTTGCATGACTGCACGGCACCATATTCTTCAAACATGGTTAAGAGTTCGGCTTCGGTAGTTGTGCGGGCCAGGTTGCGTACTAATAGTTTCAAGGTATGCCTTTGCTGCAGATTAGGATGTGTGCTGGGAGGATAAAGGGGTTCAGGATGGAAATACAGTAGTTTTAATAGCTCAGAGGTGAGATGAATGCCTGTAGATCGGAGAGGGCAGGGTACCGATCCTAATTGTGGTGGACTTATGTATCCCTATAGGCTTCTCCACGCACGCCTACTTAAGCCTTACCAGCATCGCTCCGGCATTAAAGGCTTCAGTTTCAAAGCTCATGATATCACCGCGGAATTCCAGATCACGTAGTTTTAGCAGCACCTCGTCCCTGATCAGTCCAGAACCAACAATAAGACGAATTCGCATGGAGACACCTTTGCGGGCTGTTTCTATTTCGGTCCGCATCTTTTCTAGGGCCTGACTTACGCGCTCTCCGTGGTGTGCAATATCGACTGTGACAGTAGAGCCATCGTGTTGTTGATTCAGCGCGTTGTCACACTTTGGGCAATCAAGCATAGTTTCATCAACACTCATGCCGCATTCCAAGCAAATCTGATGCATCATTTTCTCTCGAAGTTAAACAGGTAATATCGGGCTATCTACAATCTAAAATTTTAGCCAGATTCCTGCGGGGAATAAAAAAGGGGCTCAAGTGAGCCCCTTTTCAGGCATGCCTTTCTGAAGTTATCCGAGCAGCATTTAGTCTGCTGGTTCAAGGCGAACAACTGCAGTTGGTTCACCTTGACGGTCTGAGATGGCCAAGTAGATATAGCCATCCATGCCCTGACGTACGTCGCGAACCCGTCCCATGTCATAGGCCAGAGTTTCTTCTACCACTACTTCGCGGTAGTCGTCTGTTAGTTGCAGACGCGCAAGCTGTTCGCCGGCTAATGCGCCGGAAAAAATATTGCCGTACCACATTGGGAATTTATCTCCGGTGTAAACCATAAGACCTGAAGTCGCTATTGAGGGCACCCAGAAGTGAGCAGGACCTTCCATTCCTTCTTCACTGATGCCGATGTGGATAGGCCGGCCGAAAGCACCGTAGTTTACGCCGCGACCAACTACAGGCCAGCCGTAGTTATTGCCGGGTTCAATGCGGTTGATCTCATCACCGCCTTGAGGGCCGTGTTCAGATTCCCAAAGGTCACCGGTTTCAGGATGTATCGCAAGTCCTTGCGGGCTGCGGTGGCCATGACTCCAGATCTCGGGAAGAATTCCGGATTGTCCGACATAGGGGTTATCGTCAGGGACTGTGCCATCGTCACGCAAGCGCACTACAACGCCCTGGTGATTGCTGGTGTCTTGGGCAGGATGGGCGCGAAGTGCAGCTTCATCTCCAATCGGAGGAGCCATGCGATCCCCCAGAGTCAAAAACATATATCCGTCATTATCGAAAACAATTTTGCCGCCATAATGTCCGAAACCCGTTGCCTGAGCTTCAAAAATTTCTACAACATTTGTCAGTCGATCATTCTCCAAACGTCCACGGGCAATTGCTGTGGCAGAGCTGCCTTCAGTTTTCTTGGAGTAAGTTAGATATACCCAGCGGTTATCATTGAAGTTCGGATGAGGCAAGACATCGAATAGTCCGCCCTGACCTTCATAGAATACTTCAGGAACGCCCGGGATCGCTTCGGGAAGAAGGCGACCATCTCTAACTATTCTTAGGCGGCCAGGCTTTTCTGTAACAAGCATGTCGCCACCCGGTAACCAGGCCATCGACCACGGTTGTACGAGGCCGTCTACCACGGTTACGACTCGATAGTCATGAAGGGCTGAGTTGTATGTGGTTTGAGCGCTGACCCCGGTTGCTGCCGTTAATAACAGGGCAGTTCCGGCAATTTTTATAAGATATCGAAACACAGTCATATTCCTCTCTTTCATCAATGCGAATTCACCTGGATATACCTAGGTATAATAGGTCTCTAATATATTAGTAGTACATGTATTTAATGTTGGATTATCGACCTCCGAGCTTACACTCGGAGGGGCAAATCTGCAAAGATTGGTCTCACAACAGCTATAAATGATTGCTTGTTGGGATAGTCCTGCGAGGTTCACCACGGCTGAGTGTGGCGAGGGAAAAGGTGGCCCATGAATACTCGGAACTCGCTCAAACGGATAATGGGGATGAGTTAGAGCAGTGGTTCTGTCATCGTGTTTGGCATAGATGAAGTTATGAATGGAATAGTAGATAGCGATACACTGAACGCGGTCGGGTTTACTTACTATTTTTAATTGGCGATATTCTATTGGTTTTTAAGTGCAAGATAATTTTTAGACAAATATTCATTTATCTTATTGTTAAGAGTTTTCTGATCAGCTAAGTAATGTGGCGCACAGGGAATTGATCTCAGGCACGATTCACGATACCTCACAATATACCAACAACCGGTGTGAGCTTTCGCACGAACCGACATGCGTCAGGGAGCAGGGCATGAGGAAAATCAAATCCATGGAGCAAGCTCAGAGGTTTTGGCTGCTCATGCAGCAGTTCATAACATGTTCAACCGTGGACGACATCTTGGTCAGCTGAGAACTATCGGAGTTTCAGGACACGTGCCTTTGGGCCTTGGGAAAAACCAGAGAGGGAATCGCGTTTAGAATCAGTGGATTTCCGGATTCTAGTAATTAGCCTTTCAATACCGTTAGAAAGGCAGATCCAATTGTAGAAGTTGATCAGTGCGCGACGGGTTCTCTGAGCTAGCTTGATAGGTCTCGGACATCACGACGACGCCGGTAGCCGCGTCAATCCAGATAATCGTTTTGCTATCTGGGTAGCGCATTGTCATCTTCACAGCCGTGTATGACGCATTTTGAACCTGAACGTTCTCGTTTACCGCATCGACTGTGCCAGTTGCAGAAAGAGTCTGGCTAGTAGTTGCTCCGTCCTGCGCGAGGTCAGGATTGTCAGTATCGATCTTCTGCGTAGGTGCGATTTCCCACTGTTGACCCTCGCAGAAGAAATCGGAAGGCCCGATGAACAACGAAGGTGAATAACTAGTCTGGTGGCCTTGAACGGAAGGGAAAGAGCCGCTGGTCGAAGTCGTTACGACGGAGTCAGTTGCTGAAATTGAGAGCATCCCTCCCGATGATTCGTATGCTGTGATATGCCTCTCGGATGTCATGGTTTCAACACCGTCAGTCGTAGTGGTTTGTTCGAATACTGTAGTAGTGCCGAGTTCGGCAACCGCTTCGTAGAACTCTGTTCGCTCGAAGACTAAGGTAGTGTCTCCTGAGAATATGCTGGTTTTGAACGTTGCCGTATCATTTGCTGCCGCGAACCTTCGTGCGACACAGTTACCGTTGCCCGGATTGGTCATTGCGTTCTCGGTAACCATCAGAGAAGGCTCTTGAGCGTCGATCGATACTAGCAGGGAAACTAGGCTGCCTACTAAGACTGGTTCTGGTCCAAACGAATCACCTAATACATAGACGTTGCCCGCCGTAAATTTGCCCGTGCCATTTATATTGATTGCTGCATAGGAGTCGGTGCCGGTATAGTAGCGAAAGAACCAGTCGGCGCCAGCGCTATTAGTTTGCTGAGTCTGCGCAGGCGGGAAGAAAATAGAGGGTTCGACGTTCTCAGCGAAATCCAGCAGTCTATCTGCGTCTGCCAGATTAGGTGCTTGGGCATAAGCGGATTGCAGCAAGCTGAAGGGTAGTAGAGCTACCAGAACTAACAAACCGTATTTCATTACCATTCCCCACGCTTTTTATTAAAGATAGCAATCGTTGCCTTGCATGCACCCTAAGCAATACGCAGCAAAACAATAATTGGATCGGTTAAAAGGGGACAGATGTAATAGCATTTAGATTTAGTGGGCTTTCTCGATTTTAGTAGTTAGCTTGTCTATACCCCTTGAGGCACTAACCGGACTTTGCTCAGGTCATAGCCCTCCTCGTCTATGATTCGAAGCAGGCGATCATAGTCAGCGTTTTTGATAACGGAATCCCTGGCCATTAGCCAAACATAATCTCTCTTAGTCCTGCCGATTATCGTAAATTGATAGTCTGGATCAACATAGACTATTCGATACTCCGCCCTAATAGGCCAGACAAATTGCATGCCCCATACCGCATTGCCAGTGTCTTCTTGGATAAAGGCCGTGGGGTGATAGATTTTTCTTTCGCCATCAATGCTACCCTTATTAAAGGAGAAAGTTGTCTGAACCTTACCATCCAAAGGTTCACTGTAGCTCTCAACAGAGTTATAGGCATGAGTTTCAAGAAATGTAGGGATGTTCGCGATCACATACCAGTCACCCGCGAATTTCGACAAATCAACTGATTCAACCGTCCGGATTGGTGGCAGGACTGAGGTAGACATACAACTACTGATCAGCATCAGAGAGAGTATTAGCTGCTTCTTTATTAAACTCAATCCCTTCTCCTTTAATCAGGTTTATTCGCCAGCAGCCAGAAACCCGGGCATTGACTCCGGCAGACTCACCGGCTTATATCGAAGCACTCTGCCACCGTTAACCATCGACTCCAACGCCAACCATCGATGATCAGCAGCTGCATACCAAAGAGTAATTGGCGCTGCTGCGCCATTGACGGAATATCTAATTGCCCGAATGTCTAGGCCGTTCACCTGCAAAACTTCTTCACCTTCTCTATCTATGCTGACATTTTCATAGTCGCCGGTTTGGCTATTAAGGAGCCTGTCAGCTTTCAGAAACTTCGGATTCCAATAGGCGAAAGTCATAATGCAAGGTGGTAGTTCGTTTTCATTGGACTCGGTTAATATCTTAAACTCCCCGGCGTCGGCTTTACCGCGCACAAGAAAGTCTTTGCCATTCGCCGCGGTTTCAGCTTCAATCGCAGAGAGGCAATTGTCTCGCCAGACCTCCTCGGTTTGATGGCGATAGCTATAAATATTAACGAAAAACAGTTTTACATTGAATCTCGCTTCAGAACTGACTGTTTGCTTGCCATCTTTTTCGCTGACGAGAAAATCGTGGTAACCGATTTTCTTTTCATCCAACAATACTTCGAACTGCCAGCGCTCCTGATCGCTCAGGCCAGCAACAGCAGCATTGACGCAGAAAAGAAACAAAATGGCGATTAACCTGTTCATTTTGCTAACCCCTTAAATCTTATGTGCTCTGTAGATAATGGAATTCTATTTGTTTCTATACACTTTCTACGCAAAGCTGAAGTTAGTGGATCACAAAAATAATAAAGGGGTTTAATTAAGGTATGCGCGGCATACCTTATGCGGTCTTAATAAAGGGGTCAGAGTAAAAATACATTAGTTTCTTGGTGACTTTGACCGTTTTTACTACGCTTAGCCACTGACTCAATGTTGTTTTCCACTCAAGAAATAGTGTATGCCCAGAAGATCGCGCCTTTGCCCTGCCGGCGTTTCTCAACACGTTATCCAACGGGGCAATAATCGCCAGCTATGTTTTACCTCAGATAACGACATTGCAGCCTATGCCAACTGGTTAATGGAAGCAGCTGTTAAGTATGACGTCGCGATTCATGCCTGGGTATTCATGACGAATCATGTGCATTTGCTTGCGACGCCTCATCAGGAAGGCGGCGTATCAGCAATGATGCAATATCTCGGGCGGTACTATGTTCGTCACTTCAACCTTACCTATGAACGAACGGGCACTTTATGGGAAGGTCGCTTTCACTCCTGCTCAATGCAAAGTGAAACCTATTTGCTCGTTTGTCAGCGTTATATCGAATTGAATCCAGTGCGGGCTGGCATGGTGGCAGACCCGGCGGACTACAAGTGGTCAAGTTACCGTGCCAATGGGATGGGTATAGAGTCTAAACTTATCACTTACCATCCGCTCTATCTAAGTTTAGGTAAATCAAAGCTGGAGCGAATCAAGAGCTATCGAGAAACCTTCGCGTCAGAAATAGACAAGGAACAGCTAAGCGATGTCTGTTACGCCACCAACAAAGGGCTGATATTGGGCACGGACAAATTCAAAACCGAAGTAGCAGCCCTAACAGGCCAATGTACGCTCCCCAAGAAGCGCGGGCCAAAACCCAAGCCACGTTAAAACTACTGTATTTTTACTCTGACCCCTTAATTTAACTCTGACCCCTTAATTTATTGCGGCCTTGGCCCGTAAATCGGCGTGTCTTTTCCGAATTCTAGAGCGCCCAGATCAGGTGCCTGCCCGTTGAAACCGTCAGTTATGCCCGGCAGTATCACTGCGCGGTCTATTGCGGCGGAATCACTTCGTAGCCGGAAGTCGAGGTCAGCGGCATCGTAGAGAGTCTGCAGGGATTCGCTATCGCGGGCATCAAGTGGCGGTACGTTGACAAAGATATCGTAGTCTACGAGCACGCTGTTGCGATCCTGACCTGTCGCAGTTGCGTAGTCTGTGAGTGTCGCAAATTCCATGGATTCAAGCTCCGCTTCATAGTTCGGATTGGTTACGTCGACAAGCGCCTTTGAGGTGGGTGCACGCCAGCGGAACGAAACTTCTGAATCCGGGTTCGGGCGAAAGCCATTGTAGTCTGACGAGGAGTAGCTGCTTAAAGTAGTCACGCTAAAAATTTCGTCTGCTGATTGCTCGCCAAGGAAAAGGTTGTTGCGCCAATGCACGTTCGTTGCGCCGATGACATTGGTCTCGGACAGAATCGTGTTGTTGTAAAAAATTGCTCCGGCAGAACCCGCGGTTAAACGAGTCGACCCTGTCGGTAAGTGATAAGCAATGTTTCGAAACCAGTAAACAGGGCCACCCAGCGCTGGCTGATTGCAAAATGCATGGGAGGGGTGATTAATAAACATGTTTCGAAAAATACGAATATTGTGCATGCTGCCATCGGCTTCGATCGGGTTGTCATGGCTGTTGGTAATGTAGTTACCGTAAAAATCGATCGCGACTGGTCGACGGTCCCAATATTCCCGCGGCGGATACTTGGGTCCATCGGGAATTCCGGGGCCCGAAGCAACTGAACCGTCGGGATTGCCATAGGTCTCGACGTTTATGCCGTCGTGGAAGTCAGCGATATAGTTATGGGCGACAACATGGCCGGGTCCATAAAGCTTCACGGCCACGTAGGACGCCATGGCAGGAGGAAATATTTGATCTTCCAGTCCGGCGAACTGCTCCCATATCTGACCTTGCCAGCCGATCAGGTGGTCGGGGTCGTTACGCCCTATAAACGTACTGTCGGCGATGTAAAAATTGTTCGATCCGGAATAGTTGGTGAATACACCAGCGCCAACATTCTCGAAACGGCTGCGCTTGACGGTGAGGCCTTTGGCGCCGGCAAGGAATTGTGTGCCGGCCAACACGGCTATCTCGGAGTTACGGAAGGTGATGCCTTCGAAGTAGGTGTAATCTGCCGCACGCACATCGAACAGCGCGTAGTTGCCATTACCGTCAAAGATAACCTCGCCATCACCGGCGGCAACAATCGAGATCGGTCGCTCAGCTGTGCCATCCGCGGTTAGGTAATACGTTCCGTCAAGGGGTGTCGATCGATTCACGGTTGCATTATTGGTGTACTCGTAGCGGTTATATTGATAAAGCCCGGCATGAACAACGAGGGTATCGCCGGCGCGCACTCGAGGCCGGCCCGAAGTGGCCCAATCTGTACCTGCACACCACTCGTTGTAGGCACACATTAGTCCTTCGAAGGCAGGCTCCAACTTCTCGCCGGCGTAACCATGAGGGTAGACGTGTAGCATTCTTCCGCCAGCATAGGGCTGGGGTTCTGCGCGGGTGCGCACCAATGCAATACGCTCGGGGTTACCGATTACACCGTCGGGGTCGTTGATAATAAACCGGGCTTCATAAGCGGTGTCGGGTTTAAGCTCCAGCACGCTGCCGGCAAACATATTAGGCACGATAACGTCGACGCGAGACTCACTGTAAACCCGCTCGCCATTAAGCCGCAGTAAGGGCAAGCCATCGAGCCATTCAGAACTGCCTTGCTCACGATACCCTACCGACACGCTGGCATTGCGATTGTCATCGCCCTGAACTAGCCATTCAAAACCCAGATTGATGAGTGTTGCCGGCTCGGTAAAGAGTTCGCCGGGGACAACAGCATTCGGATTGTCTGTTTCAAAAGGAGAGGGGTTACTGGCTATCTGCGCATAGGCAGCGCCGGCAAGAACCATGCTTAGAAAAGCAGTTAACCTCGTTCTGAAAATTGTTGCAGTTTGCATAGGCACCTTGAACTTAATAGTGATTACAGTAGCGATAAACAGTATCTGCGAATATTGTCTTTGTCCACACCAGTAATCTAGTGATTAGCCCTTGGTAAGGTATTGCAGTGAAACGGACAGAATGGCATTTGGCCTGCTTAGAGATGCCAGCTGCTATCTGCATTGCATCCATGTGGAGAGCATAGTACAAATGGGCTGGGCTAATTAACCTGTACCATAAGATATAAGAGACACGGTTCTTAGCCAGTTAATCTACTTAAGCCAATTTAGAGTGATAACAATGAAAAAAATAAAGCATCGGATTCTTGCAGTACTGCCATTCCTCATCTGTATTGGCTCATCCCAGGCAGCGGAGTTTTCGCAAATCAGGCCCGATGCCGACACCTTAATGCAATTGCCGGTAAGCAGTTGGCTCAGTAACGGCGGGGATCTATATAACCGCAATTTCTCTCCTTTAACACAAATTAATACCGAGACTATTGGTCAGCTGGGCCCGGTGTGGCGAACGCATCTTGAGGGGTCGGGTCTTGGTGCCAAATATTCTGGCGAGGCACAGCCTATTATTCACGAAGGGGTTATGTACGTTATAACCGGTGCAGATGACGTCTTTGCGTTGAGCATCGAGTCAGGCGAAGTCTTGTGGAGCAACCAGGCAAACCTCAGTTCAGAAATTTCTACCATCTGCTGTGGCTGGACCAGCCGCGGAGTAGGTTTTGGCGAGGATAAAATTTTTGTCGGGCAACTCGACGGCGTATTAAAAGCCCTGGATAAGGAAACCGGGCAAGAGGTCTGGTCTATTCAGGCGGAAGCCTGGGAAGAAGGTTATACCATTACCAGCGCGCCACTGTATTTTAATGGCATGGTGATCAGTGGCTTTGCCGGCGCTGAATTTGCCGCACGCGGGCGTGTTAAGGCCTACAGTGCAGACGACGGTAGCCTGCTGTGGACTTTCTATACAGTGCCTGCTCCGGGTGAGTTTGGTTCTGACACCTGGCCGGCGGACAGTGCTGCGTGGGAAACCGGTGGCGGCACGGTTTGGCATACGCCGGCGGTGGACCCTGAGCTTGGCATGATCTATTTCTCTACCGGCAATCCTGGCCCAGATTACAATGGTGCCATGCGCGCAGGCGATAATCTTTTCACCGCCTCCATCGTGGCGCTGGATGTCTATACCGGCGAATACCGTTGGCACTTCCAGCAGGTTCATCATGACCTGTGGGACTTCGACGCGCCTAACCCGGTGGTGTTGTTTGATCTGGACTATGACGGTGTGCCGCGCAAAGGATTGGCTCAGGCGGGTAAAACCGGCTGGGTGTATATTCTCGATAGAACTAACGGCGAGCCTCTGGTTGGCATCGAAGAGCGGCCGGTTCCCCAAGAACCCCGTCAGGCGACAGCGGCCACTCAACCCTACCCAGTGGGTGACGCCTTCGTCTCTCAGACGCTGGATATCCCGCCCGAAGGTTTCACGATGGTTAACAACGGCGCCATCTTTACGCCATTTTGGGATGACCCGGTGCTGCTTCGTCGTAGCGAGGCAAACTGGCCGCCAAGCACAGTAGACCCTAACAAAGGAGTTATGTACGTGTGTGCCGGCGAGCGGCAGGCGGCTTACACTACTCGCGACGGCGTCGAACAAGTGGAGTCGGGCGTCCGCTATACCGGCGGCAGCATGCGCTTTGCGCCCATCGCTGTCACGGGAGTTGTTGCAGCGATGGATCTGCGCACTAACCAGCGACTTTGGTCTCAGCGCTGGTCCAGCCGTTGTTACAGCGGCCTGGTTGCGACTGCCGGTAACCTGTTATTTGCCGGCCGCAACGATGGCCGCTTTACCGCGATGGATTCTCGTGATGGCAGCAAACTGTGGGAGTTTATGACCGATGCAGGGGTTAACGCGCCGCCGACAATTTTCGAGCACGAGGGCGAGCAGTACGTAACGGTGTTCTCTGCGGGCAACCTGCTGGCAGGTTCCAACCGGGGCGACAGCATGTGGACGTTTAAGCTGCTTGAAGAGGGTGAAGAAACGTCTATCCCTCTGGAGAAAATTACGCCGCCACAGCCAAACACTGAAGGCTTGGCTTTATTTCGACAGACCTGTGTGTTTTGTCACGGGCTTCGCGGTGAGGGCGGTCACAACGGTATGCCCCTTGAAGGTCTCGCGGCATTTGGTGCCGACCGAGTGGCCAGTATTATAAGCAACGGTCAAAACAGCATGCCGTCGTTTGCAGACACGTTTACTGCCAGTCAGATTCGCTCTATTGCCGAGCATGTTAGAACGCTTAATCGGGGAATTCCTAATCGTAATTCTCGATAGTGTGAAGTTTTGACTATGCGTTGAGCATATTATTTGGTGGAGGCGGGGGAGCTGGCATAGAGTGTTATCTAATTGATTTTTCACCTCGTGTCTTCTTTTCCAGTGGCAGCGCAAACACCTTGCATTTTTGCCACTGACAAACTCAGAGCTGGTAATTCTTGATCGTGTCTACCAGTATGGACCGGCTCATTAAATCCAGTTCTGGTTGCTAGAGCGAATCAAGATTCATCGATAAGCCTTCGCGTCAGAAATTGGCAAAGAACTGCTAAGCGATATCCGTTACGCCACCAACAAAGGACTGATATTGGGCACGGACAAATTCAAAACCGAAGTAGCAGCCCTAACAGGCCAACTTACGCTCCCCAAGAAGCGCGGGCCAAAACCCAAGCCCGTTAAAACTACTGTATTTTTACTCTGACCCCTTAATTTTGATGACGGTTCCAAGCACCATTTCACCGTGCTAGCATCAACTAAGGCCGCAGCAAGTGGTTCAATCCTCGGGCTTTTATTCGAAGAGATAAATATGCACTATTCTAAATGTGAGTTAGCAGGAAAACACATCCTTGAAAGAATTCAATCAGCTAAATCTATGGGCTTTGTTTTGAGCTCAATGACGGGCGCTATCTTTCTGGCTATCCTGGTAGTTGGAGGTGCGGATTCTCATGCTCAGGAGGTCAATTACGATGAGACTGCTGTGCCATCTTACTCACTGCCAGACCCCCTAGTGATGACAAACGGCACACCCGTCACCGATGCCTCGACCTGGCGAGAGCAGCGCCGGCCCGAAGTTCTTGGTCTTTTTGAGCAACACGTATATGGAAAAATGCCGGATCGAACGGTAGCGCCGCGTTTCGAAATCAAGTCGCTGGATACAAATGCACTTGGCGGCATGGCAACACGTAAGGAGATTGTCGTCTACCTTTCTGAAGACAGCGCAACCTCGATAAATATTCTTCTCTATTTGCCTAATAACAGTGATGAGCCGGTTGCCACGTTCATGGCATTGAACTATTACGGTAATCAGTCGATTCATAGCGATCCTGGAATAACACTTTCCACACGATGGATGCGGGACAGAGAGGAGTTCGGCATTGTCGACAACGGTGCTACGGAAGCTTCGCGGGGAATTCGCGGCTCGCGATGGCCTGTCGAGCGAATTCTTGAGCGGGGCTATGGTCTGGCTACCGCCTACTATGGCGATATCGATCCCGACTTCGATGACGGCTTTCAAAATGGCGTCCATCCCTTGTTTTATGAAGGAGACCGAACTGCACCTGCCGCAGATGAATGGGCTTCCATCGGTGCCTGGGCCTGGGGTCTGAGTCGCGCTATGGACTATCTTGAAACAGACGCCAACGTTGACCCCGAGCGCGTCGCGGTTATGGGGCACTCCCGTTTAGGTAAAGCAGCACTCTGGGCAGGGGCGCAGGATGAACGCTTTGCACTGGTGATTTCAAACAATTCCGGTAGCGGTGGTGCGGCTCTCTCGCGGCGACGCTTTGGCGAAACGGTAAACTTTATAAATACCGCATTTCCACATTGGTTTGCCGATAATTTCAAACAATACAACGACCGGGAAGATGCCTTGCCGGTCGATCAGCATATGCTCTTGGCTTTAATGGCCCCGCGCCCTGTTTATGTCGCCAGTGCAGTAGAAGACCGCTGGGCTGATCCCCGCGGTGAATTTCTCTCTGCCCGCCACGCAGCTTCAGTCTACCGTCTGTTCGGTACAGATGGGCTGGGAACAGATGAGATGCCAGGACTCTCGCAGCCAGTGCTTGGTGCTATTGGTTATCACATTCGCCCGGGTGGGCATGACGTGAAGACATACGATTGGGATCGATTTATGGATTTTGCCGACCTGCATCTAGAGAAGTAGAACCGAATTGAGAAGCGAGCGAGGAGACAGAAAGAGGGAATGAACAAAGCATAATCGCTAAGTAGTTAAGCTCAAGAGTTTAGCTAAGCGGCGCACCTCTCACTAAGTTGCACCTTGAGTGCTGGTATAACTCCTTTTTAACAGTACACCCGCCCATAACAGTACCAGTAACAAACCTCCAATCTCTCTCACTTCCTCCACCGTATCATTCTGCATTGTAAGTGAGCCAAGCACTTCACTCCAGGGCACTCCCTGATTAAGTGCAGGTAAGAGACTCACTATCCAGACCACGCTGACCACAATTGCTATTGCGGCAATATACCAGCGTAGCTGAGCAAAGTGATGCAGTCCGCAAATCACTACCATGATTGAATAGATCGCAATCCAGCGGAGTGGGTCAGGATCGTTAAATTGAACCAGGATCGACAGAAGGAAGGCTACGAGAAAAATCAGGTTAAGCGTTTTCAAAGGAAGAATGTTCATCGCTATGCTCAAATTGGCTTATGGCCTTAATGTGACATTGTCGTGCAGCTCAACAATGGTTTCTCAAGTTTTCGCGTAGTTTGAAATCCTAGACAGTTCTATACTACTCTTTTAGTGCAAGTTGCTCTGCCAAATCTTGTGCTTTCAGACTGAGTTCCGCAGCTTTAAAAATATGCGCCTGCGTCATGGCGGCTTCAGTACGATTGAGTGAATCAAGAATTAGCTGACCGAAGAAAGGAAAACCGACTCTATTGGAGCAGTCAATTACTTCATTGCGCTGGTCATCTGTTAAGACTATCAATGAGGCCGGAGCGGTACGTCCTGCGTCACAGTATTTGCGAACCTCGAGGCTGCCTTTGCTACCAACTATGAAAGAGCGTCCGTCTCCCCACACGGGAGATCCCTCCGGAGTAAACCAGTCCACTCGTGAGTAAAAGGCAGCTCCGGACTCGGCGACCAAATTAAACTCACCGAAATCTTCGAGGCCGGGCTTGTCGGGATTGTTTAAATTTGCCACCCGTGCATGGGTAACCCTGGCGGTTTCGCAGCCACTGTATGCCAGGAACTGCTCAGCCTGATGGGAGCCAATGTCTGTAATGATTCCGCCATATTGTTCTTTGTCGAAGAACCAGTCAGGTCGACTCTCCTTTGCCAGTCGATGGGGAGCAAGGTTGGTGACGTGCAGGACATCGCCAATTGCTCCATCTTTAATAAGTTCTCCCGCATGCCAGGCGGCTTCATTGTGCAGGCGTTCTGCATAATAGACCCAATATTTCTGCCCGCTTTGTTGACATGCCTCCCTGACTGCCTCCAGTTGGGCAAGTGTTGTGAAAGGGGATTTGTCGGTGAAGTAGTCTTTGCCGGCAGCCATCACCTGTAGCCCGATTTCGCTGCGGCGATTGGGTATGGCAGCACTGACAATGAGTTTAATGCGGGGGTCGCCCAGTAGTTCGGAAAAATCATTCACAAAAGGTACGTCAGCATAGCGGGAAGCAAATTCAGCGCGCCTTTTTTCTGAGGGTTCGAAGGCGGCCACCAAGGTTCCGCCGGCTTCCAGGAGCCCGTTTGTTTGACCGAAGATATGGCCATGATCCATATAGGCAACGGCAAAACAAAACTCACTATCTTCCACTACCGGTTTGGAACTTGATTTCGGCGCGTAGCTCGCGCCATCACTTACATTAATTGTTTCAGTCATTTTGCAATTATCCCGTCAGCCCCCAATCCATCCGAGCCCAACCGCAGTGCTGTAGAGCACACTGATTACCACGGTGATGATACAAAGCAACATCGCAAGGTTGAACAGCAGTGCCTTATTACCAGCAGGGCGATCTTTACCGAGAAACGATTCACTGTTGTTGAGCAGGAACCAGCCTATATAGGCGATGGGCATTAGCATGCCGCAGATGGCCGACGTTGGCAGCACAATATAAGGACCCATTGATGCCCACAGAAATACACCCAGAATGGCAGGCGTAGGAATGAGACAGGCCAGACGGTATTCCTTAGTCCCTATTTCAAAACCCCATAGTTCACTTGCAACTGCGCCGCAGGTTAGCATGTGCATGACTAGCGTTCCGATGACCATGCCAAGAATGCCCAATGGGAATATCAGCCTGCCAGCGAGATCACCCATGCCTGCATCCACAAACATTTGGCTCGCATTGTCGGGGCTTAAGCGCCCCTGAATTGACATGTCGCCTCCAAACAAGGCGCCTGCTGCTGCAATTGAAATCAGACCGGTTACTAACAGATAGGGGAATACAAGACCCAGCACCACATCCATGCTGGCAAATTGCCTTTCCCCGCGTCCCCATCCCCGGTCAAGCAATGTGTAGCCATAGACGAAGGTCATATTAATTCCCACTGCCGTTCCCAGCGCAGAAAGCATCATGGTCACTCCAGCGAAGTCCTGAGGAATGGAGGTTGGGAGATAACCGAGCAAAACCTGACTCCAATCTATGCGACCCGCTAAAGATGTTTCAACTACCACCCACGCAAAGCTAAGCACGATAAATGCTGTCGTTATCTTGATCGCGTTCTCGAATCCACGCACGACCTTGCCGCCTTCGCCATGTCGCCAGACAACTGAGGCGCATACGCACCAGATAAGTATAGCTAGAAACAACAAATAGATATTCCTGCCCAGACTGCTACCTTCGTCAAAACCAAATTGAAAGCCTACCGAGATAACTTCCTCGAGCATGCCGGCACCAAGAGGATAATGGGAGAAGCCAAAGATGACGCTGGATGCAAGTGCCGCCAGCGCCCAGGCCATGGCCAGTGGAGCCGACACGTATTTCTTCATGGCCTGATAGGGGCGTTCACCGGTGCTTAGTGTCTGGTGGCAGATGGCAAATAACATGATGCAGCCGATCAACATCGAGACAGGTTGCACCCAGAGGAATTCGTAGCCGTAAACTGCGCCAACAGTGAGCGACGTAACCGCACTGCCGCCACCTAGAGTCATGGCGCCTTGCAGCCATCCGGGACCGCCTTCTCTTATTGCGCCAAGTAGCGTGAATCTATCTGTAGTCATAGTTTTTCCCGGGGTGTACTAGCGAAAGGACTTGTCCAAGTCGATAGTTACATTCAGCGATTCCTTGTTGCGCAGCTGGGAGTTTTTGAGTTTGTCTTGAAAGTGAGAGTCGAATTCGGAACGATCCAGAGGAAGCGCGATCTTCTCACCGGTCCAGGCCGATAACAAAATGCTATCTGCAAGCTCCACCGACTTGCTCGCTTCCAGTGCGTTGGCTTCGAGTTTGTTACCAGTAAGAATCGAATCGACAAAATCCTGAATCAGTTGTTCGTGTTGGCTTTTTTGCTCGCCCGAATTCTCACTGATGTCGATTCTCTCTGTACTCACCCCTGGCATCGAGAACATATCCCGTGTGTTGCGGCTATGCTCTTTGCTGCTTTGCGAGAGTTGGTGGAATCGCAATTCCTGTCCATCGTAGTCCAGAGTTCCCATGTCACCGACCAAAGTGAGTTGATTGCTGCCGGGAGCCTCACCGGTGGAAGAGATAAAACTTGCGCTGGCACCGTTGCTAAAGTTCATTACTGCAGTGACTTCATCCTCGACTTCGATATCGTGATAACGACCCCACTTACATTGAGCCCAAACTTCCGTCGGCATGCCACAGAGCCACTGCAAGACATCCAGGTTGTGAATACACTGATTGAGTAATAGGCCGCCACCTTCGCCGCGCCAGGTGCCGCGCCAATCGCTGACCCTAAAGTACACCTCGGGTCGATACCAGTGAGTTAAGGTCCAACTAATCCGCTGCAATTCGCCTAGAAGACCTTGTTGAAGCATCTGCCGAATCTTTGAGTAGGCAGGGTCATAACGCTGGTTAAGCACCGCGCCAAAAACCTGATGCTGGTCAAGGGCAAGACCTGCCAGTTCATCGGCTTCCAGTACGGTCATGCCGATGGGTTTTTCCATTAACAGGTGTTTACCGGATTCAATCACCTGCCAGCCCAGATCGAGATGAGTCAGAGTGGGGGTTGCCGCCAATACTGCATCGATGTCTTTATTTCCTAACAGTTCTTCGCTGTTGCTATATACGGCGACACTATCAGGTAGAGAAATATCGTCAGGCAAGTTACGCGTGCAAACAGCTTGCAGCGAAGCCCCCTGTATTGATCCCGCGAGCAGGGATTTGCAGTGCTGCCGGCCAATATTACCCAGCCCTATAACGGCGAATCGAATATCCGTAGTGATGGCTAATTCTCCGTTCTCAAGACTTGTCGTTTACCTGATTCACTTTGCATCCATACGGACGGCGAAAGGGCGCCCGGACTACGGTCAAATTCAAATTCTGTGTTTCTGGGAGCGAACAAAAATACGTCTTCCCGAATTTCCTGCAAAGGCCCTTCGTAGATTGACGCGATGACTTCCAGTTCCTGTCCATTGTAAGTGAACTGCAATCCTCCAAAGCGTCCGGTGAACTGCTCATAGTGAGTGTTTACCTGAACCGACTCCAGTTCAGTTGCGCTCCACTGTGTGCCCCTGTCAGCTGTTTCCTGTCGCACTTGTGCAACTGTGTCTGGAGAGATAGGGCTGCGTCTGTGTCCCCAGCTGCGGCGCAGGAAGGTAGCCAAACCGCTAATGCCTTCGTCGTCAAAGTCCGCAAGGTGAGAAAGTCCGGGCATGACACTATCCCACTCTTCTCCATCGACTTCGATAGGGCCGCTAAGACCATTGAGAACAATGCGAACCAGTTGCTCCGGCGCACTAACAATACGAGCAGAGTTTCTCAAGCTCGGCGCAACACCAGTGGTACCTGAACCATCACTGGCATGACAGGAAGAACAGTTTGCAGCATAGAGCTGGGAACCCCGTGCCATTCTCAATTCGTCTTCGGTGCTAAGAGGTTTCTGATCACTCGCTAGAGTATCTCCCTCCCAGGTAAATGCCCTCCGGGCATTGTTAATGGCCGGGAATAAAGAGTCACTGTCTTCAGTTGCAAAAATCGGATGAGAATTGGCAAGTGTAATACGAGCGAAGCTCTCTACATGGGTTGCTTCATAAATCGCCACCAACAATTCTTCGCGGTACCAATTTGCCTCTTCGATTTCTTCTATGATGGTCAAGAGTTCATAGAGTTGGCCGCTGGCTCCTGCATCGCCTTCATCCCTATCTTTTAGAACGACTTGTTTGGTTAAGCCTTGTAAGAATTCCACGAATTGGGATTCAGACGAATCTTCCACGGGAGGCACGCTGGAAATTTGCTCCGTGCTTCGGCTCAGTACAGTTACTTCGTGACCGCTCAGAGCGCTTTGTAAGGCGACCTGTTGATAGGGGTCCTGAATTCGTTCAGGGATACTGTCAAATAGATAATCGAAGCCTGTATCAGAGAGATGCCTGCCCAGACAAAATACCAGACCCTGTTCCAGGCTTTCGCTATGTGTACCAGCGTTGCTCTGAAGTTGATTCAGCAGGTCAGCTTCGGTCAGGCTTTCACAAGCTGCTCGCAATCCGTGTTTAATCAAGCGTGAATTACCGCTTTCTATCAACCCGGCTATCTCGGTTCGGCCTAATTCTTCACGGCCTTCCAATGTCCAAAGCGCATGAATCACTTCCTGCTCATTGCCGGACGATAATTTGCCAAGCAAAGCAGGGCGAAGATTGGATGGTGATGCGACTAGCAACCGTTGCGCAGTACTTCGAAGCCAGCCGTTTGGGTGAGATAGCAGATCCAATAGTTCGGTGTCCGATGCGTCTGATAGAGCTGGAGCCTCATAATTGATGCTGGCATCCTCGCTCACCACGCGCCAGATTCGGCCAAGGCCAAGAGGACGATCAAGACCGCGCCGGAGAATCTGTTCCCTCAGTTGGTCAGACAGAAAAATATAGTCCTGAATGATGCCACGGTACATATCGACTACATAAAGTGCTCCATCCGGACCAGTCTTGGTTTCCACCGGTCGAAATCGCTCGTCGGTTGATGCCAGGAAATCTCGTTGACCCCAGTCCGGATCCGGGTAAGAGACATGTTCGGTGCTAACGCTCAGGTCATCCCTGCGGATTTTGACTTGAGCTACCAAATTTGCCGCAGACTCAGGCACGAAACCTGATCCGTAAAAATCGCGGGGAAATTGCTCGCCACGATAAATTTCAATGCCACTGGCAGAAGTAGGTGAGCGCAGTCTGCCATCCGGGCGCAATACATTATCCAGATAGGCACGATTAACACCTGGGTTAACCCTGACGCTGTAAACCTCGTCGCCGCGATGGAGTCGTTGGGAGAGGCCCGGAGTAGGGGAAACCTTGGCATCAATGGCATCGCTGTCTGGATAGAGATCGCCGGTGACTAGATTTGAGTTTCCGTTATAGAACAGAAAGCCATCGTCGTCCTGACTCAATCCCCACTGCCCTCGAAATACGGTTGGTCGTATTTCCAGATTGCCATCGCGAAGTAGAAATTTTCGTGATGATTTGGCGTTGTAGATCCAATTGTCCAGACCTATCATCAGGGCATTTTCCTGATGCTCTACCGAACCAGGAGCGTTGGCATATTCGCCCAGATTGACTTTCTGACTGCAGTCTATGGTGCTGGCCCTGTTGATCTCGCTGGGGCAGAGCCAAAGGTTTGGTGGTTCGGCAATTAGTAATCCTTCGGACGTAACGGCTATGGCACGGGGTAAAACCAGAAAGTCCAGCATCACTTCTCGTCGGTCCATTCGACCATCCCCATCGTCATCATGCAGGCGCACCACCGAGCCAATAGGGTCATCTTCACCATTGCCATAGGTGTCTTGCATATAGCCGCGCATCTCGACGGCATACATCCTTCCATCTTCATCCCAGGTTATGGATACCGGATCTTCAATAAGCGGTTCGGCAACAACAAGCTCGACCCGAAAACCGTCTGCGATGCGAAAGGAATTCAGAGCCTGTTCTGTCATGTGGACTTCAGCCGGAGGTGGCTCGAGCGTTAGATAGAAGGGTGTCTCATCATCGCCGTCCTGAGCCAGTGTAACGCTATTGCATAGAGGTAGCAGGGCAGAGGCTAATAGTCCGCGGGCTATGATTTTTCTGGAACGAGAATCGAAAGTCATTACGAATTGAGCCTCGAGAGATATTCGAATGAGTTGCGTGCGGCTTCCATCGGCGATGGCGGATTATCCCTTTCCACAAAGAAGTGCTTCGAACCCTGTTCCATTGCCAGAGTGATAAATGCAGGGAAATCAATCAGGCCACTACCTACATCTTCGAAATTGCCCTGAGAGTCAATGTCTTTCAAGTGACATGATGGAAAACGTCCGGGATGGTCTCGTAGATATTGCATGATGTCACCACCACCCTTAGTTACCCAATAGCTGTCCAATTGAAAGCCGACCAATTCAGGGTCGGTTTCGGCGAGCAGAAAATCGTAGGGCAGGATGCCGTCAACTTCGACAAATTCATAGTCGTGATTGTGATAACCGAGCAGAACTCCTTGCTCCTGACAAATCTTGCCTGCTTCATTGAGCAGTCTCGCTACATTTTCAACTTTCGCTCGAGAGGAGAACTCGGTATCCGGGATAGCCGGAATATTCAGGTATTTCTGACCCATGTCCACAGTGATCGTCAATGCATGACGCACGCTGCGAATCAAATTGTCGGCACCGCGCAGTGAGCTAGAGATAGCTCTTTGCTCTTCCCTTGGCAAGCTTCTGTAGTTGGCGGGGAAATCCGGGGTTACTCGTCCCACCGGCGCGACCAGACCTGTCTGTGCCAGATGTTCCTTGACACGTTGAGGATCCCGGCCGAGAAAACCACCCGCCGAAAACTCGACTACGCTATAGCCCATCTCGCTAATCAGAGAGAGCGTTTCAAAGAATTCGTCATTCATCAGCCGATTGAGCGTGGAAAGCTGCAGACCAAACTGGAAGTTCTCGGGAACCTCGTTTGCGGAGAAAGCAATAGAGGGACATGCGGCAAGTGCTGAACCTTGGGCCAGCATGCGAAGCAATTTTCGTCTATTCATAATTCAGTTCTCTTTTTGTCAGATCGCTTTTGGTCAGGCCACTTTTGTTCAAGCCACTCTTGCTCAGGCCACTGGCGCCGAACAGTAATAATACCTCTAAATGACGGTAAATGCTGTGCCTATAGTTGCTGTTCAATTGGGATGTGACATGGCCGCTCTCTACTTCGGCTGAGGTATTGCACCAAAGTGTTGTACTGTCTCTGCCGCATAAGCTACCCCGGCTATTGCGGCCATTTCTACATTTCCGTGCTGCTTATAGCTGGCGATAAACGCTCCATTGAAGGCATCGCCGGCTCCAGTGGTGTCTACTATTTTTTCCGGGGCGATCGGCGGAGCTGGAACGAGAACGGCAGATGAGGTTCCACGATCGAATGCCAGACAACCTGCCCTGCCCAATTTGACTGCACCACAGGTGACACCCGCACCATGTAATTTTGAAATCGAATCCTCTGCAGAGTCGATGCCGAATAATAGTTCTTCATCTTCCAGTGTAGGCAAGCCAATGGTCGTGACTTTCCAGGCAGCGTCAATCCACTGCCGTGCTTCATCAAGGGATGACCACAACTGTTCCCGAACATTGGAATCGAAGACTATCTGGCTACCGGATTTCCTGCATTCTTTTGCATACTGCAGTACAGAATCACGATTGGCGTCATTCATTATGGCCAGACTAATGCCGCTAAGATAAAAATATTCTGGTGGTGGTATCGCTTTCAGAACCGGAGGCAGGTGACCGGATTGAAAAAATTCTTTTGCTGCTGATTCATTGCGCCAGTAACTGAATGTTCTCTCTCCATTCGAATCTGTTCTGGCTATATAGAGCCCTGGTTGTTTGTCGGATAGAGTTATTACATATTCAGTGTCGATACCTTGCAGTTGCCAGGCGCTTAGCATTTGCTGGCTGAATACATCGTTACCCAATGCGCTTAAAAAGCTAACTCTGCTATCGTCATACGAGTTAGCTTTGATGGCAAAAGCGGTATTGTATACATCGCCACCATAGGCGAGACCCTGGCTCTCCAGATTTCGAACTCGCAGTTCCATCATGCATTCGCCGAGGCAGAGAACGTGATTATTCATGAATTGATTGCCGACTCATTAGAATTAGAAAATTTCAGAAACGCCGCCTGAATCTCTTGCTGCAAGCCTTCTCCTGGCTCCACCCCAAGAAGCTCATGCCAGAGTTTAGTGTCCGATCGAGATTGCGCGAGTTGTTCCGCCAATAAAAGTATTGCGGATTGTTTCGGATCACTCATATCATCGATTTTTTCAGTTGGAAGCATTTTCCAGCATGCCAGCCAGGCAGCAATAGCAACGGCGAACGCGGAGGTGTCTCTGCCATCGTGTTGAATAGCCGAAATACTTGGCCCCCATCGCAATGGAATCTTGTTTGATCCGTCGGTGCCGATCTGGGTGAGCTCATGCCGCATCGCCTGATTTTCAAATCGTGTCACCACGCTTCTATAATAATTCAGAGCGCTGGCCTGGTCGGCAAAGCAACGAAGAACCTCTTCCATCAAGAGATTAAGTTGATCCCTAATTTCTTGCTTTGCGATTGCCTCACTCACCCAACGGCAACCTTGTAGTAAACCGAGGTAGGCGAGAGCGGAGTGTGCCGCGTTGAGAATGCGCAGTTTTTGTTCTTCATACAGGCGAGTGTCTGACACAAACTCGGCACCGGACAATTCCCAGGGTGGCGCGAGTGAGTGAGCAAATAGATTCTTCTCACCAATCACCCATTGGCGAAAGGGTTCACAGAGCACAGGAACATCATCATCCACATTAAGCTTTGATTGCACCAATCGTACTTGTTCCGGCGTAACCTTGGGAACAATGCAATCGACAACGGTATCCGGACAGTTAAAATTCTGCTCTATCCATTCGCCGAGTTGGGCATTTGCTTTCGATGCAAATTCGACCAGAGCCGCTTTCAGCAACTTTCCATTGCTGCTCAAATTATCACAGCTTAAAAGCGAGAGTCCGGGCATTCCCTCTTGCATGCGAACCCGGGCCGCCTGGCAAAGCAAGCCTGGCAAAGTTAACGCAGGGTTAGAGCTGGATATTGATTCCGGGGTTTCCGGGGAGCAGTGTTTCAGGTCGAGATTAATTTCATCATCGTCGAGATTGAGAGTTCCCTGATGATTAAGATGGTAGCCTTTCTCAGTAACTGTAATGGTGACGAGTTGGGTTGTAGATTCGCTTAAACGAGAAATGATTGCTGCATAATCCTGTTTCCAGACTAACACTTCATCTACGCAATCGATTACCCGACCCAGTGATGGTTCGGCAATTTCATATACCGTATATCTATGACCCTGTTGGCCAAGCGCTTCCTTTAGCGATTGATTGTTTCGCACAACGCCACTGATCCGCCAATTTTGTGCGGCTTCAACATTAGCGATTTGAGTTAGAACTGCGATATGGGCTCTGGCAAAGGCACCCAGGCCTATATGCACAATGCGTTTTTCACTTGCGTGTGGTGTAGCTTGAAAATGTAGATTGCCAAAGATTCCAGGTGACAGTTTAAGTATGCTACGTGGCACTTATAAGTCCCTTTATCTCTTTTTGGTTTTGCCAAGCCTGTAGGCTTGTTTTGGAATTTGATAGGCGAGGTCGACAGCAATATCCAGCGCTTGATCTTCCTGAAGCCTATGTTGTGCAACCCATTCTGCCAGAAATTGCGCATCGATACGGCGGGCGAGGTCATGGCGTGCCGGAATGGATAGCAGTGCCCGCGTGTCATCGTTAAACCCTACCGTATTGTAAAAGCCTGCCGTCTCCGTGACTTGCTGACGATAGCGCAGCATGCCTTCCGGACTGTCGTGGAACCACCAGGCGGGTCCAAGTTTCACGGCGGGGTAGTGGCCTGCCAGCGGTGCTAGTTCCCGGGCATAGGTAGACTCGTCAAGAGTAAACAGGATCAAACTCAGGGAGTTGGAATTGCCAAATTTGTCCAGTAGCGGTTTTAAGGCGCGAACGTATTCGATAGCCAGTGGAATGTCTGCGCCTTTATCACGCCCAAAAGTTTTGAATAGAGCAGAGTTGTGGTTGCGGAATGATCCGGGATGGAGTTGCATAACAAGGCCATCCTCGATACTCATGGCAGCCATCTCGGTGAGCATTTGTGCTCTGAATAATTCATGTTCCTGCGCGTCGGCGCTGCCTTGGCTGCATTTATCCAACAACTGTTGACATTGTTGCTTGTCCAGATCTGCAGTTAGAGCCGAAGGGTGTCCATGGTCAGTGGCGGTAGCACCCAGTTTCGCAAAATACTCACGGCGCTGCTGCAATGCCGCAAGATAGCCTTGCCAGGAGTTGGTGTCTTCACCAGTCAACTCTGCCAATTGCTCGAGGTTTTTATCGAAGTCCTCACGGTCAGGATCAACCACATCATCGGGTCTAAAAGTCGTGATGACTCGCTGCCCCAGCCCGTCTTCATGCAATTTTCTATGACTGCTCAGGGAGTCCAGCGCTCCCTCCGTCGTCGCGATAGTCTCTATTTTAAAGCGGTCTAGCAAAGCGCGTGGTAAGAAGGTAGGGGTCTGCAATGCGGATAGAATGTGAAAGTAATAATAATCAGCGGTAATTTCGTTTAGTACTTTGTTAAGACCGAAAACAGTGCTGAATACGTGATCAAGCCAGATCCTGGAGGGAGTCCCAAGGAACATGTGATAGTGTTTGGCAAATAACCGCCATGCGGCTATCGGGTCTGTGACGTCAGTTTGATCGCTACCTTCGGCGCCAATGCCTCTTATACCAAGCTCCTGAAGAGAGACTCCCTGGCTGTATAGCAATCTGAAAATGTAGTGGTCAGGTGTTAGTAGCAGTTCGCTTGGATTTTCGAATGGCTTGTTCTCAGCAAACCATGATGGGTCAGTGTGTCCATGTGGGCTGATGATCGGCAGCTTTTGAGTTTCCGCGTACAAACGGCGAGCAATGGCTACAGAATTTTCCTGGCTACCAAGGAATCGGTCTGGGTGCAGTTCAAGGGTCTGTACTGTGCTTATCATCAATTCAATTACTCGCTGCTTAGCAGCTCAACCGTATGGATAACGCCCCGTAATTCGGCCAGTCCTTTCATCCGTCCCGCGAAAGAATATCCGGGCCGAATCGCCGGATCACCTAATTCAGATGCCAGTGTATGACCATGGTCCGGACGCATGGGAATTTCTGTTTCCGGCTTTAACTTTGCTGAACGATCTCTTTCTTCGCTTAGTAAAGCCTGCACAAGACCGACGATATCATTGTCACCATCGAGATGTTCCGATTCGTAAAATGAGCCGTGTTTTTCGCGCTTAATATTACGCAAGTGTACAAAGTAAATACGTGGTCCAAATTCTCTTACCATAGCAACAAGATCATTGTCAGATCTGGCACCATAGGAGCCTGCACACATGGTGAGTCCATTGGCGACACTCGGCACTTTCTCTAGCAGGGCGCGAGCATCGTCAGCGGTGGAGACAACACGGGGCAAACCAAAAAGAGAGAAGGGCGGATCATCGGGATGGATAGCCATCTGCACGCCCGCCTCTTCTGCTGCAGGGATTATCTCGTTAAGAAAGTTGAGCAGGTTCTGTCTATAGTCCTCGGTATCTATGCTGGCAAATTTTTCGATGGTAGAAAGGATACCGGCACGGTCATAGGAACCCTCCCCTCCAGGTAAACCGGCAATAATATTCTTCTCGAGAATGCCTATGTCAGCTTGCGACATCGAGTCGAAGCGGATTTTTGCTTGTTCGGCGATGTCGCTGCTGTAACTTTGTTCAGCTCCTGGCCTTTGTAACACATGTAAATCGTAGGCAGCAAAATCCACCATCTCGAAGCGTAGTGCTTCGCTCTTGTTAGGTAGCGCGTAGTTGAGACTGGTTCGAGTCCAGTCGACAACCGGCATAAAGTTGTAGCAGATGCAGCGAATGTCACACTGGCCCAGATTGCGAATGGATTCCTTGTAGTTCTCAATTAGCTGCAAGTAGTTTCCACTACCTGTCTTGATGTCATTGTGCAGCGGCACACTCTCGACGACTTCCCAGGACAGACCTGCTTCTTCGATCATTTTCTTGCGTGCTTGAATATCAGCCAAGGGCCAGGGTTCACCTGTGACGATATGGTCCAGCGCGGTGACGACACCAGTAGCCCCGGCCTGGACGATATTTGCCAGTGTTACAGTGTCTTCAGGTCCAAACCAACGCCAAGTTTGCTTCATGTGTTCTCTCTGTGTTCCTTGCTTAAAGTTTCCAGTCCAGTGCCAAGCGTGCTCGTCGACCTGTAGCTGGAAAACCTATCGCTTCGAAATGCTCCTTGTCCAGTAGATTATCAATAGCAGCGTCGAAGCGCAGCTGTTCTGATACCTGCCAGGAGGCTGCGAGATCAACGCGTGTATAGGCGTTGAGGGTTTGATCCCCGGTAGGGATGGAAGAATCAAAGTTATCTCCCAACCGAGAGGCACGGGCATATACTTGTGACTGTTCGCTAGCCGCGTAGTTTAATTCGAAGCCGCCTTGCCAGTCTGGTCTTTGCCTTAATTGGCCGCTGGATATTACATCGATGTCATTGTAAGACGCGAAAGCACTAATCGACAATCGTTCGGAGACTACCATGTCGACTGCCATTTCTGCGCCACGAATCGTAACTTCAGAACGATTTACATTAATGAAGGCTTCGCTGTCGAAATCTATCAAGTCTTTGTAATCAGAATCGAACAGAGCCATCCGCAGAAGAAATTCCGTCGAAAATCGATGACTAATTTCCAGATCGAAACTAGTAACCTGCTCCTCAAGTAACTCAGGATTCCCGACTAGCGGACTGGCCAGTGCGAAGAAGCTGGGGAGTTTGAAGCCTTTGCTCCAGTTTGCCTTTATCATCGTTTTATCGTTGGCTAATCGACTGATCACGCCCAGGCTCGGACTGAATCTGGAATCTGCAGCATCAGGGTCGTCGTAGCGTAGACTCGCCAGAAGATTGAAACTGTCGCTCAGTTCGATACTACCATCGGCAAACACTCCTGCTATGTCACGATCAACAGAGTACGAACTGGGTAGGGCAAACCCGGGAGCTAATTGCAATTCACCGAAGGAGGATGCTTCTTCTGTTTGTAAATCACTACCGAAGGAGATGGAAAAATTGTCTTGCCTGTACCGATTAGCAATTTGCAAATAGCGACGCTTCAAATTGGAGTCGAAACTATTGGCGGGCACTCCGTCACGCACACCGGATACAACTCCAGGGGAGTCAGTGAATTCATCTCGTTCGTAGTGGGTAAGAAGGAGTTGACTGTCCCAGGCGGCGGACCATTTCTTTTCGACACTTAGAGATGCCTGCAAATCTTTGGATTTCCCCTCATCAAGCGAGCGCATCGCTGCGAACCTTGCGCCGCCACTATCTTCAGGAAAACTGCTTTGCTCTGCATCAGCAGAGTTGATGTTCAGTCTGTATTGAGTTGAACCATCATCGCTTTCGCCTTGCATGCGGGTCCAGAATGACGTCAATTCAAAATCACTCTCAGCTTCGTTATTGTGATCTTCAGTCGTTCCCGCGCCCAAGGATATTTGATGGTTCTCTGAGACTCTAATATTGCCGCGAATCAGTTTCCTCGAGTATTCCTCTTCGCCGATTTCCAGTTTTACATTGAGTTCGTTTTCTCGGGATTGATTGCTTATAAAATTCACCACGCCTGAAAGTGCATCGGAGCCATAAATTGCACTTTGAGGACCGCGAATGATTTCTACGCGTTCTATATTTGCCGTGCTCAACGTGGCGAAGTCGAAGGAGCCACCGCGAGTATTGTTAGGGTTGTTAACCTTAACTCCATCGACAAACACCGAACTGAAGTTAGCCTCGCCGCCGCGCAGATAAAGAGAGGTCACCCCGCCCCGACCGCCTGGTTGGGCTATCTGCACACCCTCGATGCCTCGTAACAGGTCGATCACACTGGCAGCATTTCTACGGTCTATCTTTTCTTGTGAAAGCACAGTCACTGAATTGGAGAGTTTGGCCAGTTCGGTAGGCAATCGCGATGCTGCGACTACCAGTTCTACGATGTGGTCTCCACCACTCTCTTCATTACCTTCTTCAATATTACCGGGGGCTTCACTGGCATGGCCAAGCCCGGCCCAGAGGAGAATATTCAGGGAGAGAATTACTGCTAAGAATTTGCATGCGGCGCGAGAAATATGAAGGAACATGAGTAGGGCAACTAGCTGGAAACTGGCCCTGCTATCTTACCACTTTCAATCAGGGGTCGATAGCGATAAAGATACAGTGCCAGAGAAAGCCCTGCTATAAAACCAAATATAGGCGTAGCAAACTATCAGCTAAATAGACGCAGTTTTGAATCCGGCCACATCGGTGAAAAATCCGTATAGAAGGGGAATAAAGGCAGCACCGGCAATTGCAGTACAGAGTATGCCAGAGCCTTGAGGTTTCAAATCATCGAGGTCTTCGATTGCAATACTGAAGATGGTAGGAAACATGATTGAACTGAACAATCCCACTACCAGGATCGACCAGAGCGAGATGAAGCCGCTACTGATCATCGACACTACAATTGCGGTAACAGAAAGAAGAGCGAATAGACTCAATACCCTGCTTGGCTGATATTTTCTGGTAAGGTAATAGCCGAAAAAGCGTCCTGTCATAGCGCCATTCCAATAAAACATAACAAAAGACACAACAATGCCGTTGTCATCAACCTCACTTAACTCTGTCGGTTTCAACCGTTCGGTAATCGAGGTCATGGTGGAGTTGCTACGAATCACCTCGGCGAGATTCATGTCTATAAAATAGTTCAAAAGATAACTGCCAATGGAGACTTCGGCACCTACATAGACAAATATCCCCAGCGCACCCAATAGCAATTTCCGATTCTTGAGTACATCGCCATAGCTAGAGTGTGAGGCTGTTTTTTCCGAATACTGGAAATATCGAGAGTTCCGCGAGTATTTGTTTGACTGAATTTGAAATGCTTTGAAAGTCTCCAGCTGCAACTTTGTCATCGGAAATGAACCAGGAGCCACCGATGCACGCAACTTTGTCGAATGCCAGATACTCTGCGGCTAGGGTTGCGTCAATTCCTCCGGTTGGAAAGAAACGAACCTCGGGTAAAGGTTTGGCTATGGCTTTGAGATAGTTCAGGCCGCCAGCTTGTTGAGCAGGGAAAAACTTTTGTAGGCGATACCCCCGATCCAAAAGAGCTATCATCTCTGATGGAGTGGTAGCGCCCGGCACGAAGGGCATAGCCAACTCATCGGCCATGGATAACAGCGTTTCAGAACATCCTGGACTAACCGCGAATTGCGCACCGGCCTGATGAGCCTGCTTCATCTGCCCAGCGGTTCGTATGCTGCCAACACCAATCGTCATCTGAGGTAGCTTATGAGCAATGCGTTCAATTGTTGCCAGAGCAGCGTCGGAGCGCAAAGTAATCTCTATGCTGGACATGCCCGCATCACATAAACACTCAGCCAATGCCTCGCCCTGATCGACCTGATGAATAGTAGCCACCGGTACGATTCTGGAGGCGGCTAGGATTTCTCCTGCATCCACTTTTTTCTCCCGAGTTTGTTGCAGTAAGAGGAACCTTACTTCTTTATAGTTTGCGTAGCCAGATATTGCGATAGGCTACAGGAGATCCGTGATCCTGAAGCGCCAAAGGCATTTCGCTATGGTTAAGGTAGTTGGGCTTGCCAATGAATTCAGTCGGTCCCTGCACGGTTACATTGTTCTGAATCAATATGCCATTCTGAAACACGGTGAACGTGGCAGGCCTTACCAGTCGACCATCGGTGCCAAAAAGCGGTGCCATGAAAACAATGTCATAGCTTTGCCACTGACCTGGGCCTAGTGAGGCGTTTACCAGAGGAATGTGTTGCTTGTAGATACTGCCTGCCTGGCCATTAACATAAGTAGGATTGTCTATGGAATCCAGCACTTGAAGTTCATATTGTTCCATCAGGAAAATACCGCTATTACCACGATCCTGACTATCGCCTGCCACCACCGCAGGCGTTCTCCACTCCACATGTAACTGGACGCTACCGAAGTTCTCTTTCGTTTTGATAAGACCAGAACCGGGCTCTACTATGAGCACACCATCTTCGTTGAGCCACTGCACTTCATCGCCGTCAACTGACTCCCAAGCTGCCAGACTAGAACCATCAAAAAGGACAGTAGCATCAGAGGGAGCGGTTTGCGCCGATCCGGGCTGGATGAGTTTTGGCTCGGGTTCCCATAACTCCGTTATAGCGGCTCGCCCATAAATCTCGGCTGCCGTTTGCCTTTCCTGAGCGTTTGTCGGTTTGATAGTAGTAGAAACAGAAAGGATTAAAACTAGAAGCAGGGCTGGTAGTGAATGAAGTTGTTTGGGCATGGCAGCGAGGTCCAAATTTGTTGGTAATTGAGGAATATTGCGGGAGCTAGGCATGAATGTCTACTGTTTATGCAGGTCTGAGGAGTCAATCAACTGACCTAGCCATCTGCTCAATACTTCAATTTAAATGCGCAAGCAATTCGTATATGAGTAAAACAAATAAAGGGGTCAGAGTAAAAATACAGTAGTTTCCTGGTGACTTTGACCGTTTTTACTACACTTAGCCACACACTCAATGTTGCTTTCCCTCAGTGTTTGATACGCCCGCGCGGTTCCGGTCTATGTTGGCTTTCTGGTTGACAAGCACCACTCTCCACTTTAGTCTAAAATTTCATCAACACACATGGATAGACTCAATGAAAATTATCAGAATATTTACAGCAGGCATTTTTACGTTACTGTTTAGCACTGTGGCACTTGCTGGGGATGGATTTACTCCCGATGAGGCATTCCAGACTATGTTGAAACTGGAGGGCACATGGATAGGAGAGGCCGCTGTGGTACCAGTTGGGCAGTCCAGAGAAGATGCACAAGTGTCGTCTACCAGTGTTTCGTTCAAAAATATTGGAAACTCTTCCGTGATGCAAACTTTCGCTGCCGGCACTCCAGCGGAAATGGTCAGCGTTTACCATCAAAATGGAAAGGAAGAACTAATCCATACTCACTATTGTGCGATTGGCAATCAGCCTTCAATGACATTTGCTGATTCAGACGAAGCAGGTGTAATAGATTTTCAATTCACAAGTGGAACCAATATGGATGTTGAAGTGGATCCTCATGCCCATGACAGCTACATGAAAATAATCGATGAAGACACATATGAGACTCGAACAGCGAATTGGGGTGGAGGAAAAGTAACATCTTATCGCTATACCACGATGAAGAGAGTCCAAGACTAAAAATTTGAATAATCCAGAATAGAAAGGCGCACATCGGTGCGCCTTTTTTGTAACTGGGTGCAATTATTCTTTTTGCATCTGTATTCCGTAGCCCTGTTTGAAAATGGAATAAGCTATGACACCACTTTGGCAACTCAGCGCCACCGATCAGGCGGCAGGTATTCGTGGCGAGAAATTTTCTGTGACTGCGCTTGTTGAATCTGTGCTCGCGCGCGTGGCGCTAAAAAATCCCGAACTAAATGCTATCGTCGATCCATTGGTAGAGCAGGCGCAGATAGCGGCAGCCAAGGCCGATGCGGCGGTGAAAAGTGGCGAACAGCTAGGCAGCCTTCATGGCGTGCCGGTCACGATTAAGGTGAATGTCGATACCAAAGGCAGACCAACTACCAACGGCATGGAGGTGTTTAAAGATGTCATCGCACCGGATAATTCACCCATCGTACAGAATCTCCTGAATGCCGGCGCTATCATTATCGGGCGTACCAACACGCCAGAGATGTCGATGCGTCTAACAACGGACAATCCACTGTATGGCCTGACGCGAAACCCCTGGAATTTGAGCATGTCTCCAGGCGGGTCATCCGGTGGAGCCGCTGCCTCGGCTGCGGCGGGCTTCGGCGCGATTCACCACGGCAATGATATTGCCGGTTCGCTGCGTTATCCGGCCACGGCCTGCGGGTTGAGCACCATCAAACCAGGGCTGGGTCGTGTGCCAGCCTATCTTCCTTCTGCCAAAGCCGAGCGTGGCATGCTGGCTCAACTCATGTCGGTGCAAGGCGTGGTTTGTCGAGAAGTCAAAGATGTCAGGCTGGCCACGCAGGTGTTGATGCGCCATGACCCTCGTGACCCATGGCATGTCCCTATGCCCTTTAGTCAGGGCGGTTCCGCTCTACCAAAAATTGGTTACACCCGAAAGGCCCATGGCTATCCCATGCATGATGGGATTGTTGCCAACCTGGACCGAGCAGCGTCTATTCTAGAAGCGGCGGGCTATCAAGTAGAAGAGATTGAGACTCCCTCCATGGCCGAAGCGGCTAAAGCCTGGCTGCAGGTGACTAACTTTGAGATGAAAAGAACACTGGAGCCTGTGTTCAAAAAATACGGCAGCGAAATTATTAACCAGATATTTGAAGGCTACTATCAGCTTGAAGACATGGTAGATGCAGAGGGCTATCTATTGGGTATAGCCGAGCGTACCCGCATGGTGCGCGAGTGGAACCTGTTGCTGGCAGACTATCCACTGCTATTAACGCCCTATTTGATGCGGCCAGGATATCCCAGCGACTACGATGAAACCTTTGAGGGGGTTGAGGACCTTTTTCGATGCTCTATTTATAGCTACGGCGTTAATTACATTGGCATGCCAGCGGGCAATGTGCCGGTGGACATGGTGGACGATATGCCATCGGGCGTGCAGCTGATTGGTCAGAGGTGGCGGGAGGATCTTATTTTGGACGCAATGGAGGTCATAGAGAATGCAACAGGTGTTATGACCCGAAAACTTTGGGACCGGGTGTGAGGTTGAACGCCCTTGGGTAGTGTTTTGGTGGAGGCGGGGGGAGTTGAACCCCCGTCCGTCAGTTCGCTGCCTTCAGCTCTACATGTTTAGCGTCGTCTATTGAGTTAGCCCATGTCTACCCGACGGGCAGGGCGAATAGGGCGAGTCTGGTAAGTTTTAACAGCTAGGCGCCAGACGCACTTCGCTTGCGATCCCGTTCTAGATGACGATTGCTAAACACCAGTTTACGGGCATCCCAGTGGCAATCGCTAGCAAGCTCTTAGGCTGCTAGAGCGTAGTTGTCGTCGTTGGCAACTATAAAGTTGTAGTAATTGATTTACGAGACTTACTACCCTCTCGACATGCACCTAAGGTGTTGATACCGGCGTCGAATCCGAATCGCCCCCATTGGAATTAGCAAGTATAGCATATCCGTGGCTTGGGGCCGATTCGGCTGATTTTCTTTAGAGAGCGCCTATATAGTGGTGTGTATGCATTCGCTGCCGCTTATTGATCGGCAGCAGCATCTGCTTCCAGGCGTCTGGCACCAGCCATAATGCCGTGGAAGGCATAGTTGCCTTCGTGGCAGGCGTATTCGTACATCACTTCCTCCGCCGGTTTGCGGTTTAGCGCCAGCTCTCCTGTCCAGGGTCGGCTATAGGAGACCGGGTCTTCTATGGTGAAGGCATATCTGATTTTGTTCTCGCCAACCATTTCGAATTGCTCGGTGATAACCGTGTTGTTGGAACTGCCTCTGAAAGACTGCTGAGGGTGAAAGCTCTGGGTCTTCACTATCAGTGTGTCCCCTTCCCAATATCCCACCGAGTCTCCCATCCATTTTTCGAAGTCAGTCTCAACATGACTCTGGTCGATGGGAATGATTCTGGCATCGTGCACCATCTCCACCAGTATCATTACGTGGTCTGGGGTCTGCACAATCTGATAGTTGTTGTTATAAAGCGTGGGCATCATCGGTGGCCCCGAGCCCGAGCTGAAGGTAAGCAGGCAGCGTTCCGCCAGTGGTCTTAACTCCGGCGCGTCATAGGGTTCAACGCCTTCGCGTCTGCGCCATTGTCCCCGCAGGCTGTTGTCCACTCGCTCGCCGCCCACGTAGGGAATCTGACCGTCTGGCGGGTCGATGATAATAGACGTGCGGTATTGCCCGTTTATCTCAACGGCGGTATCTCTCGGGTCCCACCAGAAACTGTTGTAGCCGAAGTCTGCATTGCCGTCGGTTGGTGGCGCACGCTCGGGGTCGATGTCCTGACCCAAAGTATTGTACTGGTCCTGCCAGCGCTGCATTTGTTCGGCGGCTTCTTCGGCGGTGAGAAAGCCTTTCTCACCGAATTCTTCAGGCCTTACAAGTGGTGTCTGGGTGGCATTGCTCCAGATGCCCTGCATGTCGGGAGTGCCATCCGGTGTGCGGGGCATTTCCCAGTCTTGCGCTGAGGCGAAGCTGCTGGCAAGGCTTATGGGCAGCAGAAGCAAGGCTGCTGTCAGGCGTGGAAACAATCGATGCTGCATGGTATTCCTCCAATCAGTGTCGGTCGCTTAGTAAAGACAGAGATTAATCTCAGTCTTTACTAATAGAAGAAAGGTTTGCTCTGAGTTCGATCTATCTGACTTGGCAGATTACCGTGGGAAGAGTTTCCGTTCAAGGCTGTTCGGCTTGAGTGTGTTTGGTTCGGGGGTTTTAGATACTGGAGTGTTTTGTATAGGGGGGCTTGAGAAAAGTCTGAACCAAACGAGCGGGAGAAGAGAGTTCGCCTGGCTAGCGGTTGGCATGCCGAACAACACGCTGCTTCTCCACCGCCCACTGACGATCTTTTTCTGATGCTCGTTTGTCGTGGTCCTGCTTACCCTTGGCCTGGGCGATCTGTACTTTTACCAAATGACCTTTCCAGTACATCTTGGTTGCCACACAGGTGTGTCCCTTTTGGTTAACCGCGGCGAATAGCCTGGACAGTTCCCTTTTGTTCAGTAGCAGTTTCTTGGTGCGGTCCGGGTCACAAATAACGTGTGTGCTGGCGGTGTTAAGAGGTGTGACATGGCAGCCTAACAGGAATGCTTCGCCCTCTTTTAACAGCACATAGCTGTCCGTGAGCTGCACTTTCTTCATGCGCAGGGATTTTACTTCCCAGCCCAGCAGTGCAACTCCGGCTTCGAAGGTGTCCTGGATATAGTAATCGTGGCGCGCCCTTTTATTGGCCACGATAGTGGTATCCACTACCTTCTTTTTAGCTCTTGTGGTTTTCGATTTTGCCATGGGGCGCGATTATAGCCCTTTACTCGGCTTTGGTGGGAAATAACCACGGCCAGTCATGGGTCCTGATTGCTAGAGTGTTGTGCTGCATTGGGGGTGAATTTGCAGCGCTTAATGTGTGATTTTAATCCTGTCATCTGTCTGTTTGTGCTGATTTGGTGGCGCTGGTAGAATCCCTTCATACCGGCCGATAACAACAAGCTAATATATTGAGTTAAAAGGGGTTTTTGATGGTTGAAGATAGAGGGCAGTTTAGCTCGAAGTTAGGTTTCATTCTTGCTGCTGCAGGTTCAGCCGTTGGCCTTGGAAACCTTGTTGCCTTCCCGGTAATGGCATCCAAGAACGGTGGTGCCGCCTTTCTTATCGTCTATTTGTTCTTCATCGCCTTTATTTGCTATCCGGTAATGATTGCCGAGATTTCCATGGGCCGGCGCGCCCAGCGCAATCCGGTGGGTGCCTTTTTTGATATTTCTGAAGGCTCCAATGCCTGGAAGATAGTCGGCATGCTGGCCATTCTTACGCCTTTTATGATCGCCGTGTTCTACACCGTTATAACCGTGTGGTTGGTGGTCTATCTTAAAGAACTCATGACCGGCGGGCTGGAGACTCTTTCCCAGGAAGCCACCTTCGGTCAGTTGGTGGCAGAGCCATCGCTGTTTATCTATTTGGCTTTTTTGATGGTAATCGTGTTTGGCATTTTGCTCGGTGGCGTCAAGGGTGGTATCGAACGCCTGGCCAGAGTGTTAATGCCTGCGCTTGCCGTGATGTTGGTGCTGCTGACTATTTTTGTGCTCACTCTCGATGGCGCCAGCGCCGGTATCGCCTATTATCTGGTTCCTGATTTCAGCAAGATGAGCATGACTAATGTTAACGGCGCCTTGAGTCAGGCTTTCTTCTCCCTGTCGCTGGGCATGGGCATTCTGATTACCTACGGTTCCTATTTTTCCAAAACAGACAATATTCCCCAGTCCACTCGCATGGTGGCCATTGCCGATACCAGCATTGCGTTCTTTGCCGGCCTGTTAATTCTGCCGGCTATTTTTGCCTTTGACCCCAACACCAATACCGATGATCTCTCCACCAGTTCTGTGGGCCTTATATTCAGCTTCCTGCCGAAGATATTCCTGTCTATGCAGGTGGCGGTGGGTTACAACGGCGCGACTATTGTGGCGGTTATCTTCTTTACCCTGGTTTTCTTTGCGGCGCTGACATCACTGGTGTCGATTATCGAGATTCCCATCTCCTGCTGGATCGATGAATTTAAAGTCTCTCGAAAGAAGGCGGTGTTGGTGCAGGCAGGTTTGCTGACTGTTTTTGCCGTGCCCGCCACCATGAGCCTGGGCATGTCGGACTTCTTTACCAACTTCACCAGTTATGGCGGGGTGACCAAGTCATTCTTCGATCTTGTGTCGGACGTATTCTACGAAACCATTCTGCCGCTGGTGGGTTTCACCGTGTGTATCTTCTGTGCCTATAGATGGAAGATGAGCGGGCTGACTTCTGAAATTATAGTGGGTGACCCGGACTTCGAAGGCTCCTTGCTACAGAAGTACATGAACTTTTCACTGGGTACTATTATTCCGGTAGTTCTGTTGCTGGTATTTCTTAGCACTGTTTACACCATTTACCTGTAATAGACCGGAAGCGAATCAATAGCCGATGGCCTCAATCAATCGCAGTGCTCTGGTGGAATACTCGGCGGAGCAGATGTTCGATCTGGTCAACGATGTAAATAGCTACCCGAAGTTTATGCAGGGCTGTACTTCGGCGAAGGTGCTCTCCGAAAGCGATGAAGAATTAATAGGCGAGCTTTGTCTTTCCAAGGCAGGTATTTCCCAGCAATTCACCACCCGTAATCAATTGCACCGGCCCACCCATATCGACATGGAACTGGTGGAGGGCAACTTCTCCAATTTCCAGGCTCGCTGGTCTTTCGATGCGCTCACCGAATCGGCCTGCAAGGTTTCACTGCACATGGAGTTTGAATTTAAATCCTCTATTGTAGATTTTGCCGCGGAGAAACTTTTTAGTGCCTCGGCAAATAATCTGGTGGATGCGCTGGTGAGCAGGGCGCATAACATTTATGGCAAATAGCACACACAAACGAACTTTAGCGAGAAAGCGCAAATAAAAGGCATGAGCGAGGAAGCGCACAATAAAAAGACTATTTTAGTAGAGGTGGCTTATGCCACGCCTGAGAAGCAGTTAATCATTCCCTTGCAGGTGCCGGTCGGCACAACGGCCTATGAGGCCGTGGTGCAATCTGAAATCGTCGGGGAATTCGACGGCATCGATATCGAAAACGATGCTATGGGTATTTTCTCTCGCGTATTAAATGGCAAGGCACTGCCTACACCAAAAGAATATGTACTGTCGGAAAAGGACAGGGTGGAAATCTACCGCCCGCTGACCATCGACCCCAAGCAGGCCAGACTTAAGCGGGCGGAAGAGAAAAAAGCCCGCAAAGCGGAAGACGCCCAAGAGTAGCTCACCCCGAAAGAAATTCTTGTTGCACCGGTCCCGTCTTCTAATAAAGCCGCATTTGGCGGATAATGATTCTATGACCAAGAAGAAAGAACCAAGCCTGCTGAAGAAGATAGAGAAGGGGCTGCATGAATACTACGTCACTTCGTACCGGCGTTCCTTCGCCCGTGCCCAGCGTGACGAAGAAGACCTGTTCATGTTGCTGGTGTTTGCCGAGCAGCTAGGCGTGCCCAATCCTGCCGCCTATTACACCATGGAGCTGTTGCCCATCGTCTACGATCGCTTCCATGAATGGCATATCCGCATGGGTATGGAACGCTCGCCACTGGATCACGTCTCTTGCTGTTAGATCTCGCACGCTCAAAACGTATTTTGTTCTTCGGCGGTAAAGGTGGTGTCGGTAAGACCACCGTGTCTGCCGCCACCGCATTGGCCGCGGCCAATGCCGGCAAGAAAGTCTTGTTGGTTTCCACCGACCCTGCTCACAACCTCGGCCATCTGTTCGACAGAAAAATTGGCAGCAAACCGGTGAAGCTTTCGGCCGGCCTCGATGGCATGGAGCTGGACCCGGACGAGACGGTTAAAAAACATATGGCGGAAGTGAGTAACTCGCTGCACCGTTTAATGCCCATAAACCTGCGCAGCGAAGTGGACAAGCACATGAAGCTGTCCAAGGACGCGCCTGGTATGCAGGAGGCAGCCATTCTCGAGCGCATTGCCGAGGTAGTGGAAGAAGGCCTTAAGGAATATGACCTGATTGTTTTCGATACCGCACCCTCGGGGCACACCGCACGGTTGATGGTACTGCCGGAGATGATGTCGGCCTGGACCGAAGGCCTGATCAAGCGCCGTGAGAAGGCAGACAAGTTTGCCGAGATCGTGCGCGACATGGGTAGCGATTCCAGTGTCGAGGACAAAGTGTTCGGCAACGACCCGGAAGACGACGAAAAAATGCGTGAGTCCGGAATTCGTAAAATTCTTAATCGCCGCAAGAAGCGTTTTAATAATCTGCGTGATCAATTGGCTAACGAAGATGAGACTTCATTCGTTATTGTGCTGGCAGCAGAACGCCTGCCAGTGCTGGAAACTATTGAGCTACAAGACCAGTTGAAGCGCGCCAATGTGAAGGTTGAGTGCATGGTGGTTAACAAGCGCTCTCCCGAGAATGCCGGTGAGTTTCTTGCAGAACGCCGCGTTCAGGAAGAGGTGCATCTTGCTACTCTTACCAAGGCGCTACCCAAAATCCCCCGCCAGGATATCTTGCTGATGGCGCAGGATGTAGTGGGGCTCGATGCCCTTAATGGCCTGGTGGAGCGAATTTCCAGCTAAGGATTACAATTTACTTCGTTTTTGATTTTTGGCGACTTCCTAATTACAGAAGTCGCCAAAAATCAGTGACCGATTAAAGGTCGAAACGCACTCCCAATGTCAAACTTCGGCCCGGTTCCGGTGCGAAAATTTTCAGGAATGACGCATGATTGCGAATTTCTTCGTCGAGCAGATTATCTCCGCGAAGAAAAAACTTAAGCTGGGAGCCCCCCGCCAATAGCAAATGATAGTCTGCATACAATGACACGACTGTATAACTATCGGTAGGTAATTCCAGGTTAGCCACATTATTTTGGTCATCGACATGTATGATATGCAAGTGACTACTCCAGTCCCTTCCGAAATATCGCAATTCCGCACCATACTTCGCTGCAGGAATGCGCGGAATATTTCCTCCGGAATCCAGCTCGGCCCGAACTAGGTCACCAAAAACGCCCAATTCTAATGTGTTGTTGCCCTGATCCATCAGCGCGAAATCAATATGGCCTTCAATACCAGTGAAGCTTGCGGCCCTCTGTGTGTAGCGCGCAATAGTTTGCTCTTCAAATTCTTCGCCGGTTAAGTTCAGATAAACGTAGTCGTCAATCTCATTGCGATAGACGCTAAGTTGGCCAGTCACTGGCCCAATGAAGTGTCTGAACCCGATTTCAATATTGGTCGCAGTTTCTTCCTCAAGATTCGGATTACCAATCTCAAGCAGGCTGGTGGCAGCATGCAAAGTGAAATCCTCAGGATCTGAATATACTTCACAGGTTCCGGCTTGCACGTTGGAAAACAATTCCTCCACAGTAGGTGTCCGCTGTGAACGGCTTAGCCCTAGCATCAGATTGCTGCCTTCCGCTACATCGTAAAGCAGGCTGCTACTTAGACTAAGGGTATTTTCGCTATTGTCACAGCTTGACCCCGCGTCCACACTTCCGCGCTCGAATCGCACGCCTAGCTCGGTAGTGAAGGCACCGCTCATTATTCGTTCAACACCAAAAATACCGATGCTGTTGACATCAGATTTGGGGATGAAATTTTCTTCGCCAGTTGCTGAAAATTCTGTATCGGTCAGCTGCAAACCCCAAACGCCAGAGCGATTAGGTGAATGATCATGGCTAAGTGAGAAGCGACCTTCGACCCCTTTGTTGGTGTATAACGTCCCCACTTCTTTACCACCGTCTTCGAAATATTCAACCTCTCCATGCTCGTAGTCGGTGAAGCCAAGAGAGCCCTCAAATTTGGAAAACCAACTGTCTTCAAGCTGCAGGCCACCTTTTAGGTCATAACGGGTTTTCTCTAGTTCGATGCGGACGAACTCCACCTCCTCATGCTCTCCTTCTTCATGATCTTCGTCATGGTCCTCATCGTGGTCATCGTCGTGATCCTCATCATGCTCTTCTTCACCATGTGCGTGAGAGTGAGAGCCACCGGGCAGGCCATACTCATTGTCCAGAATGTTTGCTGAGAATCCTATATATCCTCGATCGCCAACCCACGACAGACCAATGGTGCCACCTTGCGCTTCGGTGTTGGAGTTACTGATAAAGCCTCTGGAGTTTTCAAACTCCTCCTCTTCATGATCGTCGTGGTGTTCTTCTCCCAGAAAGTTAGCAACCAATTCTTCCAGAGATTCAATTTCCTCTTCGTCTACAGCGAAGCCAGGGATGTCCACGTTATTACTTTCACGGCTAAAGAAACTGGTATGAAAGGCAAGGTTCCCAGTTGATCCGTCAAGCCGAACTACAGTTTTGTTTTCGTTGTTGACTGTGTTGTGACTTTGTTCGACAAAGAACATTGTCTCGTTAAACAATTGAGTGGGAATTCGATCATCGATTACGTTGACTACTCCACCAACTGCCCCACTGCCGTAAAGCAGCGTCGCGGGCCCCCGAATCACTTCCAGGCGGCTGGCCAAAGCGGGCTCGACACCTTCAGCATGGTCAGGACTCAAACTCGATGCGTCAGTAATGCCGACACTGTTGGTTAGTATGCTGACACGATTAGCTGTTTGCCCCCTAATCACCGGATGACCCAAGCCTGGACCAAAAGAGGCGCTATTAATGCCGACTTCGTTGCGCAGGGTATCACCCAGTGTACTGGAAACTTTTTCGCGTAATTCTTCGCCAGACAAGAGGTCAACTGGCAGTGCAGTCTCAGCTGCATTGGCTTGAAATGGAACCGTGACAAGAATTTCTTGTAAATCTTCTACGCGGCGACTTCCTTGTTCCTGAGCAATTGCCAAAGGTGAAATTATCATGGGTAACAAGCTCAGCCCAAAAGCCTGAGTAAGCTTGTGGCTTGGTTTTCGGTAAAACATGTTCGCTCCTAAAATTCGATCAAATATCAAAGTATTGGTTATTACCCGCTCAATACATTGAAGTACGACGCGCAGACGCATCGGGTCCAGTTAAGACAGAACGGGAATAATGTGGATCAGGTTTAGCTAAAGGAGCGAGGTGGGCCGCGAGAATTGTAGGCGTGAACTGTTTTGGTCAACGAATCTGTAACATTCGTTTGAAGGTAGACTACTGCGAGTGAGCCTTGTGGTATATCTGGCTTTACTAACGCTATGTCATTCTGGTTTCCAAGCTTAAGACAAACCTGGCAATCAGCTTGTGGGTTAAGATCCCCACTATGGGAGTGTTGCAGATCAATAGTCTGAGTAAATACGAACACGCACGCCGTCGCTAATAACAGCAGTCGGATGCGAGTAGAACTGAATAAGTGTGTCGTTTTCATCAGAGTTAACTAAGGATCGTATTCAAACCAGTCTGACAGTAATACCGCAACGATATCGAAAAGGGAAACCTTTAACAATATAAATTTGTGAAATCAGGCGTCGTCTTCGGCAGGATCGACGTCAGTGGTGTCAACAGCAGCCGACTCCATTTCGGAAGGGACGAAATCACCGGTGAAGCTCACCAGCTGATCGTCCTCGAAGAATACGGAGATTCTCTCCTGGCCGCGGGAGCCACCGCCGGGCTGAAAGCTGTAGATGTAATCCCAGCGGTCCTGATGGAAGGGGTCGCGCACCAGTGGGGTGCCCATCACGAAGATAACCTGACGCTTGGTCATGCCCGGCAATAACTGGTCCACCATATTCTGGGTAATGACATTACCCTGAGGAATGGAAATCTTGTATACCCCGGGAAAATCCATGGAGCCGATGCCGGCGCAGCCTGTGAGGGCGGCGAAAACCAGCACTAGCGTAAATCTTTGAGTCAGTTTCTTCATAAATCCATCAAATGCTTTGTGTCGGGAAAGCTAATAACCGTATGTTTTATAATGTTATTTTGCCTTCATTTGCCTAATCGTAGAGGCTAATCCCTTTGCCTGCGCTTTGGCGAACGGGCATAATACATCAATCGCGCGCTTACTAGAAACAATCCTTGTAAGCAGCTCTGGATACCATTACCCATTACCTTATTAAAAATTCAAATAAAGAGAAAGGCATCATGACTGGTCAGAATCAGGAGCTTAAAAACGCAGGACTAAAAGTAACCCATCCCCGGGTTAAGATTCTTCAAATACTGGAAAGTTCCGAAACAAAGCATCTTAGCGCCGAAGATGTCTACAAGGCCTTGCTCGAGGCCAACGAAGATGTGGGCCTGGCTACAGTGTATCGGGTTCTGACCCAGTTCGAGGCGGCTGATCTGGTAATGCGCCATCACTTCGAAGGCGGCAGTTCGGTATTCGAGCTAACCACCATGGAGCACCACGATCATATTGTCTGCAACAAGTGCGGCAGTGTGGAAGAGTTCTATGACGAGGTGATTGAGGAACAACAGGAAAAGATTGCCGAGAAATATGGCTTCGCTATTACCGACCACAGCATGTACTTGTACGGCCTCTGCAAAAATTGCCAGTAGTTTCTATCTATCTATTAAAATCTAAAGAAGAAAGAACAAAAACGATTGTGCTAGCTATTGGCAACCATCTGCTGTGCGTGGGCCAATGATTCGGCGCTGAATTCTTCACCGCCCAGCATGCGGGCAACCTCCTTCACTATCTCATCTGTACCCAATGCGGTAATACGCGTCAGTGTGGAATTCTTCTCGCTGGATTTACTTACGAAGAAATGATGATGCCCCTGTCCGGCAACCTGTGCCTGATGGGTTACGCAAAGAATCTGGGTTGATTCCGCAAGCTGACGCAATAACTCGCCAACCACCTTGGCAACACCGCCGCCGATACCTACATCCACCTCGTCGAATACCAGGCTCGGGGTGAGCGATGTCTGCGCGGTAATTACCTGAATGGCCAAACTGATGCGGGAAAGCTCACCACCGGAGGCAATCTTGATAAGCGGCTTGGCGGGCTGTCCCGGATTGGTGCTAACCAGAAACTCCACAGTCTCAAGACCGTTGATGGAAGGCTTGTACTTATCGGAATTCTTACTCAGGCTTATTTCAAGCCGCGCATGAGGCATGCCCAGTTTCTTCAGTTGTTCGTTTACTTTCTTCGCCAGAGTCTTGCTGGCCTTGCTGCGTTGGCTTGAAACTTCTTTGGCCAGTTGCTGATACTGGTCCCGCAACATCTGGTCGTTAGCCTGCAGTTTTTCCAGTTCCTCTTCGCTGTTTTCCAACAGAGAGAGCTGGTTGCGTAAATCGCTGATTAGTTCCCCGAGCCCGGCCGGTTTTACCTTGTGCTTGCGGGCAACGCCATGGAGTAGGCTGAGTCTTGCGTTTACCTGTTCTAGCCGTTGCGGATTGGCTTCGAATTCATCGGCGAACGACCTGAGGTCGGCCACCGCTTCATCCAGCTGAATAGTGGCGGCCTCCAATAAACTAATAATGCCTGTTATGCGTGCGTCTTTTTCCTGCAGCTCTTGAAGAGCAGCAAGCGACTGGTGCAGGGCAGAGCTGGCGTTCTGGTCTTCGCTCTCGCTGGCCAAGTTCAGAGACTGGCGCACCGCGCCAATGGTTTCATCGGCATGGTTTAGTGATTTGAATTCGCTCTCGAGAGTTGCGGCTTCGTCATCGGCAATCCCTAATTCGTCCAACTCGGTTAATTGATAAGACAATAACTGAAACTGCGCGGAGTCTTCTTCAGACTGATTGCTGAGCTTTTCGATAGCCTGAAAGTTCTTGTGCCATTGGCGCCAGGTGGATTCCAGGTCGCTTATCAGTTTTGGCTTAACACCGTAGTCATCCAGCAAGCGCTGGTGGGTGCTGCGATTGAGCAGGGATTGGTGTTCGTGCTGGCTGTGAATATCCAGCAGCATTTCACCCAGTGTTTTTAGGTTGGCCAGGGTAACGGGGCTGCCATTGATATAGGCCTTGGAGCGGCCGTCGCTGCCCACCAGTCTTCTCAAAATGCAGCTCTGGCTATCTTCTTCGAGGTCGTTTTCTTCCAGCCAGGAAGAAGCGCCGGGGATATTACTGATATCAAACTCGGCGCAGATCTCCGCCTTGTTCGAGCCGGGTCTAACAATGGTCTTGTCAGCGCGGTCGCCCAGGGTCAAACCAAGTGCTCCCAACATGATAGATTTACCGGCACCGGTTTCGCCGGTGATAACCGACATGCCTGCCTGAAAATCGATTTCCAGAGCGTCTACGGTGGCGTAATTCCTGATTGATAGCTGCGATAACATGGCTACAAAGTATATGGGAACAGAGCGGCTAAATGCACGATTATTGCGGATATATTTCGACGCACTCTACTGGCTGTATTACCGGCCAATTATAAGTCTGGGAATTAACTCAATAATTTGGCTCCGAGTGCTTGAATCTGGGCAGCTCAGACCCCATATACCGGTCACCGGTTCGATATTGGGTCCTTAAAAGCGAGATAGTCAGTTAAGTGGCTATTTAGTTTGGTAGTTACCAGGAATCCTTAGCCGCCTTAACACTAACCATTAGAACAGACAAGTGGAAGAACAAGCGTGAACGAGAACGAAAACGACAACAAAGAAGCCGAATCAGAGGAGGCTGTTTCTGCCGCAGAAACTTCAGCAGAACAGCAGGATGCCCAAAGCGATGAGCAGGGCGAAATGACTGTAGAGCTGGCATTAGAGAAGCTTTATACCGCTGAGGAAGATGCCCAGCATGCCAGAGACGATTTACTCCGTGTTCAGGCAGAGATGCAGAACCTCAGACGCCGCACCGAAGCTGACGTGGAGAAGGCCCATAAATTCGGTCAGGAAAAATTCAGCAGCGAACTGCTACAGGTGATGGATAATCTGGAGCGTTCACTGGAAGCAACCAAAGACAGCGAAGACGAGGTAGTGAAAGCAATCCATGAGGGAGTAGACCTTACCCTGAAGAGCTTTGTGGACTGCTTCAAGAAATTTAATATCGAAGCGGTTGCCCCTCTGGGCGAGCCGTTTGACCCCCAGCTTCACCAGGCCATGTCCATTCAGGAAAGCCCGGATGCGGAGCCCAATACGGTTATCGCGGTGATGCAGAAGGGGTACACCTTGCACGGGCGGGTTATCAGGCCAGCTATGGTAATGGTGTCCAAATAGGTTTGCTCACGATTATCATGGGTTTTTGCCTAAATTCGATGGCGAAAACCGAAGTGGATCAACATATCCACAGTAAATGCAGGGTAAATCGAAGGAATTAGGGCCTCGGTCCTTGAAATACGGCTGTTAGGGCCAATATTGCAAACACAGTTATTAATCACGGGATTTAAGCGCTTCTTTCTTAGAGCGGCTATGAAAAGTCCCAGAAAGATTCAGCAAAACTGAATCAGGAATAAAACAGTTCGGAGAGTTAGAAATGGGAAGGATTATTGGAATCGACCTGGGCACCACCAACTCCTGCGTAGCAGTGATGGATGGCGGAGAAGCCAAGGTTATCGAAAACGCGGAAGGTGATCGCACCACTCCATCCATTATTGCTTATAGCAGTGATGGTGAGACCCTGGTTGGCCAGCCGGCCAAGCGCCAGGCGGTTACAAATCCTGACAACACACTGTTTGCTATCAAGCGTCTGATCGGTCGTCAGTTTAAGGACGACGTTGTTCAGAAAGACATCAAGATGGTGCCTTATAAAATCACAGAGGCAGACAACGGTGATGCATGGGTTGAAGTTAACGGCGAGAAAATGTCTCCTCCGCAGATTTCAGCGCAGACGCTAATGAAGATGAAGAAGACAGCGGAAGACTACCTCGGTGAATCGGTTACCGAAGCGGTTGTTACCGTACCTGCCTACTTCAACGACTCACAGCGTCAGGCAACAAAGGATGCAGGTAAGATTGCCGGTCTGAATGTTAAGCGAATCATTAATGAGCCAACTGCTGCTGCACTTGCCTACGGCATGGACAAGAAAGCGGGCGACTCTACTATCGCTGTTTATGACCTTGGTGGTGGTACATTCGATATCTCAATCATCGAAATTGCCGAGACCGATGGTGAGCATACTTTTGAAGTGCTCTCCACTAACGGGGATACCTTCCTCGGTGGTGAAGACTTCGACCTTCGTCTCATCGATTATCTTGCAGACGAATTCAAGAAAGAATCCGGCATGGACTTGCATAACGATCCACTGGCACTGCAGCGACTGAAGGAAGCTGCCGAGAAAGCCAAGATCGAACTGTCTTCCTCACAGCAGACAGAAGTAAACCTGCCATATATCACTGCTGATGCCAGCGGACCGAAGCACCTTGTACAGAAACTGACACGAGCGAAGTTCGAATCACTGGTTGAAGATCTGGTTGAGCGCACACTGGCGCCACTGAAGCTGGCTCTGTCCGATGCCGATCTCGACGTAGGCGGAATCGACGATGTAATTCTGGTAGGTGGTCAGACCCGTATGCCACTGGTTAAGCAGAAGGTTGCTGACTTTTTCGGCAAGGAATCACGTGCCGATGTAAACCCTGATGAAGCGGTTGCAGTTGGCGCAGCAATTCAGGCGGCGGTTCTTTCCGGCGACGTAACTGACGTACTGCTGCTGGACGTAACTCCTCTGTCTCTTGGTATTGAAACCATGGGCGGCGTTGCCAGCACATTGATCGACAAGAACACCACTATCCCCACCAAGAAGACGCAGGTGTTTTCAACGGCGGATGATAATCAGACTGCAGTTACCATTCACGTAGTTCAGGGTGAGCGCAAGCAGGCGGCAGGGAACAAATCTCTCGGCCGATTCGACTTGAGCGATATTCCTCCTGCCCCGCGCGGCATGCCGCAGATCGAAGTAGCCTTCGACCTGGATGCCAACGGTATTCTGAATGTGTCTGCAAAAGACAAGGCAACCGGCAAGGAACAATCCATTGTGATTAAAGCCTCCAGTGGTCTGTCTGATGAAGAGATCGAGCAAATGGTTCAGGACGCTGAAGCTAATTCAGCTGAAGACAAGAAGTTCGAAGAGCTTGTTGCTGCACGTAACACGGCCGATGGTCTTGTTCACGCAACCAAGAAGACTCTTGAAGAAGCAGGCGATAAGGCAACTGATGAAGAGAAAGAAGCCATCAACAACGCCATCGCTGCTGTTGAAGAAGCTATCAAGTCCGACGACCTGGCCGAGATTGAAGCCAAGACCAAGGACCTAACTGACGCCTCGACCGGCCTTGCCCAGAAGATGTACGCAGAAGCCGAAGCGGCTGGCGCGGCAGCTGGAGCAGGTGGAGAAGGTGCTACGGACGAAGCTAGTGCTGCACAAGATGACGCTGTAGATGCTGAGTTCGAAGAAGTTAATGAAGAAGCTAAGGAAGAAGAGAAGTAAGCGAGCTTCTTTCCATTCTCTCTCTATGCCGTTTGCAGTAAAGCTTTATTGCAAGCGGTAGCGGGAATGATATAGCGAGGCGTCAAGAGAAAACTAAGTCATCATGGTGACTTGGTTTTTTTTGCATTTAAAGGCCTTACACATTAAGACCAAAAAAACGGATTTACAGGAAGAGTCAGAGACACATGTCAAAACGAGATTACTACGAAGTACTGGGTGTAGAGCGCGGTGTAGCGGATGCTGATTTAAAGAAGGCATACCGTCGCATTGCTATGAAGAACCACCCTGATCGTAATCCTGATAATCCTGAAGCCGAAGATAAATTCAAGGAAGCCAATGAGGCTTTCGAAGTGCTTTCCGACAGCGACAAGCGTGCCCGCTATGACCAATACGGTCACGCCGGTGTAGAAGGGCAGACCAGTGCCGGCTCGGCAGATTTCGGTGATATCTTCGGTGATATCTTCGGAGACATTTTCGGTGGCGGTCGTGGCGGTCAGCGCAGTCATGTGCGCAAGGGTGCCGACCTTCGTTACAACCTGGAATTAAATCTGGAAGAAGCTGTTAAGGGCACTTCCGTGAAGATTCGCATACCAACCACTGTCACATGTGGAACCTGTGATGGCAGCGGTGCCAAAGAAGGCACTACACCAATGGACTGTACTACCTGTGGTGGTCACGGTCAGGTACGCATGCAGCAGGGTTTTTTCTCGGTACAGCAAACCTGCCCAAGATGTCAGGGTGCCGGCAAACAAATCAAAGACCCGTGCAATACTTGTCACGGCAGCGGTATTACCAAGGAAACCAAGACTCTCTCAGTGAAGGTACCTGCGGGCGTGGACAATGGTGATCGTATTCGTCTTACAGGTGAAGGTCAGGCCGGAGCCCATGGTGGTCCATCGGGTGATCTCTATGTGGAGATGTCGGTACGGCCGCACAAGATATTCGAACGACACGGCAGGGATCTGCATTGTGAGATACCTATTACCATCGTCGATGCCGCGCTCGGTGGTGAATTGGAAGTACCGACCCTCGATGGCCGTGTAAAGCTGAAGATTCCACCTGAAACACAGACCGACAAGATGTTCCGTCTACGCAATAAGGGTGTGACGCCAATCAGAGGTGGTGGCAATGGTGATCTGCTATGCCGGGTGGTGGTTGAAACCCCGGTGCATCTCACCAAGCGTCAGAAAGAAATACTGGAAGAGTTTCAGGATATCCAGGAAGAGCATGCCCACAAACAATCTCCGAGAAAGTCTTCCTGGTTTGATGGCGTTAAGAGTTTTATCGACGACCTTCGAACCTAATACTGGATTGAAGGGGTTGATTGAAGGGGTTGATTGAAGGGGTCAGAGTAAAATTGGCCTCTCTGACCCCCGCTTAGTATCCAGGCCAAGAGCTAATTTTACTCTGGCCTCAGTTACTAACCCCATTTATTAACCAATAATCTTGTTCAGAATTTCCTGATGCATTTCGGCTTCAAGTCTGGGGCCAAATCTTGAAACTACGTTTGCTGAAGCCAGGCTGGCCAGCTTTCCTGAGGTCTCGAAATCCATTCCGTTCGTTATGCCATACATAAAAGCACCGGCGAACATATCCCCCGCGCCGTTGCTGTCTACGGCTTTCACGTCGTGGGCGCCGATCTCGATATAATTCTCACCGTCGAATAATAGTGCTCCATTTGGACCCCGGGTGATGGCAAATTGCTCGGCCTTGCCCTTCATCATGTCGCAGGCATCTTCCAAATTGTCTTTGCCGGACCACAGCAGTGCTTCTTCTTCGTTGCAGAACAGAAGGTCCACACCATTGCCTAACACTTCGACAACATTGTTGCGGAAATACTCAACCATGGAAGGGTCGGAAAAAGTCATGGCGGTTTTGATGTTATGGGTTTCGGCGTATCGCTTGAGTTCGGTGATGGCTGCCATGGCGCTGGGTGATGTCACCAGATAACCTTCAATATAAATATATTCAGACTGGCGCACGGCATCGTGATTTATTTCCGAGCTGGACACAGTCTCCGACACACCCAGATATGTATGCATGGTGCGTTCCGCATCGGGGCTAACCATAACCAGACACCGCCCGGTAGTTCCTTCGGCGCCCTGGGTATCGCCATCGGTGACGATATTGTGATTGCCCAGTTCGGACAGATAGAAATCACCGGTTTCGTCGTTGGCAACCTTGCAGGAAAGATAAGCATTGCCGCCAAATTGGCTCAGTGCGTACAGGGTATTGGCAGCGGAGCCACCACCGGCACGCTTCTTAATGCCGAATTTATTGGTGAGCACTTCCAGAAGATTCTGCTGTTGCTCGTGGTCTACCAGAGTCATTAAGCCTTTCTCGATGTTGTGGTCAGCGAAAAACTGCTCATCAACTTCAAACTCTTTATCCACCAGAGCGTTTCCCATTCCGTATACACTGTAATTCGACATGCTTGTTCTGTCCCTTTCCTGTTTTTCGAAAATGCGTTTTGTTTATTTGGCTGTTTAAGCTGCAGCAACTGCAGCGAATGCCTTCTCGGCGGCATCCAGTGTTAACTGAATTTCATTGTCTGTGTGCGCTGCAGAAATGAACCCGGCTTCATAGGCAGACGGAGCCAGATACACACCGTTTTCCAGCATGGTGTGAAAATAAATCTGAAACTGATCCGCGTTGCAGGCCATGACCTGTTCAAACTTGCTGACCTTTTCTTCAGCAGAAAAGAAACAACCGAACATGGCGCCTTGCTGATTAGTGGTAAATGGTATTCCTGCTGCTGCCGCCCGTTCCCTCAGTCCTGCCAGTAAAGTAGCCAGTCGTGCTTCCAGGTCAGCATAAAAGCCCGGTTCGGAGATCTTCTCAAGCATAGTGAGTCCGGCGGCTACCGCCAGGGGATTACCTGCAAGCGTGCCTGCCTGATAGACAGGGCCGCTAGGGGCTATCTTGTCCATGATCTCAGCCTTGCCACCGAATGCACCAACCGGCAGTCCGCCACCGATTACCTTGCCCAAGGTAGTGAGGTCGGGGGTTATATTGAATACCGACTGTGCGCCGCCAATTGCAGTTCTGAACCCGGTCATTACTTCATCGAAAATTAATACTGCACCGTGCTTTGTGCATTGCTCTCTTAAGGCTTCGAGAAAACCCGGCACCGGAGGTACACAGTTCATGTTCCCGGCAACAGGTTCAACGATAATACAGGCCAGCTCGTCACCGTGTTCGGCGAAGAAACTTTCTACAGCAGCGGTGTCATTAAAAGGTAGTACATAAGTAAGGTCGGTATAGGCTTTTGGCACGCCTAAAGAATCAGGTTCACCCAGAGTCAGCGCGCCGGAACCGGCTTTCACTAACAGGCCGTCCACATGACCGTGATAACAGCCTTCGAATTTGGCGATCTTGTCGCGGCCGGTATAGCCACGGGCCAAACGAATCGCGCTCATGGTTGCCTCGGTGCCCGAAGTAACCAGTCTTACTTTTTCGATGGAAGGCATGATCTCGCAGATCTTGCCGGCAATTTTCACTTCAGCTTCGGTGGATGCGCCGTAGCCAATACCCTGATGCAATTGCTGCTGCAATGTCTCAATTACATCTTGCTGACAATGGCCCAGAATTAATGGGCCCCATGCGCCTACGTAATCCACGTAACGATTATTGTCTGCGTCTATTAAAAATGGCCCCTCACCGGCCTTGAAGAACAACGGGTTTCCGCCTACGCCCTTGAAGGCCCGAACCGGGGAATTAACGCCGCCGGGGATATGGTGTTGCGCCAGTGTAAATAACTCGCTGGATCTATCGTTACTCATGGGTAATGCCTTTCGGTTTTGTATTGTTTCTGGTGTAAAAGTTATCGGGTTTAAAAAACTACTGAAATAAGTTAACTAGCTCGCGGGCATTATTTGCAATCTCATCCACTGCGCCGGTATTAACAAACAGGGCGTGAATCACCGCCAGTATGTCCGCGCCGCCCTCGATCAAGGCAGCGCTATTTTCCGCATTGATGCCACCAATAGCAACTATTGGAACGCTGAGATTTTGTTTGGCTTGCTGTAATAAACCCATTGGGGCAGGGCTAGCTCGATAGAGTCGTGGCAGGTCACCCCAATAATAGCTTCGTCACCGAGCTGGCATCACCGATATCTCCATCGCTGCGTCCCAGATGCACGCCATGTACCTGCGATGCTTTTGCCAGTTTGTCCTCGGCCGATGCGTGCTTGCTGCGGTATTGCAGAAGGGCAACACCTTCTGCCAAGGTAGCTTCCGTACCGTCCAGTAAAAGGTCGCCGGGGAGAAATGAATCGTCTGTTATGCCGTAGATTCCGCTGCTTATCATTTTAGTGTTCACTTACTTTCATTTAGATCACTTTTGCTTAGACCAATAACTTCGATTAGGGATCAACTGACCGAATCCCATGCGTGTGCCATGGCTCAGTGATTCCCAGGTAAATTGCTGTGCCTGCTGAATCGCATCATGCATATCCACTTGATGCCCGATGTACCCTGCGCAGGCAGATGCCAGTGTGCAACCGGAACCGTGATAGCAGTCATCCAGCCGTGGCCAACTAAACATGGTGATGGTCTGGTGCAGGGAATAGAGTTTGTTAACTACATTGCTGGTGTCTGCGTGGGCGCCAGTGAGCAGAATGTTTTTACAGCCACTGTCCAGCAACTCGTTAGCACAGGCATCTTCGATATCGCCACTTTCTGCCAATGCTCTCAGTTCCATTGTGTTGGGCGTTAGTAAGGTAGCGAGGGGAAGTAGCAGATTACGAATAGCATCCACTACTTCGTCGCTGCCCATTTCAACGCCGCCGCTGGCTACCACCACCGGATCGATTACCACTGGAATGTCAGGGTAGTCTTTAAGTAGAGTGTGCAGGACTTCCACAATGCCTACCGAACCGACTAAACCAATTTTAATTGCAGACACCTGCATATCTTCAAGAATGGCGCGGGCTTGCTGAACTATTAATGCAGGATCACAAGGCGTCATGGCTGAGGCGTTCTGGGTATTTTGCACAGTAAGTGCCGTGGCGACGGGGCAGGCATGGCAGCCGATACTGAACAGGGTTTCGATATCTGCCTGCAATCCGGCTCCGCCGGTTGGGTCCAGCTCGGAGAAGCAGAGAACTATGGGTTTGCTTGTATTGATTATTTCCATTCAGCGATACCGGAATAATGGCCTGTGCAGAAATTTAAAATGTAGGTTTCACCACAACGAGAATGACAATACCCACCAACATAAATACCGGCAATTCATTAAACACACGGAAGAATTTGTGAGTGCGCACTGTCGAGTCTTCACGAAGTGCCTTCATGAACCACCAGCAATAAATATGAAACGCGACCACCAGCGCCACCAGTGCTAGCTTGATGTGCATCCACGGCATGGCCATAAAATAACTTGCGTTGGCTACCAGCAGCCAGGTACCCAGCGCGATAGTAGCGATAGCGGAAGGAGTGGTTATTCCCCAGAACAGTTTCCGTTCCATGATTACAAAACGGTCCTTGCTGATCTGGTCTTCACTCATGGCATGGTAGACGAATAATCTGGGCAGGTAGAAAATGCCGCTGAACCAGCAGACTATGGCGATTATGTGAAAGGCTTTAACCCAAAGCATCTGGCTATCCCGAGCATTTAATAGGACTGCCATTATAGCCTGAATTGGCGCTAAGTGGGGATGTGTTTATTGTCCTAAGCTGTTGATTTTATGAGATGTAATGCCCCAAATCGTTGCAATATTGGCTCCGGGGTGTAAGATACTGTCCCCGATGTTTCAGTGGTCTTTTAATAACTTCGGAATAAGTCCGGAGTCAGTAAGGCTGACAGCTCGGGTTCAAGTGGACCGGTTCTAAAGCCTAGAGTCTGGATCATCAAACACTAATTACGAAAAACTACGCGGGAGCGTGCTGTGATCAAAGTCGGAATTATTGGAGCCACAGGTTATACGGGAGTTGAATTACTCCGTCTGTTGGCGCCGCGAGATGATGTGGAGGTAACTATTGTTACTTCACGTGAACTAATGGGTACAAAAGTATGTGACCGTTATGCCAATCTTCGCGGTCACATCGATCTTGAATTCTCCGCTCCCGACATGGACAAGCTGGCAAGCTGCGATGTGGTGTTTTACGCAACGCCCCATGCTGTCGCCATGAACACTGTGGCGGAGCTTCTCGACGCCGGAGTTCGGGTAATCGATTTGTCCGCCGATTTTCGCATCAAGAATATTCCGCTATGGGAGCAATGGTACAAGACCGAGCATGTGGCTCCGGCTCTGGTACCCGATGCAGTATATGGTCTTCCGGAAATAAACAGGGAGGCAATCAAGTCAGCCAAGCTGATCGCCGTACCCGGTTGCTATCCAACAGCTATCCAGTTGGGCTTTCTTCCGCTTATCGAAAATAATCTGGTTGAGTGCAATAGGCTAATCGCCGATGCAAAGTCCGGAGTTAGTGGTGCAGGAAGAAAAGCAGCAGAAGATTTTTTGCTGTGTGAAACTACCGAATCTATCAAGGCTTACGGTTTGGCTGGTCATCGTCACCATCCGGAGATTTGCGAGAGCCTTAACAACTTCAGTGAAGATGAAATCAAATTGACTTTTGTTCCCCACCTTACACCTATGATTCGTGGTATTCTGGCGACACTTTATGCGCCGGTTAAGTCCGGCGTAAGTGTAGACATCAATCAGTTGCAGGCGTTGTACGAAAAGCGCTATGCCAACGAGCCTTTTGTGGATGTGCTACCCCAGGGCCAGCTTCCTGCAACCCGCGATGTGAAAGGTTCTAATCGATGCGAGATTGCGATCAGCTTCTCGGCAGAGACCAATACAATCGTAGTATTGTCAGCGGAAGATAATTTGGTAAAAGGAGCGTCGGGCCAAGCCATTCAAAACATGAACATCATGTTCGGCATCGACGAAATGAAAGGCCTTAACGGCATTTCGTTAATGCCCTGATAAATACCAGTTTCTGTACGCACAAAAAATCGAACTCACGGAGAACTCCCGGTGCCAAATGTAGTCAAAGGCAGTAAGCAGGAAAAAATGGTGGTGGTGCCACATCGGCCCAAAAGCCGCCTGTTTTTTACTGTTGCCGTTGTCTCCGGAATTTTGATTAGTGCTTTCGGTGGATTTACCTACGGGTATTACCAAACCCTGATGACTCAGCAATCAGAAGCAGCTACCAGGCAGTCGCTCACCAACGATCTGGCCGAATTGCAGATTGAAAACAGTGAGCTGCGGCGCCAAATATCCTTTATGGATAGTGCCAGTGTGGTGGATCGCCGTGCCAACGAAGAAGTGCAGTCCACAATTTCCGAATTGCGGGATCAGGTGGCTAGTCTCGAACAAGACGTGACGCGTTATCGACAGGTAGTTTCTGGAGAAACTGCAGACACCGGTTTGGTAATCAGTCAGTTCGATCTTGACCCTGTTTCGGGCAGTGACATGTATCGATACAAGTTGGTTATGCGCCAACAGGATGCCGACGGTGATAGTTATCTTGAGGGGCATGTGAATGTGAATTTGCTTGGAACCCGGGGTGAAGAACAAGTGGCACTGCCGCTAAAAGATATTTCCGTCGAACAGGATGAGGTGGATATATTTCTGCGGTTTAAATATTTCCAGATCATCGAAGGAGAGCTGAGCTTGCCGGAAGGTTTTACTCCCGAATCAGCTCAGATAGCGGCGGTATCCATTGAGCCGGTTGAGAAAAGTATTAACCAGAATTTTAGCTGGGAAGTCGAAAATTAGTTGTTCAGTAAGTTGCGCCTGCATACAGAAATTGAGTTTGTTGCAGGGTCGAACTACAAAGGGAACAGACCATGTTTAATAAAAAATTGGCGAACAAGCCTGCTGCCAGTGACAGCCACGCCCACACGCTGGTATCACGGGCTACCGAGATTGTTGGAGATATTCACTTCACTGGCGAACTTATTATCGAAGGCAAAGTGAAGGGAAATATCTACGCCGAGGATGAATCCAAAGCGCTGATACGGGTTGCCGATGGCGGTTCCGTAGAAGGCGAGATATGTGTTCCAACCGCAGTAGTGAATGGCTTGATACAGGGTGATGTTCGCTGCGCCAATCACATCGAACTTGCTGCAAAGGCTGTGGTAGTGGGCAATGTCTACTACAACCTGATCGAGATGGTGATGGGTTCCGAAGTTAACGGCAATCTGATGCATATCGGTTCCAGCCCCGCTGCGGCCGAGAAGCTGGGGCATGACAAAGATCAGCTTGCCTTCGATGCCAAATCGCTGACTAGCACTACAGTGGAAAGTGAATAGTGTCAGAGAAGCTCTGTTACCCTAATATCCCCTCAACATCTCCCGAGGGGCGAGATGGCGCATAATAATTGACTGTTTTGCTCAGTTATTGAGATAATCCATGCAGTCCCCATATATAGTCCATATTCATAACGAATTTCGTTTTGAGGTGTTTGGAGTTTAAGACCGATGTCCGTAGTTCAATCACATAGCCCGGTAATCATGTCTTTCACAGACAATGCAGCAGATAAGGTTCATAGCCTGATCAGCGAAGAGGGTAATGACAATCTAAAGCTGCGGGTGTTCGTCACTGGTGGTGGATGTTCAGGTTTTCAATACGGCTTCTCTTTCGATGAGGACGTCAATGAAGACGACACCATAATTGAGAACAAGGGCGCTAGCCTGCTAATCGACCCGCTGAGCTATCAGTATCTGGTGGGTGCCAAGGTGGATTATGTGGAAGGCCTGGAAGGTTCGCGCTTTATTGTTAATAACCCTATGGCAACTACTACCTGTGGTTGCGGATCATCGTTTTCTATCTAAGCCGGACTATCTAGCCCGATTAGCCCAGTCTAGTTTATTTCTCGTAAACCCCGCCAAGAATTACCGGCTTCGAAGCTCCGGTAAAGGCAGTGGTATCTATCGCGTTGCCGCCCATAGTTTGCTGAGCCATCCATGCGAAGGCGATCGCCTCGACCCAGTCGGGATCCATACCCACCGCCGAAGTAGTTTCCACAGGACAGTCCCCAAACTGATATTGCAGGTTTTCTATAAGGGCCTTGTTATGTGCTCCGCCGCCGCAGACAAATATTGCATCGGGGCTTAGCAGGTTCTCAATGTCCTGGGCGATGCTCGCAGCGGTAAACTCTAGCAAGGTTGCCTGCACGTCTTCCGCCGCAACTTGTTGAGAAAATTCTTCCAGTTTCTTTTCCAGCCATGGGCCGTTGAATAATTCCCGGCCGGTACTCTTTGGGTGGGGACGAAGAAAATATTCTTCTTCCAGTAGTGATTCCAGCAGACCCGTGTTTGCCTCTCCGCTGGCTGCCCAATCACCATTGGCATCGTAGTTGCTGCCCTTGTGTTTGCCAATCCAGTAGTCCATTAACACATTACCGGGGCCGGTATCGAATGCGTAACTCTTGCCGTCTTTTTCAAGCACAGTGATATTGGAGATGCCGCCGATGTTTACCACCACGCGGTTTTCCTTAGCGGATGAAAAGCAATTGCGGTGCAGAACTGGAGCCAGCGGGGCTCCTTCGCCACCAACTGCCATATCGCGGCGGCGAAAATCGGCCACCGTGGAGATGCCGGTTAACTCCGCCATGGAGTTGGGGTCGGCAATCTGCAGGGTGAATGGTGTATCACCTTCGGGGTGGTGAAAAACTGTTTGGCCGTGACTGCCAATAGCACGCACAGATGCGGCGTCCACTCCGGTTTCAGCCAGCAAGTCGTTAACTGCTTCGGCAAACAAGCGTCCAAGGCTAATATCTACTTCGCCCAGCTCTTGCATCTTGATTTGCTGGCCCGTGCAGAGCTTAAGAATCTTTTCCCGTAGCTCTGCGGGGCAGGGTTTCATCAGGCTGCCAACAAGGTTTACACCGGAGTTATTGAACTGAACTAATACGCAGTCGACGCCGTCCACGCTGGTGCCGGAGATCAACCCAACATAGTAATCGGAATTCGCCATAGCGGTTTCTCAGTGAGCGCTAGCTCAGTCGGCGCTGGGTTGGTTCAGGGATATCAGCCGGGTTTCATTCAAGTCGTTAAAACGTTGCAGGATGCCTGCGGTCTGGGTGCGGAACCTGTCCATCTCGGAAGGTTCCAGCGATATCGCCTGTGGAAGTCTGTCGAGAATGGTTCGCGGGTTTTGATGAACGCCGTTTACCAGGAATTCATAGTGCAAGTGAGGGCCGGTTGCGCTACCAGTGGAACCTACGTAGCCGATGATGTCGCCCTGTCTAACGCGATCACCTCTGCTAATGCCGTTGGCGTATTTAGAAAGGTGTGCGTATTTAGTTTCGAAACCGCCAGCGTGTTTAATAACTACAAGATTACCGAAGGAGCCGTTGCGACCTGCGTGAGTAACGCGGCCATCACTTGTAGCGCGAATCGGTGTTCCACGATTTGCTGCATAGTCAGTACCCTTGTGGGCACGAATTGTATTTAGCACCGGGTGGCGTCTTGCTGGATTGAAATTGGAACTGATTCGGAAAACATCCAGCGGGCTTCGCAGGAATGCCTTGCGCATGCTTTCGCCATCGAGGTTGTAATAACCTTCTTCGCCTTCTTCATTTATATAGCGAATGGCAGTAAAGGTTCGCCCCTGGTTTGTGTAACGGGTAGCAAGAATTTCGCCGTTGTCGATGAACTCACCGTCCAGGTATTTCTCTTCATAGAGAATTGAAAAGTCATCGCCCTGCCTGGGGTCGAGAATAAAATCGATTACACCACCGAAGACATTGGCCATTTCCATAATAGTCTGTGCGGGGATCTGCTCGCGCTGGCCCGCCATAAACAAACTGTCATTAATAGTGCCTACTTTAAAGCTCTGGTGATATTCAGCTTGCTTGAGAATAGTTTGAACATCGTAGCTGTCTTCTCTAAGGGTAAAAAGGTAGCCCTCGAGAGGCGACTTCAACAGTCTCAACTGTTCCAGCTGACCTTCATCTGGAATCATGAAGTCCAGTTTGTAGCCGGGGTAGATTCGATTCAGCACTTTGGCTTCATCGCTGCTGTTCAATACGCGGAACATGTCCTGAGCGCTCAGGCCTACTTCGGTGAAGATAGCGGAGAGGCTGTCGCCACTCTCAACTACCACATTCTTCCACAGAGTAACGTCGGCGAGCATGGCTTGTTCGACTGGCATTTCAACTGTTTCTACTACGAAGTCCGACAGGTTTTGTGCTGCGGCGAGTTGATCTACGGATTCTGTTTGGGTATCGAGCCCGCTCTGGCTTAAATCCAGTGCAAGAGTGATCTGGCTTTTTCCACTTTCGGGGCCGTTTTCAGGGTTTGCATCGCTAGAAGAGGGCAGTATTACCACTAAAAGGAACAATACAGCGAGACCACCAGCGGCATATACATACTGGCGCGGGTAGTGATTTAAAACAAAATTCTTAACAAATTCAATGATTTGCATAATACGAGCTTGCAATCTTCAATCCTTATTCTTGCGAAAGCGCGAAATTATAGCAATCTGGAAGCCATTTCCCAGACGTTTTTTCCCTCGCCCCGCCATACATTGAGGCGGTTCTAGTGTAAAATCGCCGGTTTTCGCGGGCTCTTACAGCGATTTTCACCTTGAGAGCGGCCCCAGAATACAGGGCAACAAGCGGGGTTTCTTCTGCTTGGGTCGGCAAAATTAGCAAATTAATTAGCAATTGAATGGATAATCGGTAGCAAAAATGAGTAAACCAGCCATAGATATCATCAATGATCTGCAGAGTCGCGAGCTAATCGCACAACTAGCCGGTGGTGAGGAACTGACTTCTCACCTAAATGAGGCCAGTCGAGCAGTGTATTGTGGCTTCGATCCAACAGCAGAAAGCCTGCATATCGGGTCCATGGTTCCATTGCTTGCCCTGAAACGTTTTCAGATGGCGGGGCATAAGCCTATTGCTCTGGTTGGCGGGGCCACCGGCCTTATTGGTGACCCCAGCTTCAAGGATTCCGAGCGCGCGTTGAATTCCGATGATGTTGTGTCCGAGTGGGTTGAGCGTCTCAAGCCACAGCTTGAGCAGTTCCTGGATTTCGATTGCGGAGCCAACTCTGCCAAGCTGGTTAATAATCTGGATTGGACCAAAGACTATGACGTGCTCAGCTTTCTGCGGGACGTGGGCAAGCATTTCTCGGTGAATGCCATGGTGCAGAAGGAGTCGGTGAGGCAGCGAATCGAGCGTGAAGGGGATGGCATCTCTTTTACCGAATTCAGCTACATGATTCTTCAGTCCTACGATTTCGCTGAATTGAACAAGCGCTACGATTGCACTGTACAAATAGGCGGTAGCGATCAGTGGGGCAATATTACCGGAGGTATCGACCTCACCCGACGCATGAATCAGCAGCAGGTTTATGGGGCAACCCTGCCCCTGGTGACTAAGGCCGACGGCTCCAAGTTCGGCAAGACCGAAAGCGGCACAATCTGGATGGATGGCAAGAAGACTTCGCCTTATGCCTTTTATCAGTTCTGGCTCAATTGCGCGGATGCGGACGTATATAAGTACCTTAAGTACTTCACCTTTCTTAGCGCAGCGGAAATCGAAGAGATTCAGCGTAGCGATGAGGCGGCACAGGCGCGGCCCGAGGCGCAGGGAATATTGGCAAAGAGTGTTACCGAGCTGCTTCACGGCAGTGCAGGGCTGGAAGCAGCCTCGCGCATTAGTCATGCCTTGTTTTCAGGCGATATAGCGTCGCTTACCGATGATGATTTGCAGCAGCTGGAGCTGGATGGGCTGCCATGCTCCACAATAGAGAAGGGCGCCGAGGGAATCGTTGATGTGCTGGTGGCTACAGGGCTGGCCAAGTCCAACAAGATGGCCCGTGAGTTTCTGGGAAATAACGCGGTTAGCGTCAATGGCGAGACTACTCAAAGCCAGGATCTGGTGCTATCAGCCGCAAATGCACTCAACGGCAAGTACTTTGTGCTTAAGCGGGGTAAGAAGTTGTTCCATCTGGCCAAGCTGGCTTAGTAGAAAACAGCCAAAAACAGGGCTGGAGCGGGCCTGTTTTTGGGCCTGATTGTGGGCTCTTCAGCGGTGCTTTTTGATACTGCATAAAATAGTTTCAGATTAACCCCTTTTTTCTCTCAAAACCCCTTGCCAACTGGCCTTAAGCAAGTATAATGCGCTCCCTCTGTGTCGACAGGCACGGGTGTTTTATGTTCTTTAAAAATTTAGATTAAGTAATAGAGGTGGGTGCTTGCTGGGATGTTATCTGTACATAGTTATAGATAGTAATCAAAGTAAGCAACTGCGTTAATT